>Ga0209609_10000314_pt1 | contig 28939 bp, 29 predicted proteins | sample LakKivw325mmetaG_FD_184136 | JGI IMG/M metagenome (GOLD analysis project Ga0209609, IMG submission 184136) | Anoxic lake water microbial communities from Lake Kivu, Rwanda to study Microbial Dark Matter (Phase II) - Lake Kivu water 325m metaG... | ecosystem: Environmental > Aquatic > Freshwater... | reverse complement strand
GTTCTCGCCCTGTCCGCTGCCGAGATGCCGGTCGTTGTGCCCGTCTTGGCCTCAACCGGCACGGTGAAGGCAGTGCCGTTCTTGGAGGTGTTGTCCTGCACAGCCAGCGGGATGCCAAGCTGGTCGAGCCGTTCTCCGATGATGGGCAGACAGATGAGACCTCTGCCCTCGCGGGCCATGAAGTTGATGACCTCGGGCGTCACCTTCTCTGCCGCTATGGCGAAGTCTCCTTCGTTCTCCCGGTTCTCATCATCAACGATGATGATGAAGCGCCCCTGTCGGATGTCCTCAATCGCGTCTTCGATGCGTCCAAGCATGGTTGTCACCTCATACGTAGCCGTGTTCCTGCAGCAGTTCCCACGTGACGCCATCGCCTTCCGTACGCTGCCCGTAGAGGCGCTCGAGATATCGTGCGATGACATCCGCCTCCAGGTTGACGATGCGTCCCGGTCGGGCCGCGCCAAGCGTGGTCTGGGACGTAGTATAGGACACAAGCGAGACAGCAAACGAATCAGGCATCACCCTCGCCACAGTGAGGCTCACGCCGTCCACCGCGACCGAGCCCTTGAACGCCACGTAGCGCATGACACCGGTCGGAGCCTGCACCGTCATGATTGTCGCCGACTCCTCAGCTACGATCGAAAGGACGCGTCCCACGTCGTCCACGTGCCCGAGCACGATGTGGCCGCCGAGCCGTGTGGAGGGCGTGACGGCGCGTTCAAGGTTGACCATGTCGCCGGGCGTGAGGCTGCCCAGGTTGGTCCGCCGCAACGTCTCGGGCATGACTTCAGCGGAAAACGATTCCCCGTCCACGCGCGTGACCGTGAGACACACGCCGCTGACGGAGATGCTGTCGCTTACCTTCGTGTCTGCGAGAACGGCGTGAGCTTCGACCGAGATGTGGTGGCTGCCGAGTTCACGTACGCGGCCAACCTCTTCGACTATGCCGCTGAACATACACCGGCCGATGCTTTCCTGACGTACCCGCTGACAAGCACGTTGTCGGCGAAGCTCTTCACTTCAACGCGGTCCAGGGAGAGGGCTTCCGGAATCGTCAGAGCTCCAAGGCCTCCGACGGCCGTGCGGCCCTCGGTGCCTCCGATAATCATCGGAGCGATGAAAGCCAGTACCTTGTCGACCAGCCCGTGGTCGAAGGCATATCCAAGTAGCTCGCTTCCACCCTCGAGCAACACCGTGGATACCTGCCGCTGGCCTACGCAGCGAAGCAGCGCCTCCAGGTCGACGAGCCCGCCACTGCCGGGCAGGATGGCTACCTCGACACCGTGTTCCTGAAGCTGCCGCTTCTTATCCTCGTCGAGAGGTTCGACGCACGCCACGAGCGTCTTCCCCGGCTGAGTCAGCACCCTGGCATCGACAGGCGTGCGGCCCGTGCCGTCGACAACGATACGCAGCGGCTGCCGGGTCGTGCAGCCGCTCTTCCCACAGCAACCGCGGGCGGTCAGCCGGGGGTCATCGGTGATGATCGTATTCACACCGATCATGATCGCGTCGACGGTGTGGCGAATGCTGTGAACAAAGCAGCGGGACTGCTCGTTGCTGATCCAGTGCGAGTGGCCGGTGCGAGTGGCAATCTTGCCGTCAAGGCTCATCGCGAACTTTGCCACCACGAAGGGCAGTCCGGTCGTGATGTACTTGACGTAGGCCTCATTGATCTCGCGCGCCTCCGCCTCGCGACCACCCACGAACGTCTTGATGCCTGCCGCGTTCAGCTCCTGGATGCCCTTGCCTGCGACAAGCGGATTCGGGTCCAGCATCGCCACATGCACTTCGGACAGTCCCGCCTCGATAACGGCCCGGGTGCACGGAGGAGTACGGCCGAAGTGGCAGCACGGTTCGAGCGTGACGTACATCGCGGCGCCGCGCGCCCGGTCGGCAGCCTGCCGCAGCGCCACGACTTCGGCGTGCGGTCCTCCGACGGGTTGCGTGTAGCCCATGCCGACAACCTGACCGTCACGGACAACGACGGCGCCTACCGCGGGATTCGGGCTGGAGTAACCGGACGCGAGTCTCGCAAGAGACAGCGCGCACTCCATGTAGTCGGACGATGGCATGACTTCTCTCGTGCTTTCCGTCAGGCGTGCGACATGCTCACCGGGACAGGGACATGGTGGTTGAACAAACGATATACGGCGGCAACGGCAAAGTCAAACTCCGCGCAACGTACGGCACGAACAGCGGAACAGCAATCATGCTCGAAGCTTCGCCTCCACGGATTCCATCTTGCCCTGCATCGTGAGCTTCTTGTCACGTCGTTCGTCTATCTTCACCAGAGTCAGCACCCTCACGACTCTGTCGTCGAACGTGCTTTCATGCACGTCGCGGACGGCCGCAAGGATGGCGTCAAGGTCTCCCTCCAGTATCGTGCTCATGGGCGTCAGCATGCACTTCACATCTGGGTGCCGCGCAAGGACGCGCTGCGCCCGCGCGACGTATTCGCTCACCGACGGACCGACTCCCGACGGCACCACAGTAATCTCAGCCACAGCCATGCTACCTCCCACGTGCCCCACGGACTCACCGGGGGCCAAGACCCCGGTACCGGTTGAGCGTCTCAAGCATCGCCTTGTAGTCCTTCCCATCGGCCACGGCAGGAGCCGTGTCGCGGCGAGCCCCTCCCGCAGCACCGTTGGGAGGCACACCGCCGCCCTCGAGCCACCGGTTGAGCGCCTCAACCACGATATCGCGCACCGTCCGTCCCTGCTGAACGGCGGCAATCTTCAGGGCCTTCGCCAGCTCCTCGCTGCCGAGATCAACGGTTATGCGTGTGCCCTTGCCTGACACGGCATCCTTCCTCCCCGCGTCTGCGACTCGACCCCACAGGCGCTACCTGAAACACTTCCAATAGTCTTTCAGGTATCCACGTACGCGCTGGACCACCTTCGCGGTGTCGTCGGCAACAAGATCCTGCACGAACTGCTGCGGCACCGGGACCGGCTCCTCCACCTCGACGCCGAAGCCGGCCAGACCCGACACCAGAGCCAGCCATGCCGATGGCAGCACCTCGATGTTGTAGCCCGAGCCTATTATGTCAATCTCGGCGCAACCACATTCCGCAACGAGGGACCGCATCCGTTCGCCAATCATCTTGAAGCCTTCGATGGGCAGCCCGAGATTCGTGAGTCCATCGGCAAAGTGCGGATCCGACCCACCATTCCTGATGATGACTTCCGGCTTGAACTCCCTGGCGACAGGCTCCACGACCTGCTCGAACGCAAGCCTGTACGAGTCGAGCCCGGCATACACAGGCATCGGTACGTTGATGGTGAACCCCTTCCCTTCACCCTGGCCGATGTCGTTTGCGAACCCGATGCCGGGGTAGAGGGTCGAGGGGTCCTGGTGCAAGTCGACGAACAGGACCCGGGGATCGGTGTAGAAGTACTCACACGTCCCATTCCCGTGATGCGCATCGGTATCCAGGACCATGACGCGTTTGAGGCCATAGTGCTCCAGCAGGTACTTGGCCGCGAACGCATTGTCGTTGTAGATGCAGAATCCCTCTCCATAGTTCGGCTTGGCATGGTGAAGGTTGCCGCCAATGCAGATGACGATTTCCTCCCGGTCCTCAACGACAAGGGCGGTCGCCTTCTTGGCCTGACCGATGGCGATCCTGGCGGCTTCCTCCAGTTTGCCCGGCCTCCCGCGCGGCAGGTTGTCAAGCGACTGATACCTTGGGAAGTCCATGCTGCCGGCAAAGACCTCACCACGATTGGCCGCACGGAAGTACCCGGTGCAGAAGTCGATGTACTCCTGGCTGCAGATCAGCCGAAGGTCATCCTCCGTGCAGGTATCGGCGGCAACAATCCGGTAGTTCCCGTCCTCGCGAACATGCTTCCGGAGCATCTTCGGGAATATCTCGTACCGGTCTCCCCTGAACGGGTGCCCCGGCCCGAAGTCGTATTCCTTCAACTCTTCCCTGTACAGGATGCTGACCGTCATGCTGCCTCCTTTCCACCTCCGCTGAGGAAGCGCGTCAGCACTTCCACCAGCTGATCGAGGTCGGTGACACAGACATGTTCATCCACACCGTGGATGTTGCTCTCAGGTCGGATGAGCCCCACGCCGAAGGACTGTCCTCCCCAGGGACCACAGGCGGCACCAGGGAGTTCCCCGGACATCATGGCTCCGAAAAGGCCGGTCGCACCCGTCACATCGCGGATGACATCAGCCATGGCAAGCGCAGCCGGGTCGTCACAGGGAGGAACCGGCGGAATCGCATACTCCCTCACCACATCCCACTTCACACCCGGGACACTCCGGAGAACCTCGAGCAACTCATCCCGGGCAGCCGCTACGCGCTCTTCGGGCAGAAGACGACGATCGATGCTGAAGGTGCAAAGGTCCGGCACGACGTTGCGCGCCAGCCCACCACCCACGAGGTTCACATTCAGGCAAGGCTGTATCAGAGAGAGACCGGTATCGGGGTGAGTCGGCACTCGGGAGCGCCGTCCCAGTACCTGTCCCTTCAGCGCCAACACGGCGGCCATCAGGCGAGCGCCGTCCTCCACAGCGTTGCGGCCAAGATGAGCAAGGCCGGAGTGCACCGACACCCCATGCACGGCGATATCGAGCTGCAGCAGACCGAGATTCGCGATGGTGACATACCCGAACGCGTTGTCCAGACTCAACACGTGCGGCCGCGCGCCGGCATCGAGGTACGGAGTCAGGTACTCCAGTTGTGACATCTGGTGCGTCTCCTCATCCATCGTCACCAGCACCGACACATCGTACCGGAGCTCCCGGTCACGCAGCCTGTCGAGCGCTCCAAGGACCGCAGCAAGCGAGCCTTTCATGTCGGCGGCCCCACGCCCGTACACACGTCCATCGCCGACGCGAGGAAGGAAGGCATCCCAGCCCTGCGCCGGAACGACGTCGATGTGGGAGTAGACGAGCAACCGCTCGGCTCCAGAGCGCCGACGGTGACACACGAGGGCCGTTCGGCCTTCGAGCCCGTCGGCTGCTTCCCGCGGGATGTCGATGCGCACGCTCGAGCACCCGACGCCGTCGAACAAAGGAGCGAGATACGCAATGGCGGCACGGCACCCCGTCCCATCTGCCGCACTCGTGTCGAACTCGATGAGCCGGCAAAGTACGTCTACGTAGTCCATGTACGGGCACGCTATTGTAGCCGATTTGCCCGGCAATGCCCATGTGCCGGCCTCTGCGTGGGCGCAAAGGAGCGGGCTCAGCCGGCGGGCGCCGGCGCGACCAGCGTGACAGTCGCCGCCACGCGCTCCATGAGCTCAGGAACGTTCCACCCCGTGGCTGCGGAAACGGGTACGAAGTCCGGCCGTGACAGCTCGAGCCGCTCCCGCACGGCGGCGAGGTCCTCCCCACCACCTCCTCCCTGCACCAGGTCTACTTTGTTCAGGGCGGTGACGATGGGACGCTGGCCAAGCCCCATCTCACCCAGGATGCGTTCAACTGTCGCATGCTGACGTGCGGCATCACGATGAGAGATATCCACGACGTGCAACAGCACGTCCGCTTCGCCGATCTCCTCCAGAGTGGTACGAAAGGCCGCCACGATGGAGTGCGGAAGCTTGTGAATGAACCCCACAGTGTCGGTCACCAGCACCGGGACATCTCCCGGCAGGCAGATCCTCCGTGTCACCGGGTCGAGCGTCGAGAAGAGCTTGTCCTCGACCCTGACGCCGGCGCGACTGAGCATATTGAAGAGCGTGCTCTTGCCCGCGTTCGTGTAGCCCACCAGGGCAACCAGCGGGATGCCTTCGGAACGCCGCCGACGCCGGTACACGTCCCGGTGCTGTCGGACATGCTCCAGCTCCTCCTCCAGACGCCTGATCCGCTGCCGTATGAGCCGGCGGTCCGTCTCGAGCTGAGACTCCCCCGGTCCGCGCGTGCCGATTCCACCCCCCAGCCGTTCGAGATGCTGCCAGCGCCCCACCAGGCGCGGCAGGAGATACCGGTGCTGCGCCAGTTCCACCTGCAGCTTGCCCTCTCTTGTGCGCGCCTGCCGAGCGAAGATGTCGAGTATGAGTGCGGTACGATCGATCACGCGTACGTCCAGCGCCTCCTCCAGCGCGAGCTGCTGACGCGCCGACAGCTCGTCGTCGCAGATGAGCAGGTCGTAGCTCAGCCGCGCCTTGAGTTCAAGGACCTCCTGGAGCTTTCCTTTGCCAACGTACTGTTGCCGGGAGGGCACGCCCATGTGCTGAGAGACGGAACCGACGACGTCAGCACCCGCGCTGTCCGCAAGTCGGCCCAACTCCAGAAGGGAATCGGCTGCCGTCCAGCCTTCGGTCCCTTCGGTAGACTCAACTGCCAGCAGCAGCGCCCGCTCGTGCTTCGGCGCAGTGTTGTAGAGCTGACCCTTTATCGACTGCCTCCCCGCCACGCGGCAAGACGGCGGATGCCTTCCTCGAGTCTGTCATCCGGGAGCGTAATCGAGAAGCGGATGTAGTGCTCGCCTTCAGCCCCGTAGCCGATACCCGGCGTGACGGCCACGTGGACCTGCTCCAGCAACTCTCGCGTCAACTCGACTCCGGTGTAGCCCTCCGGAACCTTTGCCCACACGTAGAATGTGCCGTCGGGCGTGCGTGTGTGGAGCCCGATCCGCTGCAGTACCTCCACCAGCCTGTCCCGGCGCTGCTGCAAGACCTGATTGTGGTGTGAGACGACGCCCTGCGGGCCACGCAGCGCTTCGACCGCCGCAAGCTGAATCGCCTGTGGGATGCCTGAGTCAAGATTCGACTTGACGGTGAACAGGGCCCGCACCATGTCCTTGTTGCCGACGACCATGCCGATGCGCCAGCCGGTCATGTGATACGTCTTCGACAGCGAGTGGAACTCAACGCCGACGTCCCTGGCACCGGCCGCCTGCATGAAGCTCGGCGGCTTCTTACCTTCGAAGTAGACCTCGGTGTAAGGCGCATCGTGACAGATGGCCACGTCGTTCTTCCGGGCGAACGCGACGGCACGCTCAAAGAACTCGAGCGACGCCCCGGCGCCAGTCGGGTTGTTCGGATAGTTGAGCCACATCAGCGTGGCCTTTCCAGCTACGGATTCCGGTATCGCATCCAGGTCGGGAAGGAAGCCGCGCTCCTCGGTCAGGGGCATGTAGTGCGGCTGTCCGCCTGCAATCATCGTGCTCATCGAGTACACCGGGTACCCCGGGTCCGGCACGAGCACGACGCTGCCCGATTCCACGAAGCACAGAGCAATGTGACCGATGCCCTCTTTCGAACCGATGAGCGGCAGCACCTCAGTATTCGGGTCCAGCTTGACGCCGAAACGGGACTCGTACCATTCGGCAATCGCGTCGTGCAACTCGGGCAGCCCGTCACTCTCCGGATACCGGTGGTTCGCCGGCACATGTGCCTCCCAGCACAGCCGCTCGATTATGTGCGATGGCGTGGGCATATCCGGGTCGCCGATGGCAAAGGTGACGATGTCCACGCCCTTTGCACGAAGATCCGCAATGCGCCTGTTGATGTCGACGAAGAGGTACGGAGGCAGGCGGTCAAGTCGCTTCGCGAACTGCATTCTGATGTCTCCTTTGGTCTCAGTCAGGCCATTCACCAACGAACACCTGCTCGGCGGGTCCCCGCAGGACGACCTCTTCGCCTCGCGCCGACCACGCGACGGAAAGCACCCCTCCCGGCAGGTGAACACGCACTGGACTGTCACAGAGGCCGAGCAACCCCGCGACCACCGCCACGGCGCAGGCCCCCGAGCCGCACGCAAGCGTCTCGCCCGCGCCGCGCTCCCAAACGCGCGCCTCGACATCCCGTCGCCCCGTGACTCGCGCAACCTCGAAGTTCACGCGTGCGGGGAAGAGGCTGTGGCGCTCCACAAGCGGCCCCGTGACGGCGAGCGGGTACGATGCCACTGCTTCGGCCACGAATGTCACGGCGTGGGGATTGCCCATCGACACGAGGCTCACAGGAATCCACCTGTCACCGACGGCAAGCTCATGGTTCAGGATTGGTCCCGGTCGACCCGCGACGTGAGCAGGGATCTCCCCGGGTTCGAACCGCGGCACGCCCATCGAGACCTCGGCTTCCCTCACGACTCCGTCCTTCCCCCTCAGCACCTTCACGCGGCGCGTGCCGCCGAGAGTCTCGACTTCAAACGAGTCGCTGCTCGCGATGCCGTGGTCAACGACATACTTCGCAAAGCAGCGAAGGCCGTTGCCGCACGCTTCCGCTTCGGACCCGTCCGGATTGAACATGCGCATGGCCAGCGTGGAGTCCGCGCCTGTGACCACAAGGATGATGCCGTCGGACCCCACGCCGAAATGGCGGTCGCACATCTTCCTCGCGCGCTCGGCCCACGGGATATTCAGTCGGCGGGCATCGATGACGACGAAGTCGTTGCCAGCGCCGTGGCACTTCGTGAACTCCATCTACTGTGTACTCCTCTCAATCTGACGGAGGGCCTGCAGCACTGCCCCCTCGAGGTCCGCGCCATCCAACCATGCTATGCGAGTATCGGAAGGACCGAACCAGGCATGCTGGCGACGGATGAGGCGTCTCGTCTCCTGCTTCACCTGCGCGACTGCCGTCTCGAGGTCGACCTCGCCAAGCACGTACCGCGCCATCTGGCGGTATCCGATGCTCGACATTGCAGGCAGGGAGGGATCGTATCCTCTCTCCAGCAGCGACCTTACCTCATCAGCGAACCCTTGCCTTACCATTCTATCAACTCGCGCTTCCGCCCGGACAATCAGTGCCGCACGGTCCATCGTCAGGCCGAGCACGAGACCGCCGGGAGGCAGGCCGCGCTTGCGCCAGAGAAGCTCCGACGGCCGTGTGCCGGTCGCACGATACACCTCCAGTGCCCGGATGACCCGGCGCACGTTGGTCGCCTGGATCCGTTCAGCCGCCGCAGGATCGATGCGCGCAAGCTCGGCGTGCATCGCCGCGCAACCCTCCACCGCCGCACGCTGCTCCGCCATGCGACGGAAGTCGTGGTCAGGCGCCACCTCAGGCACCGTCCACGACTCCATCAGCGACCAGACGTACTGACCCGTACCCCCGACGACGAGGGGCACCGCTCCACGCTCGGCAATCGACTCGACAGCCGCCCGCGCCGTGCGCAGGTACTGTGCGAGCGAGAACTCCTCATCGGGGCAGACAGCGTCAAGCAGGTGGTGAGGCACCTGCGCCCGTTCCTCGTGTGTCGGTTTGGCGGTGCCGATATCCATGTACCGGTACACCTGCCGGCTGTCGGCATTGACGACCTCGACCGGGAGCCGTCGTGCCAGCCGCAGCGCGAACTCGGTCTTCCCCACCGCGGTCGGGCCAACGAGCGCAACCGGCCCTCGATTCCAGTTGAAGCCGTCAGTCGTTTCCACGCGTGCGCCGGCTTTGCGGACGAGCCGAGAACTAGCGGGTGGAAGCTGCGCGAAACACCATCTCGCAGAACTCCGCGGCGCGAAGGCTCGCTCCCCCCACCAGTGTGCCATCAATCTCGCTCTGGCGGATGTATCCGGCGATGTTGTCGATGGTGACACTCCCTCCGTAGAGGATGCGAACGCCGGCCGCAACTCCGGAGTCCCAGATATGAGCCAGCACCTCTCTGATGCCACTGACGGTGAGATTCACCGACTCCGGCTCGGCGGACCGGCCCGTGCCTATCGCCCAGACGGGTTCATACGCAACCACGAATTCATCCAGCGGTGGAGTGCACTGAAGCGCCCCTCTGAGCTGTCGTTCGAGCGTCACCTCGGTCTCGCCGGCATCGAACTGCTGCAGCGTCTCCCCGACGCAGAGTATCGGTGTGAGCCCGTGTCGCCGCAGGGCGGCGACCTTCTTCGCCACCGTCTCATCACTCTCCCCGAACCACCGGCGACGCTCCGAATGGCCGACGATGACATAGCGGCAGAGGCCGGCCAACATCCGGGGAGACACCGCGCCGGTGTACGCCCCCGCGTCCTCGTAGAAGGCGTCCTGCGCGCCGAGTTGAACGCCTGAGTCCTTGAGTATCTGGCTCACGCTCTGCAGGGCCACGTGGGGAGGACAGACCGCCACCTCGACGTCCACTACCGTCCCAAGACCTTCCCGCAGAGACGAGGCGAGTTGAACCGCCTCGGGAATGGTGCAGTTCATTTTCCAGTTACCGGCGACCAGGAGTCTTCTCACGCTACCCTCACCTTCGTCGGCGACAGCGCTACAGGCTACGCATCGTTCAGCGCCTCGACGCCAGGCAACGTACCCTTCTCGAGCAACTCAAGCGTTGCGCCCCCGCCGGTCGAGACGTGCGTCACAAGCTCCGCCAGCCCCATGTCCTGGACGGCATCGACGCTGGAACCTCCCCCGACAACCGTCACCGCGTTCAGACCGGCAAGGTAGTTGATGAGGCACTTCGTTCCCAGAGCGAACTGCGGTATCTCGTAGATCCCCATCGGCCCGTTCCACATCACGGTCCGGCATGCCTCGAGCCGGCCAAAGAAGTGCTCGATGGTCCTGGGTCCGATATCCACAATGCTGGCATCCGGCGGAACGCCGGTAGTCTGAACTACCGCCGTCCTGACGCCGGCTTTCACCTCGCGGGCAACGAGCACATCGAGCGGCAGCACCACCGGGACACTCGCTCGTGTGGACTCCCTCATTATGTCCAGTGCCTCGGAAAGCATCTCGTCTTCCACGAGTGACTTGCCGACATCAAGCCCCCGCGCCTTGAGGAACGTGGCGGCAAGGCCGCCGCCGACCAGAACGACGTCGACACGCGCCAGCATGTTCTTGATCATGCCGACCTTATCACTCACCTTGGCTCCACCGAAGACGCAGGCAAAGGGACGCGCCGGAGACGCCAGGAGCCCGCCAAGAGCGGAAAGCTCCTTTTCCATGAGCAGGCCGGCAACAGAAGGCAGGTAGTGAGTGATGCCTTCCGTTGACGCGTGGGCCCGGTGAGCGGTGCCGAAGGCATCGTTCACATAGAGGTCCGCGAGCGCTGCCAGCTTCCGGGCAAATCCGGGGTCGTTCTTCTCCTCCTCGGCATGGAACCTCAGGTTCTCGAGCACCAGCACGTCGCCGTCACGCATCCGCCCGACGGCCGCCTCAGCCTCCGGCCCGACACAGTCGCCCACATACGCCACCGTCAGGCCAAGCAAGGCCGAGAGGCGTTCGACAACCGGCTTGAGCCGCGCGTCCTCGGACACCTTGCCCCTGGGGCGACCGAGGTGCGAAGCCAGAATCACACGCCCGCCTCTCTCGATCAGATAGCGAATCGTGGGCAGCGAGGCCCGAATCCGCGTGTCATCGCTTATCCGGCCGGTCTCACTCTCGAGCGGCACATTGAAGTCCACCCGGACGAATACCCGTTTGCCTCTGACATCGATGTCTCTGATCGTCTTCTTCATCAATGACCTGGCTCCTTCCCGACACCCGGCTTGCGGCCCGGAATCGACAACCGTTGATGGCGACACGGGCAAAGGCAAGGTCGCGATACGCGACGTCCCTGAGGGGACTCACACACTGCCCGCACGCGGTCATCGCCCTTCTGGAGACGAAGCGTGAACACGGAATGGTAGTGGCGGCATCGTTGCGGTGTCAACTCAGGCCACTGCCGGCAAACTTGCTTCGACTCCTTCGGTCCAATATAATTAGCAGTTTGAAAGACAGAGTGCTAATCACGGGAGGCAATGAATGAACTGCTCGGTATGCGGCGGCCCTCTTCTGTTCGACAGGGTCGTGTTCCGATGCTCGTGTGGCACATACGTCCACGCGTACTGCGCCGATAGGCACATACTTCAGGCGCACAGGCCTGAGTTCGTCGAAGGTCGTGTCGATCTCAACGGTGAGTTCCATCTGAAGAACGAGCCGGTCGAAGCACCGGTGCCCACCCTCAAGATGCCCGCTGAGATCGGTCCCGAGGCAGAGGAGGCCGTTCTGGCAAACAGCCCCCTGCCGGAAGAGGAAGAGCTGCAAGGCGAGGAGGAAGAGGAGGGAGAGGAGGATCTCGAACCGGACGAAGAGGAACTCGCGAGGGAAGCGAGGTCAGAGGACGACCCCGGACAGGACCGCTAGGTGGTCGGGGGAGGACAGCGTTTGCCGCGTGCAGGAGGATGACAGGTGCCCACCTATACATACAAGTGCGACAGCTGCGAACGCGAATTCGACGTGAGGCAGAGTTTCAAGGACAAGCCCGTCGCGACATGCCCCGGATGCGGCCGCGATGCGCGGCGTGTCTTCTGCCCGGTGCCGATTGTGTTCAAGGGGCCGGGCTTCTATACGACGGACTCCCGCGGCGCCTCAGCGACAGCCTCCAAAGACAGCGACTGATGCCTCCCTGCGGCAATCCGACCGCAGGAGCCCTTTCATGCTAGACTGTTGACACGTCCCTGTAGCTCAGCCGGATAGAGCGGCTGCCTTCTAAGCAGCGGGTCGTGGGTTCGAATCCCACCAGGGATGCTTGTCCACCGAACCAGCCGCACGACGTCCGGCGGCATCTTTTAGCCCCGTCATGGCAGGCCCGGGAGGGTGGTGCTCAGTGAGGAGGGCCCCGCGTGCAAGTCCCTCCGCCTTGCACGCCACGTACGGACTGTGATACATTAGCGGAGTTTGGCTCTACGGCGAAATCATCCCACAGGATAAGGCGAGGCATGGAGAATCCATCAGTAAAAGGGCTACTTGAGGCTGGCGCGCACTTCGGTCATCACACAAGCTACTGGCATCCAAAGATGAAGCGATACATCTTTGCCCAGCGCAACGGCATCCACATCATCGACCTGGAACAGACGGTGCAGATGCTGCAGGATGCGTGCGCGTTCGTTCGCGATGTCGCGGCGCGCGGACAATCGGTGCTGTTCGTCGGCACGAAGCGCCAGGCTCAGCAGGTCATCGAGGAAGAGGCCAAGCGGTGCGGCATGTTCTACGTCAGTCAGCGATGGCTCGGCGGCATGCTCACCAACTTCGGCAACATTCAGTCGAGGATTGACTACCTCGTTCGACTTGAGGACCGGAGAGACAAGGGCGAACTGGATCTCCTCTCGAAGAAGGAGCGCTCACGCCTCGAGAAGAAGCTGACTCATCTGAACAACCAGTTGGGCGGCTTCAAGGAGATGACCTCGTTCCCCGGCACTCTCTTCATCTCCGACCCGCTGAAGGACAAGATCGCCCTGGCCGAGGCGCGCAGGATGGGCATTCCCGTTGTCGCCATATCCGACACCAACTGCAACCCGGACCTCATAGACCACCCGATTCCGGCCAACGACGACGCCATCAAGGCGATTCGGCTCATTGCCAGCAAGATCGCGGATGCAGTCATCGAAGGACGCGGGATGTACGCGAGCGAGCAGGTCGATGAGGCTACCGCCGCAGTGGGCGATCACCCCGAGGAACCCATCGAGATACTGCGCTCGTACACATTCAACCCCGACGAAGGATAGTGAGATAGACAGATGGAAGTCACCGTAGAGGCAGTCAAAGAAGTACGCACGAAGACCAGCGCCGGCATGCTCGACTGCAAGAAGGCGCTCGAGCAGTGCAGCGGCGACATCGCCGGCGCCATCGAGGCGCTCAGGCAGAAGGGCTTCGCCATGGCGGAGAAGCGCGCCGAGCGCGTCGCCGGTGAAGGCATCGTGGCATCGTACGTACACCACAACAGTCGCGTGGGCGCCCTGGTCGAGCTGAACTGCGAGACCGATTTCGTGGCGCGCACCGACGACTTCCGGCGGCTGGCGTACGATATTGCCATGCACGTCGTTGGCGCCAGCCCGCTCTACCTCGCGCCGGAGGACATGCCCGCCGACTGCCAGACGCCCGCGGAGGAGTCCTGCCTGCTCTCACAGCCCTTCATCAAGGATCCCTCCAGGACCATTGCCGACCTCATCACGGAAGCAATCGCCCGCACGGGCGAGAACATCAAGATCGGCAAGTTCGCTCGCGTCCAGCTGGGCTGCTAGCAACGCGGGCGGATCGTTCGCCGGAATGGAGGCGGTGCCATGGTGAACGAACTGCTCAAGAACGTGACCGCCGACATGCAGAAATGCGTGGACGGTCTCTCGCATGAGCTGGCGTCGGTCAGAACCGGACGGGCAAGCCCTGCACTGGTCGAAGGCGTAGTGGTCGAGTACCACGGCGCGGCGCTGCCGATCAAGCAACTCGCGAACATCGCCGTGCCCGAGCCGGCCCTCATCACCATACAGGCCTGGGACAAGACGGCGCTCCGCTCCATCGAGAAGGCGATTCTGAAGGCCAATCTTGGGCTAAATCCCTCGAACGACGGCAACCTCATTCGCCTCGCCATACCCCCGCTCAACGAAGAGCGCCGCGTCGAGCTTGCCAAGTTGACCGGCAAACGCGTCGAGGAGCGGAAGGTCGCCCTCCGCAATATCAGGCGCGACCACGTCGCCCACCTGAAGCAGATGGAGAAGGACAAGCTCATCTCGGAGGATGAGATGGCGTCAACACTCAAGAAGATCGATGAGATGAGCGACGCCTTCATCGAGAAGGCCGCCGAGATTGGGCGCGCCAAGGAGAAGGAGATCCGCGAGCTGTAGCCCGACGTCCCGCTCGCGAACTACTCCACTCGTCGCCTTCGTCTGCTACAATTCTCCCGTGTTGCGCCTCAGGCTGCTCACGGCCTCCATCGGACTGCCTCTCATCCTCGTGGCCATCGCTATCGGAGCACCCGCCTTCGCAACACTCCTCGCCGTCGTTGCAGCCGTGTCCGCCTTCGAACTGTGTCATCTCGCACCCGGCCTGCGGCGGGGAGACCCGCTCGTGGTCCTCGGAATCGCGTGGGCAGCCATCCTGGCGCTGCGCTACTTCGTCAACTCCGCGGACCTGCTCGCTGCGGGGATGGCGCTGCCGCTCGTGCTCTCCCTCGTGCTGATGCTCCCGAAGGGCGACAGGCGGCCCGGGTTCACCGCATGGTCATGGACCGTCGCCGCAGCTCTCTACGTCGGCTGGCTGCTCGGCCACTGGGGCGGCCTCTACCGCATGCACGACGGCGTCGCCCTCGTGCTCTTCGGCATGCTCGTGACTTTCGCGTATGACACGGGTGCGTTCTTCACCGGACGTCGCTTCGGGCGCCACAAGCTCTCCCCTGGCATCAGCGCCGGCAAGACGTGGGAAGGCGTCGCGGGCGGGGTCGCACTGGCGCTGTGCGTCGGACTCCTCGTGAGGCTCGTCACCCTGCACCTGGGGCACGGGTTTCCCCTGTCCGCCGGCCTCACGCCTGCTACCGCCGTGCTTCTCGCGGTAGTGGCCCAACTCGGCGACCTTGTCGAGTCTGCGCTCAAGCGCAGCGCCAGTATCAAGGACGCGGGTGTCATCCTTCCGGGCCACGGAGGTATGCTCGACCGGTTCGACAGCCTGCTCTTCACAGGTACGATGCTATACTTTGTCTCGCTGTGGACAGGCATGTGAACAGGGTCGCGTTGCTCGGCAGCACGGGTTCTGTCGGCACTCAGACCCTCGACGTAGCGAGACACCTCGGCAACCGGGTCCGCATCGTCGCGCTTGCCGCGGGTCACAACGCCGGACTGCTGTCCAGGCAGATGGCGGAGTTCCGTCCGAGGCTGTACTGCTCTCTGTCTCTCTCCGGCCCGGACACCTCCGGTGCACGCGCCGCGACGCTTGAGGAAATCGCCTCGGACGAGGGCGTCGACACCGTCGTCATCGCGACGAGCGGCATCGTCGGCCTTGGCCCGGCACTGGCAGCCCTCCGTCGTGGCAAGACCGTGGCTCTAGCAAACAAGGAACCGCTGGTGATGGCCGGTGGCATCGTTATGGAGATGGCGCGCCGTTTCGGCGGTCGTGTCATACCGGTTGACAGCGAACACAGCGCCATCTTCCAGTGCCTGCTGGGAGAGCAGAGCCCCGTGCGTCGACTGCTGCTCACGGCGTCGGGAGGCCCGTTCCGGGACTACTCGGCGGAGAGACTGGCTGCCGTCAGCGTAGACGAGACCCTGGCTCATCCGATCTGGTCGATGGGCCGGAAGATAACGGTCGACTCGGCAACCCTGATGAACAAAGGACTCGAAGTCATCGAGGCACACTGGCTCTTCAACGTGCCCCTGGACCGCATCGAGGTAGTCGTCCATCCGCAATGCCTCATCCACTCCATGGTCGAGTTCGACGATGGTTCGGTGAAAGCCCAGATGAGCGAGCCAAGCATGACTCTGCCCATACAGTACGCTCTGACCCATCCTGTCAGGGTCGCTTCGCTGACCCGGCCTCTCGGGTGGTCGCAGCCGGTCTCTCTTTCCTTCGAGCCGGCGGATGCGACCAGGTTCCCCTGCCTGCGGCTGGCGCGCGAAGCGGGTGCGGCGGGCCGCACCTACCCGGCGGCGCTGTGCGGCGCGGACGAGGCGGCCGTCGCCCTGTTCCTGCAGCAACGTATCTCTTTCACCGGCATCGCTGACCTCGTGGAGCAGGCAGTCGGCGCCCATTGCCCCGGCGATGGAGCGTCGCTCGACGCGGTGTTGGACGCGGCCGGATGGGGATACTCGTTTGTGATGGCGCGCGCTGCCATCGTTGACACGGAGGACGCGGCACAGCCACGTGCGCGTCTTTGAATGACAATGATTGAGACACTTCTTCTATTCGTCGCTTCCATGCTTATCGTGGTCGTTGCCCACGAGTTCGGCCACTTCCTCGTGGCGAAACGCGCGGGCGTCGTCGTTGAGGAGTTCGGCATCGGCTTCCCGCCGCGGCTGTTCGGCTTCATGTGGCGCGGAACTCTGTACTCAGTCAACGCGCTTCCCGTTGGCGCCTTCGTCAAGAGCCGGAGCGAGAACGATGCCGGCGTGGAAGGCAGTCTCGCCAGCAAGGGGCCCTGGAAACGCTTCGCCGTCTACGCTGCCGGACCGTTCGTCAACATCCTCCTTGCCTTCGTACTGTTCACCACCTACTTCGGGCTGCCTCAAGCCACCGTCGTGAGTGACGGCGTCCTGGTATACCAGGTGCAGTCCGATTCACCCGCCGGCGCCGCCGGCCTGAAACCGGGTGATGTCATCGTGCGGGTTGACAGTGAGTTGATGGATACGTGGTCCAGGCTGCACCGCACACTCGCGGGGGCCACGCCGGGCGACCTTCTCCGCCTGGAGGTGCTGCGCAACGGTTCGACCATCTCGGTCGACGTATCGCCGACCTTCTCTGAGGAACTGGGAAGAAACGTCATCGGCATCGTAATCAGCCAGAACCTGGTGCAAGCAGTCGAACCGGGCTCGCCCGCCGCGGAAGCAGGCATCCTGGTCGGAGATGCACTTCTTGGCGTGAACGGCCGGGGGCTCATCAACCAGACGGCGCTGGAGGAAGCTCTCGCCGCACTTGACGACTCGTCGGGGGCGGTCTTCACTCTGCTGCGAGATACGAAGTCGTTCACGGTCGAGTTCACTGCTGCGCAGATCAACGAGGGCAAGCTTGGCCTCGGGCTGCTGTGGGCGCCCGGCGCAAGGCTGGAGCACCGTGCGACGCCGCTGACGTCAGCCGCTCTTGCCGGCGCGCAGCTCATGCTCAGCATGCCCTCACTTATCGTCGACTCGATCCCGATGATGCAGGAGGACCCGTCGCTGGCGTTCGTCGGCCCGATCGGAGCCGGACAGCTCTCCGTTGAGGCGGTGCGCGTCTTCGGTGTGTCGAACCTCATCTTCATCGCCGGTCTCATCAGCCTCGGTATCGCGCTGTTCAACCTCCTGCCCGTGCCGCCGCTTGACGGCGGTGGAATGCTCGTGGCGCTCATCGAAGCGGCCCGCCGTGGCCGGCGTCTCTCCGAGCGGGCCGTACGCCTGGCCTACGCTTTCGGCACGGCATTGCTCATCACGCTGGTCGTCTTCGCCACGACGAGCGACATCCTGCGGCTCGTTCAGGGCAGGGACTTCGGCCTATGAACGCACGCCGGCGCTCGGTCGCCGTCCGGATCGGAGCCGTCATCGTCGGCGGAGACGCCCCCATAGCCGTGCAGTCCATGACCAAGACGGACACGCGTGACGTTTCAGCAACGTCGGCCCAGGTGCAGGCGCTCGCTCGAGCGGGTTGCGATATCGTCAGGCTCGCCGTGCCGGACATGGAAGCGGCGACCGCGTTTGCCGCCATTCGCGCGACTTCATCTGTTCCCCTCGTTGCGGACATACACTTTGACCACCGTCTGGCTCTCGCCGCAATCGATGCCGGGGCCGACGGTCTGCGACTCAACCCGGGGAACATCCGCCGCCGAGAGCATCTCGAGAAGGTCGTGGCGCGAGCAAAAGAACGAGAGATTCCCATACGCATCGGCGTGAATGGCGGCAGCCTGCCGGTCGACTACCGCGCCGGCGAGCCCTTTGCAGCGAGGATGGTGGCCCTTGGAGAGGAGCAGGTGCGGGTACTGGAGGCCATGGACTTCGGCCTCATCAAGGTGTCGCTGAAGGCCTCGGACGTGCTCACGACCGTTAAGGCCTACAGCCTCATGGCCCGGCGCATCCCCTACCCGCTTCACCTCGGCGTCACTGAGGCGGGACCACCTTCCACGGGCGTCGTGCGCAGCGCGCTCGGCATCGGCATCCTGCTGCACATGGGCATCGGGGATACCATACGCGTCTCCCTGAGCGGGGACCCACTGCTTGAAGTCGACGCAGGCAGGGAGATCCTCCGGTCGCTGGCCATGGCGTCGCCGATGCCGAACGTGATAAGCTGCCCGACCTGTGGGCGAACCACTCTGGATGTCCCCGGCATCGCCTCTCGGGTGAGCGAGTACCTGCGCGGAGTCGACGTCCCGCTCACCATCGCCGTGATGGGCTGCGTGGTCAACGGCCCCGGCGAGTGCAGAACGGCCGACGCCGGCATTGCCGGAGGGGACGACAAGGTTCTCGTCTACCGCGCCGGTGAGTTTGCGTACTCGGCGCCGTCCGACCAGGCATACGAGGCCATCATCCAGGAGATCGACTTGCTGACTGCCGCCAGAAAGGCGGCTTCAGGTTCTCGAGATGAGGTGAAGTAGACATGAGACTCTCGAAGCTCTTCGGCCGCACCATACGGGAGACGCCGGCGGACGCGGACAGCGTCAGCCATCAGTTGCTGGTGCGCGCGGGGATGATATCCCAGGGTGCGGCGGGGGTGTACTCATACCTTCCGCTCGGATGGCGAGTGCTCCGCCGACTCGAGCAGGTCATCCGGGAAGAGATGGACCGCGTCGGCGGACAGGAACTGCTGATGCCCGCGCTGCAGCCGTTCGAACTGTGGCAGGCCTCCGGCCGCTACGTCTCTTTCGGTCAGTCCCTGTTCACGCTTACCGACAGGAAAGACCACCGGCTCGCACTGGGACCGACCCACGAGGAGGTCGTGACCGACCTTGCCCGGCGATTCCTTCAGAGCTACCGCGAGATGCCGCTCATGCTCTACCAGATCCAGACCAAGTTCCGCGACGAGCCTCGGCCTCGCGGCGGTCTTCTGCGCGTCCGCGAGTTCATCATGAAGGACCTGTACAGCTTCGATGCCGACGAGGCAGGACTTGACGCCACCTACCGGACCATGGCCGGCGCGTATGCGGCGGTCTACCGCCGGCTCGGCCTTCCAGCCGTGATGGTGGAAGCAGACAGCGGCGCCATCGGCGGCAAGGCCTCGCATGAGTTCATGGTCCTCACGGAGACAGGCGAAGACGTGGTGATCCACTGCAGAGCGTGCGGGTACGCCGCCAACGCTGAGAAGGCCACCGGCCGCAAGGACCTTGTCGGTCCCACCGGCGAAGCTCCTGAAGCCCCTCTGCCTCTGGAAGAGGTCGCGACCCCACACAGCACCACCATCGACCAGGTTGCCGACTTCCTTCATCTTCCCAGCTTCAAGACGCTGAAGGCCGTGTTCTACGTGGCTGACGGCCAGTTCGTGCTCGCGGTGATTCGCGGCGACCTGGAAGTCAACGAGGTCAAGCTGCAGAGGGTGCTGAAGTGCAATCTCCTGCGGCTGGCGGAAGGCGAGGAGGTCGAGGCCGCAGGCATCGTGGCAGGGTTCGCGTCTCCGATCGGCCTCGCCAATGTCATGGTCGTGGCCGACGACTCAGTGCCCGGCGCCATCAACCTCGTGGCCGGAGCCAACCGGCCCGGCTTCCACTATTTGAACTCGAACCACGGCAGAGACTACACGGCAAGGAAGGTCGCAGACATCGCGCTCGTCCAGAAGGGAGACAGGTGCCCCTCGTGCGGCGCCTTCCTCGACGCGGACCGCGGCATCGAAGTGGGCCACATATTCAAGCTCGGGACCTTCCTGAGCGAGAAGCTCTCGGCTCTCTTTCTGGACGAGAGCGGCCGGTCGAAGCCCGCGGTGATGGGCTGCTATGGCATCGGCGTCGGCCGCCTGCTCGCCGCCGTCGTCGAGCGCTGGCATGACGACAAGGGCATCCTCTGGCCGATGGCAATCGCCCCTTACCAGGTGCATCTGTGCACGCTGAATCCGGACAGGGAGGACGTGCTGGACGCGGGGGAACGGCTCTACGAGTCACTGCGCGCAGCCGGCGTCGAGGTGCTGTACGATGACCGCGCAACCTCCCCCGGGGTCAAGTTCAACGATGCCGACCTCATCGGCATACCCGTGAGATTGACGGTCAGCCCGCGCACACTCGGATCCGGTAGCGTCGAGATGAAGCGCAGAAACGAGAAGGAGTCGCACCTCGTGCCGCTCGAGCGAGTAGTGCGAGAAGTGTCCGAGACGGTGAGCCGGGAGCTAGCTGCGCAGGGTGGCGCCGAGGCCTGATGCCAGTCTCGACAGCAGCTTCTCCTGAACCTGATTGACCTCGACGTCGGTCAGCGTCCGGTCCGGAGCCTGGAAGACCAGGTGCATCGCAAACGACTTCTTGCCGCCGGGTATCTGCTCGCCCGCATAGACGTCGAACAGCGATACATCGGTCACCAGCGCGAATCCGCTCACGATGTCCTTCACGCTCTCGAACGTCACGCCCCGGTCCACGACGATGGCAAGGTCCCTCTCGGAGAACGGGAATCGGTAGAGAGCTTCGTATTCGGCCAGCGTCTTCGCCCGCGCCATGAGTCGCGCAACGTCAAGCTCGACCACAATCACGTCGGAATCGACCTCGCACGCCCGCGCAACCGCCGGATGAAGCTGGCCCACGACGCCAACTCTCTCGCCGTCGACGAGCACCTCGGCTTGCCGGCCCGGGAACAGTCCGGGGTCCAAGCCCGGCGCGAAGCGAGGCGCGATGCGACACTTGTCGCAGAGGTACTCAACGAGGCCCTTCGCATCATAGAAATCGAGTTGCCGTTCACCGTGATGCCACGAGAGCGGCTCGGCGCTGCCGCTCAGAAGCGCACACAAGGTCTCCCGTTCTTCGGGAAGGTCCCGACCGCGCGGGACGTAGACACGGCTCAACTCGAACATGCGCACCGCGGTCTGTCCGCGGCGGCGATTCCGGGCCAGGACATCGATCAGGCTGGCGCGCAGACTTGTCCGCAGACACTCCATGTCCCGCGACATCGGGTTCGCCACGCGTATCGGTTGTCCCAGACCGGCGACTCCCGGGTCGGCCTGCAGCAGGCGATCCCGGTTCACCAGAGAGTACGTCAGCACCTCCTGGTAGCCCGCGCCGGCCACAAGCCCCTTCAGCATCGCCTTGAACGGCCAGAGGTCGCCCGGAACGGAGACTGTCCCGCTCGTGAAGCGAGGGGCGCCTGCCGCAATCCGGTCGTACCCCATGATGCGGATGACGTCCTCCACCAAATCAGCCGGCCCGGTGGCATCTCCGCGCCAGTACGGAACTGCATATGTGACGCCTGTCGCATCGCTCCGCTTCCACTCGTAGCCGAGGAGCTCAAGCGTGGTTCTCGCCTGATTCTCGTCCACGTCCACGCCCGTAAGTCGCTTCATTTCGCCTGCCGGCAGCGATATCTCTCTCGCAGGAGCAACAGCCGGATAGGCGTCGTACACGCCCTTCATCGCCGTGCCGCCGCAGAGGGTAACCAGCATCTGGGCGGCGCGGCGAACCGCCACGGCCGCAAGGTCCGGATGCAGTATCTTGTCGAAGCGAAGAGAAGCCTCGGTCTTCAGTCCGAGGAATGCGCTGCCGTGACGAATCGCGGCGTGACTGAACGTAGCCGCCTCCACGAGGATGGTGGATGTCGTCTCCGAGACCTCGGTGTTGCTGCCGCCCATGATGCCGGCTATGCCGATTGCCCTCTCGCCATCTGCAATCATCAGGACATCGGGACTCAGCAATCGCTCCACGCCGTCCAGGGACTTGAAGACCTCGCCCGGCCGCGCACGGCGCACGATGATCTCGCGGTCCGCGATGGTGTCGTAGTCGAAGGCGTGGAGCGGCTGCCCAAGCTCGAGCATCACGTAGTTCGTGATGTCCACGAGGTTCGAGATCGGCCGCATGCCGCACGCCTTGAGACGCGCCTGCATCCACGATGGAGAGGGACCCAGCTTCACTCCACGCACTACCGTTGAACAATAGCGGCGGCAGTCGGACGGGTTTTCGATGGTAACCTTGATGAGTGACTCCACCGGAACGTCGGACGTCTCATAGGACACATCCGGCAGTCGAACCGGGACCCCTGCAAGAGCAGCAACCTCACGAGCCACTCCGACCACGGAAAGACAGTCAGGCCGGTTCGGCGTCAACTCGAGGTCGAGGACAACATCACCGAGGTAGTCCTTCAGCGGCACGCCGACGGGAGCGTCGGCCGGCAACTCCACCGTGCCGGTGTGGTCTTCAGACAGGCCAAGCTCCTTCTCGGAGCAGACCATCCCCGCCGATACGACACCCCGAATCTTCGCCGGCTTCAGCACCGCCATCTCGCCGGTGTGGCCGTCGATGAGCCGGGCGCCCACCCGCGCAAACGCGACCTTCTGGCCTGCCGCAACGTTCGGAGCGCCGCACACGACCGTCGCGCTCTCCCCACCGAGGTCCACAGTGACGAGCCTCAACCGGTCGGCGTTGGGGTGCGGTTGCACGGCGGTGACGAAGGCGACGCTGACGCTGTCCCACGATTCGCCGATGCGCTCCAGCGAACTCACCTCGACACCCGCCATGGTGAGCCGCTCCGCGATGCGCTCAGGCGTCCAATCGCAGCTTACGTACTCTGACAGCCACTTCAGTGGGACTTTCATGGTGGCTCGCTCCAGTCGCGCTAGAACTGACGCAGGAAACGGAAGTCGCCGGAGTAGAAGTGCCGGATGTCGTCGACGCCGTGGCGCAGGATGGTTATCCGTTCCACGCCCATGCCGAAGGCGAATCCTGAGTAGACGGTCGGGTCGATGCCGCAGCGCGACAGGACGTTGGGATGCACCATCCCGCAGCCGAGTATCTCCAGCCAGCCGCTGCCCTTGCAGAGCCGGCAGCCCGCTCCCTTGCACTGGAAGCACTCAATGGCGACCTCGCCGCCGGGCTCCACGAAGGGGAAGTAGTCACAGCGGAACCGCGCACCGGTATCGCGACCGAAGATGCCGCGACAGAACTCAAACAACGTCTCTTTCAAATCACGAAGCGTTATGTCCGTGTCGACCGCGAGCCCCTCTACCTGGTGGAACATCCAGTCGTGCGTGGCATCGGTGGCTTCGTAGCGGTAGGTGCGCCCCGGCACGATGAATCGCAACGGAGGCTTGTGCTTCTCCATGAGACGCACCTGCATCGGCGACGTGTGCGTTCTCAGCAGCCTTGCGTCCCGATCCTGCTCCGTGTCGAGCCAGAGGGTGGCGAACATGTCGCGGGCGGGATGGTCCTGAGGTATGTTTAGAGCCTCGAAGTTGTAGTAATCGCGCTCCACCTCGGGTCCTTCGATGACCTGGAACCCCATCCGCGCGAAGACCGCGCAGATCTCTTGGAAAACCTGCGTGATGGGATGAAGTCGTCCGCACGGCGTGGGCCGCCCCGGCAAGGTAACATCCACCGAAGCCGAAAGGAGCGATTTGTCGATGCTGCTGAGAGAAAGGGTCTCCTGCTTCTCCGCATACGAGGACTGCAGCGCGTCCTTCAGGGCGTTGGCGCGGGCGCCGACCGTCCTGCGCTCTTCAGGGGAGAGAGAAGCGAGGCTCCGCAGAGCCCCGGTCAGAGTGCTCTTCTTCCCGAGGTATTTGACCCGCCACGCCTCAAGTTCGGCAGTGGAACCGGCGCGCGCAAGCTCGTCGCGTGCCCCCGCCTCCAGCCGCTCAAGCTCCTCCAGCATCAGCGTCTGCCCTTGGACCGCTACGCATCGGCTGCGCTGCGGACTGACTTCACAAGCCTGGCAAACGCTTCCGGGTCACGCACGGCCGTCTCTGCGAGCATCTTCCGGTTGAGCGAGATGCCGGCAGTCTTCAGCCCGTTCATGAGTCGGCTGTAGGACACGCCATTCGCACGCGCTGCGGCGTTGATTCGCGCAATCCACAGCTTGCGGAAGTCGGCCTTCCGCTCGCGGCGGTGCTCGTAAGCGTAGTCGAGCGCATGCAGCATTGCCTCATGGGCCGGCGCGAACAGCCGGCTGTGAGACGCTACGTGTCCCTTCGTATAGGATAGGACTTTCTTATGACGGATATGTGTCGTCCGTCCACCTGCTGATCGAGGCAACGTGACCTCCCTGCGATTCTACATCCTGAACTTCGACGCGCCGTGTCGCCACTCACGCGTAGGGCATGAGCTTGCGAAGACGGGGCGCATCGGCATGCGAGACGGGCATCATCGCATCGTACATCCTCTTGGTGCGAGGAGCCTTGCGGCGACGAAAATGGCTCTTGCCGCACTTGGCGCGCATGAGCTTACCCGTTCCTGTCGCCTGGAACCGGCTCTTTGCTCCCTTGTGTGTCTTCAGCTTTGGCATCCTGCTTGGCCTCCTGGGACTTCTTGACGGTGGTCGGAGCCAGCGTCAAAGCGATATTCCTCGCATCCTTCGATGGTTGACTGCTCGCAACAGCTTCATTCTTCAGTGCCTCAGCCACACGCTTCAGCACCTGCCATCCAAGCTCCGGATAGACGATCTCGCGTCCCCGGAACCTGACGGTGATCTTTACCTTGTTGCCCTCAGCCAGCAACTCTCGAGTCTTTCGTATCTTGTCCTGAAGATCGTGCTCCTCGATCTTGGGGCGCAGCCTCACCTCGCGAAGGAGACCCTTCTGCCCCTTGTTGACGCGCTTGTCCTTCTTGATCTGCTCGTACTTGTACTTGCCGTAGTCCAGTAGACGGCAAACGGGCGGCACCACATTGGGCGCCACCATCACGAGGTCCAGTTCGCGTTCTTGCGCCATCTGCAGGGCCTTGGGGACGGGCATCGTCCCGAGTTGTTCGCCGTCCTCACCGATGACGCGTACTTCTCTGGCCCTGATTTGCCGATTGACAGGAAGGAACCTCTCTGGGTGCGCGTTACCGCGCGGATTCGGTTTCAACATAGGCTAGACCCTGCTGTCCGTGGCAGACCGTATCTGACGCTCAATCTCCGCAATGCTCTGCAGCCCAAGGTCTTCGCCGCTGCGCAATCGTACAGATGCTCCTTCAGAAGCGACCTCCTTGTCTCCAACGACCAACATGAAAGGTATCTTCGCCAACTGGGCATCCCGTATCTTGGACCCCACGCGCTCGGAACGAGCGTCGATGTCGACCCGCATGTCGGACCGTCTCAGTGCTTCCTCCACCCTGGTGGCATAGTCAATATGACGGTCCGCTATGGGAATCACTCTGGCCTGTACGGGACTCAACCAGACGGGAAACGCTCCGCCGCAGTTCTCAACCAGACACGCAAAAAACCGTTCCATGCTTCCCAGCACGGTCCGGTGAATCATGGTAACGAGATGCTCGCTACCATCCTCACCAATGTAGCACACATTGAATCTCTGCGGCAACTGAAAGTCCACCTGGATGGTCGGCCCCTGCCAGTCACGGCCCAGGGCGTCGGCCAGCTTGACATCGATCTTCGGGCCGTAGAAGGCGCCGCCACCAGGGTCTTCCTCATACGCCAGACCGGTGACATCCAGCGCCGCCATCAGGGCCTTCGTGGCCTGCTCCCACACTTCGGGCGTGCCGGCGTAGTGGTCCGGCCGAGTCGCCAGCACCATCTTGTACCTGGCGAAGCCGAACGTGCGCATCATGAACTGAGCCAACTCTATGACACCGACCACTTCGCTCTGTATCTGGTCCGGCCGGCAGAAGATGTGAGCATCGTCCTGAGTGAAGCCGCGGACGCGGGTGAGGCCGTACAGGACGCCGCCACGCTCGTAGCGGTACACCGTCCCCAGTTCCGCCATGCGAACAGGCAACTCACGATAGCTGCGCAACCGGTTCTTGAAGATGAGGATGTGGCCGAGGCAATTCATCGGCTTCAGCAGGTACTGCTGGCCGTCGATCTCCATCGGGGAGTAGAGATTCTCGCGGTAGAATTCCCAGTGTCCGCTCTGCTTCCACTGCTCCAGCCTGCCGATGTGAGGCGTATAGACGATGCCATAACCGCGTCGCCGGTGCTCGGCCTTCCAGAAGTCCTCTATCAACTGCCGCACAAGACCGCCGTTCGCATGCCAGCACACGAGGCCGGGGCCGATCTCGTCATGGATGCTGAAGAGGTCGAGCTCCTTGCCCAGCTTCCGGTGATCCCTCCGCGCCGCTTCCTCGACCTTCGCCAGGTAGTCGTTCAACTCTGCCTCGGTTGAGAAAGCCACTCCGTAGACGCGCTGCAGCATCGGCCGCGACTCATCGCCGCGCCAGTACGCGCCCGCGATGCGGGTCAGTTTGAAGGCACGTATCTCGCCGGTGGAGGCAACGTGGGGGCCGCGACACAGGTCGGTGAAGCCACCCTGCGTGTACACCGACACAACGCTATCCTGCAGGTCGTCGATGAGCTCCAGCTTGTACGGTTGCCCCGCGAACAGGTCGCGGGCCTCGTCGCGTGTTACTTCCCTGCGCACAAAGCCGGTGTTCGCCGCGACGATGCGCCGCATGATGGCTTCGATGGCCGGAAGGTCTTCGGGCGTGAGCGTCCTCGGGAGGTCGAAGTCGTAGTAGAACCCATCTTCGATGGCGGGCCCGATACCGAACCTGGCGTCAGGGAACAGCTCTCGCACCGCCTCCGCCAGCACGTGGGAGGCTGAGTGCCTCATCACTTCCGCGTTACTATCCACACTCGTCACAATCACCCCCTGCGCCGGCCCCTCCGGCCCAAAGCGAAACACGGCTCCTCGCCTCGCAGACGGGAACAACTCACTGCGGGGGGAGCCGGAAGGGGACGCCTGCAGGATTCACCACAGTACGGAAACATGGGCAGTACTGGACTTGAACCAGTGACCTCTGCGATGTCAACGCAGCGCTCTAACCACTGAGCTAACCGCCCTCGAAGCCGGATTCTAGCAGAAGCCCGCAGCTACCGTCAATCGTTGTACGAGCCCTGCGTCGCCACCTCCCCGTTCGCATGCTATCATAGCAGCAGTCGTCCGGCCGGTGCTGCATGGGGACGAAGCAGTTCGAAGTCATCGCTCACACGGCCGACATCGCGGTCGAGGTGTGCGGGCGAGACCTGGCCGACCTTCTCGTCAACGCCGCGCATGCCCTCTACTCGGTCGTGCTCTCGGACCCACCACCATCCGGCGAGACTGAGCGCATCGTGACAATCGACGCCCTGGACGACGACGCGCTCGTCGTCGACTGGCTCAACGAGCTCATATACCTGCTCGATGCCGAGCACCTGGCGTTCGCGGACTTCGACGTGCGGAGGGCAGCAGACGGCCAAGCCGTCATTCGTTGCCGGGCGCATCGGCTGGGCGGCACGGGAACCCACCGCCTGCGCGAGGTGAAGGCCGCCACCTACCACATGGCGCGGTTGCGCCGAACCCCCTCAGGGTACACGTACCGCATGGTATTCGACGTATAGGAGTTGTACCGTGGCCGGACTCCGGAAGCTGGATGACTACCGCTGGGAGATCCCTGTCGACTACAAGCCCGGGATGCGCGTTCCGGGACTCGTCTATCTGAGCGAAGAGATGCTTGAGGCTGCGAGGCAGGACGAAGCCCTGGAGCAGGTGGCCAACGTCGCCTTCCTGCCGGGGATCGTAGGACGCTCACTCGCCATGCCGGACATCCACTGGGGTTACGGCTTCCCCATCGGCGGGGTCGCTGCCACGCGCGTGTCCGACGGCGTCATCTCTCCGGGCGGCGTCGGCTATGACATCAACTGCGGCGTACGACTGCTGCGAAGCGACCTGCTCGAGTCCGAGGTAGCGCCGCGGATGGTTGCCATCATCGACCGGCTGTTCCGCAACGTTCCCTCCGGCGTCGGCTCGGAAGGCCGCCTGCGGCCGCCGAAGGGAGAGATACCGCGCCTGCTGGTCGAAGGGGCCAGGTGGGCCGTTCGGCGCGGCTTCGGAACGGCGGAGGACCTCGAGGCCACAGAGGATGGAGGGTGCGTTCAGGGCGCGGACCCCTCAGCCGTCAGCGAACGGGCGCTGACGCGCGGTCTGCCTCAGGCCGGCAGTCTCGGCTCCGGGAATCACTTCATAGAGATTCAGGCGGTCAGGGAGATCTACGATGAGGATGCCGCCGCCGTCATGGGCATCGACAGCATCGGTCAGGTGCTGGTCCTCATCCACACCGGCTCTCGAGGTCTCGGCCACCAGGTGTGCACGGACCACCTGAAGGCGATGGAGCGTGCCGTCATCAAGTACGGCATCACGCTTCCCGACCGCCAGCTCGCCTGCGCTCCCATCGAATCGCCCGAAGGCAGGCAGTACCTGGCCGCGATGCGCTGCGCCGCCAACTACGCCTGGTGCAACCGGCAGCACATCGCCCACTGGGTCAGAGAGTCCTTCATGGAGGTGTTCGGCCTGCCGCCGGACCGTCTGGGGCTGCGCCAGGTATACGACGTGGCCCACAACATCGCCAAGGTAGAGACCCACAAGGTGGACGGGAGAGACATTCAGGTCTGCGTGCACCGGAAGGGGGCCACCCGAGCCTTCCCGCCGGGTCACCCCGCGCTGGCCGAGCGCTTCAGACCTATCGGTCAGCCGGTGCTCATCCCGGGCGACATGGGGAGGTACTCATACATCGCCGTCGGCACGGAACTCGCCATGAA
>Ga0209609_10000313_pt1 | contig 28964 bp, 23 predicted proteins | sample LakKivw325mmetaG_FD_184136 | JGI IMG/M metagenome (GOLD analysis project Ga0209609, IMG submission 184136) | Anoxic lake water microbial communities from Lake Kivu, Rwanda to study Microbial Dark Matter (Phase II) - Lake Kivu water 325m metaG... | ecosystem: Environmental > Aquatic > Freshwater... | reverse complement strand
CATCCCGCCGCTCATAGGGCAACTTGAGCTACTCCTTCACAACCAGTGAGGCACCTGCAGGGCCATGAGCATGAAGATCATCCAGAAGGAATTCGGGGTCAGCACGCGTAGCCGGACGGAGATGACCGATGTCACCCGCCAGGTCGAAGCTGTCGTCCGTGAGACCGGCATCCGCAATGGCGATGTCGTCGTCTTCTGTCCCCACACCACTGCTGCGATCACAATCAACGAAAACGCGGACCCGGCGGTGGTCCACGATATGCTCATGGTCTTCGACGAAGTCATCCCCCGGTCCCATCCGGGCTACCGCCACGACGAGGGCAACTCCGACGCCCACTGCAAGAGCTCGCTCGTCGGCTGCAGCGTAGGCTGTGGTGTCGGCGTGGGCCTCCGCAGAGTGGGAACGGGCATAGGCGTGGTAATCGCCGCGGGCTGCGGTGCCAGCGTCACCCAGGCTGAGTAGTCACGACTACCCAGGAATGCGATGATAGCCTGCGCTACCCTGGGCTCGGCTGCATACACGACCACACTCGCCGGCTGAGCACCGGCCAAGCCGCCCCCCAGGCTGCCAAAGTCGAGCGGGCCGCCGCCGCTGGGCGTGGGCGTCCCCGACACGCTTGCCTGCCCTGCCGTCGCTTGTTCGCCGGTTTCCGTGCGCACGCCGACCACCAGGATGTTGCTCGCCACCAGGACAAGATCGCCGTTGTCTTCGTCTTCATCGCTCTTGCGATAGGCATACACGTTGATCCTGTGCCCCGGCCGCACCTGCCCGCCCACCAGCTCGCTGAACACGGCCTTGAAGCTGCCGATCTCCAGGCCCATGTCCCCCCAGAAACGGAAATCCTCTGGCAACAACGCGTTGGCACGGGTCAGTCCGGTGCCTTTCTTGATCAGGGTTGTTGCCATGTACCCATCCAGTTTGTCTGCGGAGGTGTAGTAGCCGCCCGCCATGGCGCTGGGCACGGTAGTGGTGCTCACCTGACTGGAGCTGATGAACGTGTAGGGCTCTATGTTCTCTCTGGCGGCCAAGACCACGACTGCGCTCGGCGCCGCCGGTCCCTTCTGGGTCGGCAAGAGTTTGAAGGCGACCAGAATGACGACCAACAGGAGCAACAAGACCTTGCGGTTTCTCATTTTTCCTCCACGCAGTCGCTCAACGCCCGATGAGTCGCTTCAGTGCACCCGAAATGCCTTCTGGCTTCTCATACCTCTTCCAGGCGCGTCCGTAGACGTACTGCAGAACCGCGGCGCCCAGCTTGCCCTCCCACTGGGTTACCCGGTCCTGGTAGGGCAGATCGAGCCCGCGCTCAGTTCCGGCCAGGGCCAGCGTGTCTGCTGTACCACGTTTCTCGTTCAACACGATGCTGGCTTTGGCTCCCAGTTCCGCTACGAGCTTGGTGGCATTGCCTACAGCATCGAGTCGAGGCGTAGTCACCACCAGCCACTCGTCTACTTCGGGCTCAATCGACTTGACGAGACCATGTGGTTGGATGGCATCTACCACAGTGAGGGTATGCCTTGCCACCTGCTTCTTGAGGTACTTGGCCAGTTGCTCCACCGGCAACACCCTGCAGCTCTCATAGTCCATTGGCACCATGGTCACACCCTTGAAAGAGGAAGGGCGCAACTCGGTATTGGACGTGAGGTCGAACATGTGGGGCATCTCCATACCGGTGAGCGCTGCCAAGGCAGATACCCCGTGGACGAACTCAACCATCATGACCGGCCGCTCAGTCTGGCGCGCAAAGTGCAGCGCAGTATCCAGGGCCAGAGTGGTCTTCCCCACTCCACCAGAGTATGAGGTGAAGGCTATCGTCAGCTTGTCCGGCAGCTCTGTGCCACCTTTGGTACGGGTAGCATCCTGGGTCAGCTTGTCAGGCGCCATCAAAAAGGCTTCGCTGCTTGCCCAAGGCAATCTGCGTTTCTCTTGGGCCTCGGCCAACTGGCTCTGAATGACGCCAATCTCGTACGGGTATTCGACGATGTCCTGGAAATCGATGATCACCAGATCGGCCGTGGGAATGCCCTTGGCAATTTGATCGGTGAAGAGCGCAGGTTCAAGCTCGACATCCTTCATCGCACGCAATGCTTCCAGAACGGCCACCGACTTGGTAGCGACGAGGACTTTCATGAAGCGTGCACCCCCTCTCTTCTGGCCCAGCGGCCGATAGTACGGGCCCATTATAACATGGGCACATACCCTTGTCAATAGCTAGTAAATCACATTTCCCTGGCAGTTATGTGAAAAAGCCTGACCACCATACTGACTTTTTGCTGACTTTTTCATGACATTGCCCCTGGACAGAAGCCGGATTCCGTGCTATAATGCCTCCACCTCCTAAGCCCAAGGAGAATTGCCCATGGCCGACAGCTCATTCCTACACAGACTCGGGGCGAGACTGGCACCGGAAGCGTACTTGAACCGGTATCTTGACAACGTGGCCAAGGCTTGTGATGTAGTGCTTCTTCCTGGCGACGACCAGCCGCGCTCCCTGGAATCGTTCTATCTCCCGCTGCACTTGCGCGACATGACTCCTCAGACCAGGGGAACGCCAGGGGGTCAGAACAAAACCCAGGACATCTGGGACGCACTGTTCCGCTCGCCTCGCCTGGCGATCGTAGGCGAAAGCGGCGCAGGCAAGACAAGCACGCTAAAGCACGCTACCGCTACTCTGGCACGCAAGAAGATGCCAGAGGCGTACGTCCGGCGGCTGACCTTTCTGCACCTCGGGCAGGCTTTTGCTTCGTTGTTGCCTATCTACGCTGACTTGAGCCAAGCGGACCCTGGCGCGGAGGATCTGTTGACCATTCTGGCCGAGGAGCTGCATGCCCATGGGTTTCCCGCGGCCTCGGGTTTCCTTAGGGATAGGTTCAGTCAGGGCGGCTGCATTCTGTTCCTGGATGGCATAAACAGGCTGACCTCAGACGCGACTCTTGGCAGGATCAAGGACCTACTGGCTACATACCCCAGGCTGCTGGTAGTGATCGCCACACGCACCTTCCGCACTCTGAGCACCTTGCCTGCCTTCGCCGGCTTTGAGTGCCTGCCCTTCACAGCTTCGAACGCAGTGGACTGGATCGGACGTAGGTTTGACAAGGACTCGCATGCCGCGGCTTCGCTGTCCCAGGCAATAGAGCGCAACGCCGGACTGCGTACGCTGGCCGAAAACCCTTGGCTTCTTTCCATTCTGGCATCCGTCAAGGCGCCGGCGCCATCCTCCATTCTGACTCTACAAGCCCTTTACGAGCAGTGCCTGCGTGTTCTGATTGCAGAAGGCACTGACGCGGCCTCGAACTCGGGGCAGTCATCTGCCGGCAACCAGCCTCGGCAGCGAGCAGTGCAACAACTGGGGCTCTACGCTCATGAGCGGCACCTGGAGCAGTTCTCAGAACAGGAGATCCGCGCCGCCATCAGGCTGCTGCCGCGAACACCTGATGCGCTAGACGAAGCGACTCTGCTGGCCTGGATCACGCATAGTCCGCTTCTGCGGCAGAATGGCGGCGAATCCTTCTCCTTCCTGCGGCAAGCGCTTCAGGAATACCTGGCGGCGCAGACACTGGTGGCAAGAGGCCCCATCGCAGAGGTTGTGCGCAACCATGCTGGGGATCCGTGGTGGCACGAGGTACTGGTGAATGTGGCGGCGCTGCAGGGCAATGCTGCGGAGGTAATCGAAAACCTGCAGCCTGCGCCTGACCAGTCCCCGGCCTCCTTACTACTGGCAGCCCGTTGTGCAATCGAAGCCCCCAACACACCGCCCGAGGTAAGGCAACGCCTGCGCGTTCAGCTCTTCCCAATTCTGCAAACAGAGGACTCCTTGCACTGGCGCCAGGCTGCGCTATGCATCGCTGCCTTTCAGGGCCAGCGCATCAGCGAGTTCTTTCCCAGAGCGTTGAGAGAAGGGAGCATCCAGGAACGACAGAATGCCGCCTTGGCCATGGGTCGCGTTGGCTCGCCAGACTGGGCCACCATTCCTCTGCTAGGAGCCCTGGACGTCAAGTTCCCCGAGCCCGTGCGTAGACAGGCCGCCTGGGCTCTGGGGCAACTGAAAGACAAAAGGGCCGTACAACCACTCATGGCCGTGCTGAGAGACAACCCGGACTTGGCCGCTGAGGCCGCCACAGCCCTCAGTGTCATCGCTGAACCGGCCGTCCCGCCACTGACAGCGGCGCTGAGCAGCAGCGATACACAGGTACGCCAGATGGCGGTAAAGTCATTGGGCAAGATGGGTGCTACGGCTCTGAGACCGTTGCTGGAGATCGTCCAGGACGAGAAGCGGGCCGATCAGGTGATCAAGGGAGCGGCAGAAGCTCTCGGACTGCTGGGCGATGCGCAAGCCGTACCGGCTCTGGCAGCGCTGCTGCGGTCCCGTCGCGGCAAGTTCGCCGAGCCGGCCGCAAACGCGCTTGCCGGCATTGGCGTTCCTGCGGTTCAGTCCTTGATCGAGGCTTTGCCGGCTCAGAGTGCCGAAGTAGAACTGCGGCAGAGCATCATCTCTGCACTCGTGGCCATCAGTCTGCCGTCCGTTCCAGCGCTGACCCAGGCCTTGGACAGCCCAAGCACAGCCGTACGTACGGCTGCTGAAGATGCCCTGAAGGGCATCGGCGCTCCAGCCAATCAGGCCCTGCTGCAGACCCTCCGCGGAGGTGATCTGAATCTACGCCGCAGGATTGCTGAGATCCTGGAAAACACTGGCGATGCGGCTCTGACAGAGCCACTCATAGGCATGTTGGCCGACAGGGCTCAGGACTCTGGTGTGCGAGTGCGGGCGATGCACATCCTCGCCAAGATCGCGCCAGAGCAGGCGGTGAGTCCTCTGATCGAGGCCATGCAAAGGGATCGGGAGGAGGTTGTGCGCCGAGAGGCCGTGCGCACGCTCATGGACATCAAGAGCGAGCGTGCCGTGGGCCCACTGATCGACACGCTACAGGATGGCGCGCTGTGCGACCAAGCTACGGCTGCTCTATCGACCATCGGCGAGCCGGCAGTCGAACCCCTGATCCTGGCCGTCAACGAAGGTCGCAACAGTGGCCTGCGGCAAGCGGCTATCAAGGCTCTGAGCAACATCGGCGCAGGCGGAAGGATAGGAGAGCCGACGCTGGCGGCTTTGGCGCGCGTCTACAGCCGCTTACTTGGCGAACAGCACACGCCGGATGCGCTTCTTGCTCTGATCGAGAACATACGCTGGTGGAAGCACGGAGAAGAACTGTACCAGGCTTTCAACAGCGCCAAGGTGCTGGCACAGGCACAGGATCTCGACCAAGTGGCGCGTTCCCGGGAGGCCCTGGCGTGGTGGATGGAGGGTGCCGGCAAGCCATTCAGACCAGGAATCAGGAAGATCCTTCAAGATCTGAACAGCATAGCGCAAGATGCGGCGATCTATCTGAGCAATCCGGACCGCGATGGGCAACGCAACGCCATGGTGAGCACCATCGACAGGCTCACCGGCATACAAGAGACCATCGACACTCAGCTTCTAGAATTCGAGAAGGGCCCGTTTACTCAAGTGGTCGAAGGCTGGCGCCGGCTAACCGAAGAGGCCATCAAGAACCTGCGTGGGCGCGCTCAATTGGCGGTCGATATCATTCGCGACGACATTGTGCTGGACAGCGGGTCCGTAACCGGCACGGTCGTGTTCAGCCTCACCAACACCGGCGCAAGCGCTGCGAGGAACCTCACGGCCACCCTGAGACGTGGTAGCAAGGACGGATTCGAGGTGGTGGGCTCTGCCACTCAGCGCCTGGAGCCGCTGGGAACCGGCATGCAGAAGGAAGTAGAGTTCACCATCAGGCCCCTGGGTGTGACGCAGGCCACGTACGCGCTTGAGGTTTCCTACGATGATGATGAGGCTGAGAACCGCTTCTACCCCATCAGCGGCCAATTGCGGTTCCATTCCATCGACCGCGAATACCGCCCCATTCCATTCAGCCCATACAACTGGGGCCCTCCGGTCAAGACCCCGCACATGTTCTACGGACGACAGGACGTATTTGCCTGGATCAACGAGAACATCGGCGGTCCTGAGCAGCCCAACATCTTGGTGCTGCATGGCGAACGCAGAATGGGCAAGACCTCGATTCTGTACCAACTGCAGGCCAACCCGCCGACTCCGCAACACGTGCCGGTTCTCTTTAGCCTAGAACTTGCCGTGCCCAAGTCGATTGGGGACTTCCTCCTCGATCTGACCAACGCGATCCGCGAGAAGCTCATTAGGAGCGGGACTGAGGTGTCGAGGGCGGTCGAGTCGGACTTTATGAGCAACGCCCAGCGTGCCTTTCGCCACTACTACTACGAGGTAGTGGAACCCAGCCTGGGCGAGCGCAGGTTGCTGGTAATGGTGGACGAAATCGACATCCTACTCGACAAGGTGGAGTCGGGCGCCCTCAGCGAAGACACGCTCAAATTCCTGCGGGGATTGATGCAGCACAGTAGCAAGATCGCCTTTGTCTTCACAGGCGCCTACAAGTTGCGCGAGACGCTCAAGGACAACCACTCGATCCTATTCAACATCGCTCGAGCCTACGAGATCAGTTACCTTGGGCAGGTCGAGGCCGAGGCACTCATCACAGAGCCCGTCGCGCAATACCTCAACTACGACGATCTGACTGTACGCACCATAGTGGATGTCACTGCAGGTCATCCTTACTTCATACAGTACATTTGCGACTCGCTAGTCAAGCTCGCACGCAGGCTGAAGAAGAACTGGGTATTCAAACACGACGTGCAAGTTGTATTGCAGGATGTAGTCCAGGACAGCTCTGGCGTGTTGCAGAGCGCGATGTTCGCTCCTCTTAGCCGGTCGGAGCAAATCGTTCTGGCGGGCCTGGCAAATGTCACAGATGAGAACCGCGTCTATGTGTTGCCCGAGACTGTGGCTCAAAGACTTGAGCAGAGTAAGCTGAGTATACCCGGGAAGGACTTGCTGGAAGCACTGCGTTCGCTGCGTGAACGCGACTTGGTAGTAGAGCAAAAGTCCGGCCAAAGCCTCATGTACAGATTCAAGATGGGCCTGATCCGCATGTGGTTGTGCCAGAACGAGGTGCTCCTGCGCCTCAGTCAGGAGATGAAGGTTTGAGTGCGGACAGCGCAAGCTCACCCGCGCATGCATTGAGGGTGGCGGGAGTTACCTACGACCCGGCTCCTTGCGCTTCGTGTTAAGCCGGGAGTCCTACCTTAAGACCAGGAGATGACAACGTGTCTACCAAGAGCGCTGTTGAGAATCCGTACTATTACGGTGGGCATCTGAGTGACCCGGCAGACTTCTACGGCCGCGAGGAGCAATTGCAGGACGTTCTGGAGCGCCTACACAAACGCGGTTCGACGTCGCTCGTGGGTGAACGGAAAAGCGGCAAGACGTCTTTGCTGTACTACATGGTGACGGACACAGCGCATAGGCTGTACGGCGTGGGCAGCGAAGACCTGGTATTCGTGTATATGCACCCAGGACTGCAGATTGGTGGCCCTGCCGGTTTCTTTCGAGGTCTCCTGCAGAAGCTGGCGGAGCAAGTTCCCTCTGCGATCGTGGACATGCCAGAAGAAGCAGACGAGAAGGAAGTGGAGGCTGCGCTGAAGAGGCTTGCGCCGCGCCGCTTGGTCCTGCTGCTTGACGAGTTTCAGGACATTACCAGTCGCGGCGGCTTCTCTTCCGATTTCTTCCGGATCTTGCGTGGTCTTGCCGATACCTACGATGTGTGTTTCATCACCGCCACCGCAGAAGAGCTCCGTGATTGCTGTCCCGATGAGCTGGTCTCATCTCCCTTCATCAACATCTTTGCCACGGTCCGCCTAGGCTCGTGGACCGAAGGCGAATTCGATCAGTTCATGAGCGAGACCAGCAGGCGTTCTCGATCTCCCATGTTCGCCTGCAAAGACGAGATTCAGAGGCTGGGCGGTCGTTTCCCTTTCTTCGTGCAGATGGCCTGCCACTTTTACTTTGATGCCTGGCGACGGCACAAAGAGCTGACCACACAGGGCCGAATCGCCGCGCAGCATTGCTTCACTGACGAAGCCATGCCCTACCTGGAAAGAGCTTGGGGAAGGCACCTGACGGCAGCGGAGAAGGCAACCCTCATCTCCCTGGCGCATGACAGGGAGTGCACCGGTCAGCCTGCTCTGCGCACGCTGGAGCAGAAGGGATATGTCCTGGACGGGCACGTCTTCTCTTCGGCGCTGAACGACCTCATCCTGCGCAAGGAAAGTTCGGGCGAGAAGCTACTGCCAGAACTCTCGACCAGCCCGCAGGGGCCGGTTCCCAAGGGAATCTGGATGGACAGGACATCGGGCGATGTTTGGGTGGACGGGAAACGCATTCACGACCTGACCAGGCTGGAGTACAAGCTGCTGCGCTACTTGTACGAGAACGCCAACTGCCTGTGCGACAAATACGGTCTGGTCGAGGCAGTTTGGTCTTCAGACTATATCGACAAGGTGGATGACCCTCGCATCGCGAAACTGGTCAGCCGTCTGCGCGAGGACGTGGAACCCGATCCCAAGAACAGTCGCTATATCCTCACAGTGCATGGCCGAGGCTACAGGTTGGTGAGTTAGGCTCTCAGTTCCCTCAGCTGTCGCGCCAGCTGTGCAGCGGAGCGGAAAGTGATCGTCTGCATGCCCAACAGCCGGGCCGCTTCGATGTTGCGCTCTTTGTCGTCGACAAACAGGCACTGCGCCATTTCAAGCCCAAGCCGTGCGGCGGTGATTCTGTAGATCTGCGGATCGGGCTTGCGCAAGCCCGCTCGCGCCGAATTCACAACGACATCAAACAGGCCGCTCAGGCCCTGCTTTGCAAGCAGAGACTCCAAGCCAAGGGTCGCGTTGCTCAACAAGGCCGTCCTGTAGCGCCTGTGCAACTGCCGGCCCACGATCACCATGCGCCGGTTTAGCCTTTCATAGGCAAAGGGATTAGACTTGAAGAGTTCAAGCTCAGGCGGAACTTGGCCACCCAGCGCGACACGGATCTGACACCAGTACTCTTCGGCACTGATACGGCCAGTAGAGTACGCGTACCAGTGCTCGCTCCCGAATAGCAGCTCGCTCAATGCACCCTTCGGAAGCCGCAATTCGCACTCACAACGCCGTAACAGCGCTTCACGCGGTCCGACTCGCGTGAAGACGCCGCCAAAGTCCAGGATCACGCCAGACAACATCGCATTCGCCATCCATTCCCTGCATCCGTGGCCAAGAGACTGACCTGTCTGCCGCACCATCGCGGCGCCTGATAATGATAGGAGGCTTCCCGGGCTTGTCAAACAGCGCGTGCATCCGCCGGAATCCAGAAGTGGTGCTTGCCTGGCTACGTTCGGACGAGGTCACTCGGGGATTTTCTTGCTTTGACAGAAGGTGCCTTGTCCTTTACAATGACAAGCCCTGGAGCATCTATGAGCAGCTCAGGCTGCCCCACAGGAAGGAAATCCGATCGTGAAGCTCGTCACTGTGCAACAGATGCGCGCTTTGGAGCAAGCAGCAGACGCACAGGGTCTCTCCTACGCTGTCATGATGGAGCACGCGGGTCAAGCGGTGGCTGACTGGCTGGCCGAGCGCGGTGTATCGCGCAAGCACGTTCTGGTGCTGGTTGGGCCAGGCAACAACGGGGGGGATGGCCTAGTCGCTGCCCACTACCTGCAGGAAGCCGGAGCCCAGGTATGCGTTTACGTCTGGAAGCGTGAGGTCTCTGGTGACCCCAACTGGCAACGCATCCAGACCGACGGCATTCCAGTGCTGTGGAATCATGAGGACCAGCGCCTCGGTGGCCTGCGACGTTCCGTGGGCCATGCTGACTATGTTCTCGATGCGCTTCTGGGAACAGGCGTGTCCAAGCCCATCGCCGGAGACCTGCAAGCGCTCTTGGCTGCAGTTAACAAGGCGTTGGAATCAAAGCGAAAGAGAACGGTTCGGACGCGCTATGAGCAATGTGGGCCTCCCGCGGACCAGCCGCGGGCTCGCTCACCCCTACTGGTTGCCGTAGACGTGCCGAGCGGCCTCAACTGTGACACTGGGGCCGTAGACCCGGCTACCTTGACGGCTGATGTCACGCTGACCTTCGGATTTCCGAAGGTGGGGCAGTTTCTATTCCCTGGGACGAGCAAAGTAGGTCAACTTGTGGTGGCTGACATCGGCATTCCTGGCAAGCTGGCCAGGCATGTATCCCTGGAGGTGACTACTCCAGGCGCCGTGCGCGATGTCTTGCCTGCGCGTCCCCTGGACGCGCACAAGGGATCCTTTGGCAAGCTCATGGTGGTCGGCGGTTCTGTGAACTACACTGGCGCCCCATACCTGGCCGCTGCAGCAGCCATGCGCACGGGAGCCGGCCTGGTCACTCTGGGCATTGCAGAGCTGTTGCACGCGCCTCTGGCCGCCAAATTGACTGAGGCCACCTTCCTGCTGCTGCCGCACCATATGGGCGCTCTGGTTCCCGAGGCCGTGTCCCTGCTGCACGAACGCCTGGATGACTATGAGGCACTGCTTCTGGGCCCGGGATTGGGCCGGGACCCACTAACGGCCAGGTTTGTGACGCGTGTGCTCGGCCTGCCGGCCAGTGAGGCGCATTCACGTCTCGGCTTCGTGGGCGCGACAGCTGAGTCCCAGGCGGTGGCAAGGCGCATGCCGCCCGTCGTGATTGACGCCGATGCCCTGAATGCGCTGGCGGACGCCCAGAGCTGGGAGTTGGCGCCACAGATGCTTGCAGTGCTGACACCGCACCCGGGCGAGATGGCACGCTTGCTTCACATCTCGACAGCAGACGTGAATGCCGATCGCATCGGGGTGGCATGCCGTGCAGCGCAACAGTGGCGCGTCGTGGTCGTGCTCAAGGGAGCTCACACTGTCATCGCGGCCCCAGACGGCCGTGCGCGGGTGAATCCGTTTGCCACCCCTGCCCTGGCCACAGCCGGGACGGGTGACGTGCTGGCGGGCGTGATCGCAAGCCTCCTGGCGCAGGGCCTCGCGCCTTTTGACGCGGCGACGGCCGGAGCCTACTTGCACGGCCTGGCCGGGCAGATGGTCGCCGACGAAATTGGTGCTGCCGGTGCGGTGGCTGGCGACTTGCTGGAGAGGTTGCCTGTCTGTCTGCGACGTTTGGCCAGCGGATCATGATCGGGACAACACTGCTACAAGGGGGTGGCGCGCATCTGATGACGCCGGCCGTGGCAATTCTCGGGCACATTCGCCAACGCGGGGTGGCAGGACATACATGCCCATAGAGCTGTACATAGACGACATCGTGCGATTGCGCAAGGTGCATCCCTGTGGAAGCTACGAATGGCGCATCGTGCGACTGGGCGCGGACATTGGCCTGAAATGCCAGGGTTGTGGGCGCCGCATTCTGCTGCCGCGCAGCGTGCTCGAGCGCCGGCTCAAGGCTTTCGTTGCGCGCGGCAGTGCATCTGCCCCTGTTCGCGAACCACTGTCCCAGGACGATAGCCCTGCATGAACACCTGCCCAGAGCCAAACTCTTCGGCACAGAACGGCATTTCGGGCATCTTCCGGTACCGCAACTTCCGCTTGCTCTGCATTTCGCAAATTTTCGGTCAGTCTGCTCAGTATGCCATCCTGTTCGTGCAGACCCTGATGGTGGAGGGGCTAACGCGCTCCAGTGGACTGACCGGCATCATGGTGGTGATGTACTACCTGCCAGCCATTCTCTTCGGCTTGCTGTCGGGCATCGTGATTGACCGCTACCGGAAGAAGAGCATCCTGCTGTTCTGTAACATTAGCCGCACGTTCGTTGTGGCTGCCTTTGTCTTCTTTCACCGTTACACGACAGGTGCTGGATTCCTGACCGCGGTCTACGCCCTGAGCTTCATCCTCTCCACCATCGGACAGCTCTCAGATCCGGCCGAGGCGGCCACGGTGCCATTGCTGCTCCCTGCCGACCAGCTCCTGACCGCCAACTCGCTCTTCCACCTCCTCTTCAACGTAGCCCAGGTGATCGGTCTGCTGTTCATGGCGCCTGTCTCTGTGAAGCTTGGGGGCGTAGATGGGGGTTTTGTCGTGATTGCGTTAGCCTATCTGATCACATCGGTCCTGATCTGGTTCGTGTCCGTGAACGAACCACGGCGGGAACGACAAACCGATCTCAATATCCTGCCCCAGCTCTGGCAGGAGCTCAAAGAGGGCTGGAGCTTCATCGCCGGCAGCCACTCGGTCTTCGTAGCGATCTCCCAGCACGCCTTGGTCACGATGCTCACCATGATCTTGGCCACACTGACACCGGGCTTCACCGCACGCGTCCTGCACATGCCACCTGCAGATGCCGTCTACATCCTTTTCTCTGTGGCGGTAGGCATGGTGGGCGTGACGGTCTGGACCAGTCGGGCCGGGCACCGTTTCCCGCGCGAGTCGTTGGTGGGAGTCGGTTTCCTGACCACCACGGTTTCATTCTTGGGCTTTGCTTTCATCTCCTGGAGTGGCGAAAACGCCAGTGGCATGGCAGCTGCGCCCCCCGCCCTGGTGACCCTGCAGGTGATTCTCATGGCCCTGTTGCTGGGCATAGGCATGACCCTGGCCGTCATCCCCGCGCAGACGATTGTGCAAGAACGCACGCCTCATGCCGTCCGGGGGCGTGTCATGGCCGCGCAGTTCATCTTCATCAACCTGGTTGGGCTGATCCCCATGTTAGTCATCAGCAACTTGGCCGACCTGGTTGGCATCCCCAAAGTCATGTCAGGATTGGCAGTGCTGACGCTGATCAGTTCGCTGCTCAGCTTTCGTCTGCGCCGAACTCTACAAGGCGTTTAGGCCATGTGGTCCCTGGATGACACCATCGCGGCCGTATCCACGCCCATGGGCGAGGGCGGTATTGGTATCGTCCGCCTGAGCGGATCTCAGGCGCTTGCCATCCTACAGAAGGTCTTCAGGCCAGCTTCCAGGGGAGCATCCACCCTGGAATCGCATCGCTTCTACTACGGGCATGTGGTGGATCCGGAAAGCACTGACCCAGTAGACGAAGTGCTGGCCGTGTGGATGGGCGCTCCGCGCACCTATACGCGCCAGGATGTCGTCGAAATCCATTGCCACGGTGGAATCGTTCCCTTGCGTCAGACTCTTGAGCTGCTCTTGCGCAGCGGAGCACGCCTGGCGCAACCGGGCGAGTTCACGCTACGGGCATTCCTGAATGGGCGCGTGGACCTAGCTCAGGCAGAGGCAGTGCTGGACATCGTGCGGGCCAAGACGGAGGTCAGCCTGCGAGTAGCCCTTGAGCAACTGGACGGACGCATCTCTGCCCAGGTCAGAGCAATCCGCTCCACACTCGTGGCGTTGCTCGCACATCTGGAAGCTTCGCTGGACTTCCCTGAGGACGAGATCCCGTCGCTCGACGTGTCCACGGCCCTGACACAGGCCCACACGCGGCTCGCGGCGTTGTTGTCCCAGGCCGGCCAGGGCCAAATCTACCGGCAGGGCGTACGCACGGCAATCGTCGGTCGCCCCAACGTGGGCAAGTCCAGCTTGCTGAACGCCCTGCTCGGAAGGGACCGGGCGATTGTCTCCCCCACTCCCGGCACTACGCGCGACACGGTCGAAGAAAGCCTGAACTTGCGTGGCGTTCCGCTTTGCCTGGTAGACACGGCCGGGATCAAGGCCAGCGCCGACCCCATTGAGGTATTGGGAATCCAGCGTAGCCACCAGGCTCTGACGCAGGCCGACCTGGTGCTACTGGTGTTGGATGGAAGTGAGGCTTTGCAGCAGGAAGATCTCGAGATTGCCGGCCTGCTGGGGAACCATACCGTCATTGTGACCGTCAACAAGATGGACCTGCCACGTGTCGCTGACGCGGACAGCGTCTTGCCCAACGCCAGGCATATCCAAACATGCGCACTGACCGGAGCAGGCCTGCCCGACCTCGAAAACGCAATAGTTGAGTGCGTTTTCTCCGGGCAGGTGCAGACGTCCGATGCACCACTCGTCAGCAATCCCAGGCATTGCCAAGCCCTGCGCCGCGCACTGGACAGCGTCACTCTGGCTCAGAACGCCTGGCAGGAGCGCAGCGAGCCAGAGCTGGTGGTCGTCGAGTTGAGGGCAGCGGCCAACGCGCTCGGCGAGATCACGGGGGAGAGCGCAGGCGAGGACGTGCTGGAGGCCATCTTCAGCAGCTTCTGCATCGGGAAGTGAGGGCCAAGCGCAGTCTGCCAGTCGTTGACGAGACTGCGACGACAAGCCTTGGATCCAGGCGCTGTCTCGCAAAGCGCTGGCAGCCCACGACGGACCCAATCGCCGGCGCTGGCGCAGAGCCTGTCGGGCAGCAATGAGGGCTTGCCAGTATCCCACCGTTTCCGGTATACTCCCCTTGGGTCCAGCGGAGGCGCATCAACGTCTTGAAAGCAGCTATTGTTTGCTCCTGGCTAAATCAATACGGAGGAGCCGAACGGGTGCTGGAAGTGGTGCATGCCCTATACCCAGAGGCGCCCGTCTTCACTTCCATCTTTCGCCCCGAGGCCCTGCCGGCAGCGTATCGGGACTGGGATGTGCGGCCATCCCCACTGAACCAGTTGCCCAGGGCAAACAGGCACCATCAATGGCTGTTGCCTCTGTACGCTTACACCTTCGAGCACATGGATCTTTCAGGCTACGACCTGGTGCTCAGCGTCACCAGCGCCTTTGCGCACGGCGTGCACACCAGCCCGCACGCCGCGCACATCTGCTACTGCCTGACCCCTGCACGCTTCTTGTGGGATTATGACGCTTACGTAGCACGAGAGAACCTCGGGCGCGCCGTGCGCGTCGTGCTGCCATTGCTGATACGCAGCCTGCGGCGCTGGGATCGTCAGGTCGCTGAGCGGGTGACAGAGTTCGTGGGCATCTCCAAGGTGGTGCAACAGCGCATATTGCAGGTCTACGGGCGCGATGCAGAGGTCATCTATCCTCCCACAGATGTGCAGCGCTTCCGGCCATCGCTGCAGCATGCAGACTACTTTCTTATCATGTCCAGACTTGTGCCCTACAAGCGCATTGACCTGGCCGTGCAAGCCCTTAGCCGCCTGGGTCTTCCGCTGGTCGTCATCGGCGAGGGGCGTGATCGGCCGGCTTTGGAGGCCATGGCTGCGCCCAACGTGCGCTTCCTTGGATGGGTAGACGATGCAGCGGCCGGCCTCTACATGGCGGGCTGTCGCGCCTTGATCTTTCCTGGGGAGGAGGACTTTGGCATTGCCCCGGTCGAGGCACAGGCTGCTGGGAGGCCCGTGATCGCCTATGCGGGCGGAGGCGCGCTCGAGACCATTGTCGAAGGTGTCACCGGACTGTTCTTTCGAGAGCAGACGCCCGAATCATTGGCCGATGCGATCACACGCTTCCGTGACCAAGATTTCGAGCCGCAGTTCATTCACCAGCATGCTTTGCGCTTCGACCGCTCGGAATTCGTGCGCAGGTTTCGAGAACTCGTACGCAGCAGGTACAATCAGTCGGCCTAGAAGGAGCCCGCCTCATGGAATTGCGTCAGTATTGGCAGATTGTTCGCCGCAGGTTGTGGGTTGTGGCCGCGCTGTTGCTGATCGTGGGCGTGGCCAGCTTGCTACTCCGTCCCTCGCGCGCACCTGCGTTCCAGACCAGCATGCGTTTCATGCTCGGCGTGCAACCAGAGACCAGGACCGGTGACTATTACACCTACGACAAGTACTACACCTGGCTCACTGCGGAGTACCTGGTGGACGACGTGGCAGAACTGGTGCGCAGTGGAGCCTTTGCGCAGTCGGTAAGCGACAAGCTGAAAAGCCAAGGCATCTCCATCCCGGTGGGGGTCATCCAGGGTTCGACGCAGTCAGGGCGCTTGCACCGCATCCTGACGGTGTCTATCACATGGGGCGACGCGGCACAACTCGCTCACATCGCCAACGCGGTAGCAGAGCTGCTGCCAGCTCAAATCGCCCGCCATCTCGCTTCAGTAGGACAGAGCGACGTGACTGCCAGTCTGATTGACCCGCCCGCCATCGGCGCGGTCGGCTCCAGCTTGAGGGACAAGCTGGACCTGCCCATCAGGCTGATCCTGGCGCTGCTGGCAGGGCTCGTGCTGGCCTTTGTGCTGGACTATTTGGATGAGAGCGTGCGATCTAGACAGGAAATCGAGTCCACGGGCTTACAGGTCGTGGCAGAGATTCCTGCGTTTCCCCGTTCAATCAGATGGGCTGGGCGGCGCGCACCCTAGCCCGGTGAGGGCGCAACCGGCAGGGATTCTTCAGCGGGCGGGTGGCGCAGATAGCACAAGAAACCGGATTTCTGCTCTTAACGGGGGGCGTTCGCAGCGGCTCGGGGCAATTGCCCGAACCATCCGGCTATGCTACAATAGGTGCGTTGTCCTGGTGAGCTTGGCACGACGTACCCCTCCGAGGAGGCTGGCTTGGACCTGAAAGACTATGTGAGGGTTCTTCAGAAACGCGGGTGGATCATCTTGCTGGTGGCGGCGGTTACCGCCGTCGCCACGTTTGCCTTCTGCAAACTGCAGACAGTGACCTACCGCTCGAGCATCCAATTGAACGTGATCCCGGCGCGCCTGGACTGGGGACTGCAGCAGACCATCAAAGGCCTCATGCGCAACTACAGCGGCCAGATCAAGTCGCGCACACTAGTGGAGTCGGTAGTAAACCGGCAGCAACTCGACATGAGCGTGGATGACGTCTTGCGCAAAATGACCGTGAGCCCGATCGAATCGGACTTTATCATTCAGATCGACGTGGACGACATTGACGCCACACGCGCGCAGGTGATCGCTCAGGCAGCGGCCGAGATCTTTGTGGAAGACATACGCGTCTACATGTTGGAGCAGGACAAGAGCGACCGGGTGGACGTGACCATTCGTGACCCGGCCAGCGCCGGTTACGTCTACTGGCCCAAGACCGGTCTGCTTACGCTGGCTGGTGGGCTGTTTGGCTTGTTGTCGGGTGCACTGGCAGTGATCGGTCTGGAGATGCTGGCATCCGACATCATCCGCGATCAGCGCGACCTGGAGCGCCGCACAGGCCTCAGCACAATCGGCTCCATACCCAGACAGCCCGTGAAGTCATAGTAGCGCTGGAAACCGGGCCCATCAGCCAAGCACCGCTGAACGTTACTTCGATGCAGCCGCGATTGGCCATGGATCATTCACTATAGCCATTTAAGTGTTCATTTTCTTGTGGAGGTCCAAGCACATGACCGAAACATCCAAAACCGCACTCAGCGATCTGCTCGTCACCGTCACCAGCCCTCGGTCGCCGGCCAGCGAGGCGTACCGTACTCTCCGCACCAACCTGCAGTTCATCAGCCCGGACAAACCCCTGCACGCGCTGATGATCACGTCGCCCGGCCCCGAGGAGGGCAAGTCCACCATGCTCGCCAACCTGGCGGTGGCCATGGCGCAGGGAGAGAAGAAGGTCATACTGGTGGACTGTGATCTGCGCCGGCCCAGCCTGCACAAGCTGTTTGGCCTGGCCCATAAGCGCGGCCTCACCACCATGATGGTGGACGACAAGGCCCTGGCTGATCCACCGCTGCAGGATACGGGCGTGGCCGGGCTGCGGTTGTTGGCCAGTGGCGAGCTGCCGCCCAGCCCCTCCGATCTGCTGGGCTCGCAACGCATGGATCGCGTATTGGCGATGCTGCGCGAGCGAGCCGACGTGGTGCTGCTCGATGCGCCGCCGGTACTGGCAGCCAGCGACGCTGCCATTCTGGCTACGAAGGTGGACGGCGTGCTTCTGGTCGTGGCGGCCGGACAGACCAAGCGAGACGGCGTGCAAGCTGCCAAAGCCAAGCTGGAGAAGGTGAACGCGCGCGTGCTTGGGGCCGTATTGACCAACATGCCTCTGGACGCCAGCCTGCAACGCTACTACTATGCCAAGGAAGAGGACGCACAATGAAAGGCTTGATCCTGAGCGGAGGCAAAGGCACGCGTCTGTATCCCCTGACCTACACATGCGCCAAGCAGCTTGTGCCGGTGGCCAACAAGCCCGTGCTCTTCCGCGTGATCGAATCCATCAAGGACGCAGGCATTCAGGAGATCGGCGTGGTGGTGGGCGACACCGCCCCGGAAATCCGGGAGGCCGTCGGCGATGGCTCGCGCTGGAACGTCAAGATCACGTACATTCCTCAGGAGGCGCCACTGGGCCTGGCCCACGCCGTCAAGATCTCCGAAGGCTTCCTGGGCCAGGAGCGCTTTGTGATGTTCCTCGGTGACAACGTCATCCAGGGCGGCATCTCTGGCTTGATTCGCCAGTTCGAGAACTCGGACTGTAACGCTCAGATCGTGCTCACCAAGGTAGCGAACCCGCAGCAGTACGGAGTAGCCGTGCTCAAGAACGGCACCATCGTGCGCTTGATCGAGAAGCCGCGCGACCCGCCAAGCGACTTGGCCCTGGTAGGCATCTACATGTTCGACCACAGCGTGTTTCAGGCGGTCAACAACATCAAGCCGTCCTGGCGTAACGAGCTTGAGATCACCGATGCCATCCAGTACCTGGTGGATCATGGCGCGACGGTCCGGCCATACGTGCATACCGGCTGGTGGATCGACACGGGCGCGCCCGGTGACATGCTGGACGCCAACCGCCTGGTCCTGGACGAGATGGAGCCCAAGGTCGAGGGCTATGTAGATCGCGCCTCCAAGCTCATCGGCAAGGTCATCGTGCAAAAGGGCGCGGAGGTGATCGGCAGCGTGGTCCGCGGCCCTGCCATCATCGGGGAGGAAACGCGCATCCTCAACGCCTACATCGGTCCCTTCACCTCGGTCTACCACCACGTCCTGGTGGAAAGAAGCGAGATCGAACATTCCATCGTGCTGGAGCACAGCCGCATTGTGGACATCTCCCAGCGCATCGAGAACAGTCTGATCGGCCGCAACGTGGAAATCGTGCGTTCTCCACTGTTGCCCAAAGCCTTCAAGATGACGCTTGGTGACAACAGCAAGGTGGGGCTGCTGTGAGAAAGATCAAGAAATCGGGTTTCTGAGAGAAACCCGATTTCTGAGAGAAGACGGGTTTCCTGCAAAACCCGTGTTCTAGAAGGTTGGTTTGCGTGCGAACGACGCTAGTTTGCCCGGGCATCACGGGCAAAGGCTTCAACAGCCTGGGACAGGGCATGGACTCGGGCTGGATCAGTCACGGGCTTGCCATTCTGGCCGCCTGCGCCAAGGCCAAGGGCTTCGAGGTCGACCTGCTGGACCTGCGCGCCCTGCGCGATTGGGAGCATTTCCGCTCCGAGCTGTCGGCGCGCCAGCCCGACGTAGTCGGCGTCAGCATGATGAGCGCGGACTATAACCCAGCCATGCAATGCCTGAGCCATGTGCGCGAACTGCTACCTCAGGCGGTGACCATCGTCGGCGGGCCGCACCCCACGCTGATGCTCGACGAGGTCAAAGACGAACCGGCCATCGACCACGTCTTCCTGGGCGAGGCCGAGATCACTCTGCCTGCCTTCCTGGAGCAGTTGCAGCGCGGCGAGAAACCGCCGCGCGTGATTCCACCCATCCAGCCCGACCTGGACGCCATCCCCTTTGCCGACCACGAGTTCTTTCTGCAAGAGTGGCGCAAGTGGGGCTACGCATTGGATTCGCCCGAAGCTCCGTTCGTCCCCGAACTGCCGCCGCCGTTCGTGACCATCATCGCCGGACGGGGGTGCATCTACAATTGCAGCTATTGCCAGCCCGCCGAGCGCATCATTTTCGGACGGAAGGTGCGCCGCCGCAGCGTCCCCAACGTGCTGGCCGAGCTGACACAGTTGCGCGAACATTACCACTTCAAAAGCTTCATGTTCCACGACGACTGCCTCACCGAGGACCGCGAGTGGGTGATGCAATTCTGTGAAGCCTACCGCGCAGCCGGATTCGCACAACCCTTTTTCTGCCAGAGCCGCGCTGACATCATCGTCAAGAACGAGGACATGGTGCGGTTGATGGCCGAAGTGGGGCTGAAAGGTTACCTGATCGGCTTTGAGAGCGGCAGCGACCGCGTGCTCAAGTTCATTCGCAAGGGCACCAAGCGCTGGCACAACCTGGAGGCAGCGCGCATCTGTAAGAAGTACGGCATCTCCATCTGGGCCAATTACATGCTGGGCCTGCCCACCGAGACCCAGGAAGAGGTCATGCAGACCGTCTCCATGCTCAAGCAGATCGACCCGGATTATTACAGCCCGGCCTTTTACACGCCGCATCCGGGCAGCGACCTGTATACTTACTGCGTGCAGAACGACCTGTCGCTAATCCAGAGCCACGACTCGTACCGCCGCAACCCGGACGAGGCCAAGATCAAGGGCGTGGACTATGGCTGGCTGGCCGGAGCGCTGGCCGAATCGCAGCGGCGCACCTGGCCCAACCGCATGAAGCGCCAGGCGCGCTACTATTGGAAGCGCTACGCGCAGCCGAAAAAGATCGCGCGCAAACTGAGGTCGTGGGCCGGTGGCTGAGGGTTTGCAGTTGGCAGTTTGCAGTATGCAGTATGTGTCTGGCGGCGAGCAATCGGCAATACGGTTCCCGACTGCCTACTGACAACTGCCAACTGAGAACACAAAACTTCAGAGGAGCATGCTTTGCGTAATCTCTTCATCGCCGGCGGCGCCGGCTTCATCGGCAGCAACTTTGCCCGCCACATCCTGAACAAGTACCCGGACTATCACGTGCTGGTGTACGACAAGCTCACCTACGCCGGCAACCTGGACAACCTGCGTGACCTCGAAGGGAATCCGCGCTACGCCTTTGTGCACGGGGACATCTGCGATGCCGAGGGCGTGGCCAAGGCCATTCGCGAGCAGCGCGTGGATACCATCATCAACTTTGCCGCCGAGACGCACGTGGATCGCTCCATCATGGACCCCGACGCCTTCATCCAGACCGACGTCTATGGAACCTACGTGCTGCTGGAGGCTGCCCGCAAGTTCAAGCTCGAACGCTATCACCAGGTGTCGACCGACGAGGTCTACGGCCACGTGCCGGGCGATCACCGTTCTGTGGAGACGGATGCGCTGGTTCCGCGCAGCCCCTACGCCGCCAGCAAGGCCGGCGGCGACCTAATGACCCTTGCCTACTATGTCACGCACGGCTTGCCTGCCACTCTGACCCGCGGCGCCAACAACGTCGGTCCCTACCAGTACCCGGAAAAGGTGCTGCCGGTGTTTGTCACCAACGCCATTGACGACCTGCCGCTGCCCGTCTATGGCGACGGCAAGCAGCGCCGCGACTACCAGTACGTGCTCGACCATTGCGAGGCGCTGGACCTGGTGCTCCACCAGGGTAAGCTCGGCGAGGTATACAACGTGGGCACTGGAACCGAGATGGAGAACCTGGCTATGGTGGAGATTCTGCTGGATGAGCTGGGCAAACCGCGCAGCCTGATCCAGCACGTCACCGACCGTCCTGGCCATGACCGGCGCTACTGCCTGAACGTGGACAAGCTCAAGTCGCTGGGCTGGCAGCCGCGCTACAGCCACGAACAGGCCATCCGTGCCACCGCGCGCTGGTACGCGGCCAATCAGGACTGGTGGCGCAAGATCAAGTCCGGCGAGCGCTACCGGGAGTACTACCAACAGAATTATGGACAGCGCCAGGTGCTCAAACCCTGAGGCCTCCTTGGACAGGGTTTGACAAAACCGTGCACCTGTGATAGCATAGCCCCGCTCTCAAACTGAATACACGATTGCGAACTCTTATCCAGAGGGGTGGAGGGACCGGCCCGTTGAAGCCCCGGCAACCAAGGTAGTCAAGTAGTCCGCTTGTCGCCGATCCGTTGGTCGGACAGTGGACGAGCAGACTGGGAATCACTGGACTAGCTATGGTGCCAACTCCGGCAGATCTCGCCCGCACGCGCGGCAGGCGATGTCGTCTGGAAGATGAGAGGGAAGCGAATGCCTTCTCTCCCATCGGGAGAGAATTTTTTGTGCAGTGCACTGGGCTCTTCGCCAACCATGTGGAGACGTAGGGCTACACTGGGCAGTTTGTGCTTGTTTCGGGGCGGCTGCCAGCCCGGGGGCTGAGGTGCGAACGGTATACTGGGAAAACAACACCGTCAAGATGATTGACCAACTGCGCCTGCCGCAGGAGTTGGTCATCTTGGAGTGCAGCGACTACCGCGGCGTGGCCGAGGCGATCAAGAGCATGCAGATCCGAGGCGCTCCCGCCATCGGCGCCGCTGCCGCATTCGGCCTGGCGCTTGCGGCGGTGCACTGCGACAGCAACTCGCGCGCCGAGGTGATTGCCGAGTTCTCGCGCGCAGCCGAAGTGCTGGGCCAGACGCGTCCCACGGCGGTGAATCTATTCTGGGCCATCAAGCGCATGTGCGCTGTGGCTTACGACCGGCGTTGGACGACCAAACGCCAGTTGGTGGAAGCCGTCGTGCAGGAGGCACAGCGCATCGCCGACGAGGACGTGGCCACCAACCAGCGCATCGGAGCGCACGGCGCCGTGCTCCTCGAGGACGGCGACAACGTGCTCACCCACTGCAACACGGGCGCGCTCGCCACGGTAGACTGGGGCACGGCTTTGGGAGTGGTGCGCACCGCGCACGAACAGGGCAAGCACATTCACGTCTGGGTCGATGAGACGCGTCCCTATCTGCAGGGAGCGCGACTGACCGCCTGGGAACTGCAGCAGCTCGGCATTCCCTGCACGCTGATCACCGACAACATGGCTGGGCATTTTATGTCACGCGAAAAGGTCAGCATCGTGCTGCTGGGAGCTGACCGCATCGCGGCCAACGGCGACGTGGCCAACAAGATCGGCACCTATTCGCTCTCCGTCCTGGCGCGCGAGAATGGGGTCCCCTTCTACTCCGTAGCTCCCACCTCGACCGTAGATCTGAGCGTGGCCAGTGGCGCGGACATTGTGATTGAGGAACGCAGCCCGCTTGAGGTGACTCACATCCGCGGGCAGTCCGTCACCGCTGAAGGGGTGCATGCGGCGCACCCCGCTTTTGACGTGACGCCACACCGCTTCATCACTGGAATCGTGACCGAAGAAGGCATCGTTTACCCCCCGTTCAAGGTGGGACTCGAGCGCGCTCTCCAGCCAAAGGAGAAGTAGGCATGGCTGACAAGTTCAATCCTGCATGGCTGCCCATGACCGTGGGGAGCTTGCCGCTCACCAGCGTTGCCGAGGCCTGGGCGTGGACGCTCCAGTATACGCCCGAGTTGCCCGTCTGGCCGCAGTTGCCCAAGCGCTCCTACCTGGAGAACATGTACGCTCAATTCTCGGAGGGCTTTCCGGGCGTGGTTGTGGATCTGGAAGCCGAACGTACCTTTGTGGACCGAACACGTGACCTGGACCGGGATATGGAACGGCTGTACATGTCCTACCTGCAGAACGATCTGGAATACGGTGCTCTCAGCCCCGAGTACGCCGCTGCACTGCATCATCTGCTGCAGACCCCGGGTCTGTTGCCGGCTCCGCCTTTGGCCATCAAGGGACAGGTCACCGGGCCCATCAGTTGGGGCCTTACGGTCGTGGATCAGGACCGCCGTCCCCTGCTGTACGACGAGGTTATGGCCGACGCTATCGGTAAGCATCTGCGGCTCAAGGCGGCATGGCAGGAACGCACGCTGCGCCCCTTTGCGCCGCGGACGATCATGTTCGTGGATGAGCCATACATGAGCTCATACGGTTCGGGCTTTGTCTCACTGAACCGGGAGCAGGTATTAGCCCTGCTGGAGGAAGTGTTCGCAGGCATCTCTGACCTCAAGGGCGTGCACTGCTGCGGTAACACGGATTGGTCTGTGCTCTTGAGCACGTCGGTGGACATCCTAAGCCTCGATGCTTACACCTATGCCGAATCGCTGGCGCTCTATCCCGAGGCACTCGCAGCCTTCCTGGAGCGCGGTGGCATCATCGCCTGGGGCATCGTTCCCTCTGGTGTGGAGGCCATGAGCGAGACGGCAGAAGATCTGGTGACCCGACTGCACGGAGCATTGGAACTTCTGGTGAACAAGGGCATCGCCATGGATCGGCTGCTTGCGAGTGGCCTCATCACGCCCTCCTGTGGCACGGGCTCTTTGGAGCCATCGGTATCCGAACGTGTGCTGGCGCTCACGGCAGAGGTCTCGGCCTTGATGCGCAGACGCTACATCGCAGCCTGATCATTGGGAGAGAGAACTTGAGCATACTCGTTGTCGGTTCGGTCGCACTGGATTCCATCCAGACTCCTTTTGGCAAAGTCGAGGACGCCCTGGGCGGTTCGGCCACGTACTTTTCGGCCGCCGCGCGTCTGTATGACCAGGTAAACCTGGTCGCCGTTGTGGGCAGCGACTTTCCACAACAGCACATCGATTTCTTCAGAGAGCGACAGGTGAACATCGAGGGCCTGCAAATCGCGGAGGGCAAGACCTTCCGCTGGAGCGGCCGCTACGACTATGACCTAAACATCGCTGAGACACTGGACACCCAACTGAACGTCTTTGCCGACTTTCACCCGCAACTGCCCGAAAGCTATCGAGACGCAGAGTACGTCTTCCTGGCCAACATCGACCCGGTCCTGCAGTTGGAGGTGCTGGAGCAGATCCGAAAGCCGCGCTTGACCGTGCTGGACACCATGAACTACTGGATCAACTACCGTAAGGAAATGCTCACCAAGGCCATGTCTGCGGTGGACATCGTGCTCCTGAATGAGGCTGAAGCGCGCCAGTACGCCAAGACGTTTAGTCTGATCCGTGCCGCGCGCAAGATTCTGAGCCTGGGGCCCAAGGCCCTGGTGGTGAAAAAGGGCGAGTACGGGGCGGTCATGTTCGCCAACGGCGGCGTGCCCACCCATCGCTATTTCTACGCTCCCGCCTATCCGTTGGAGAAGATCCAGGATCCTACCGGAGCAGGCGACAGCTTTGCCGGTGGCTTCATCGGCTATCTGGCACAACAGGGCCACCCTACACACAGCGGCGAAACTGACAGCGCTGAGCACGCCATTCAGCGCGCCATCGTGCATGGCAGTGTCGTTGCCTCCTATACGGTCGAGGGCTTTGGCGTGGGACGCCTGAAGGAACTGACCACTGGCGACATCACGGCCCGCTATCGTGAGTTCAAGGATTTCACCAACTTTGAACCCACGTGCCCCTGGGTCGATCAATGCGAGCACATGAAAAGCAGCCAATAGCACGTGTCCGCGTGAATGCATATCCAATACACAAATGGAGGAAGAGGAATGAGGAACATCACAGTAGAGCGCCTGCACAAGACCCCTGTGGAGAAGCAGGCGGTTGAACTGGTTGAGCGCAAGGGCATCGGCCATCCCGACTCCATCTGCGACTCTATCATGGAGGCAACCTCGGTTGCGCTCTGCAGGCAATACCAGAAGACCTTCGGGCGCATCGTCCATCACAACATCGACAAGTGCCTGTTGGTGGCAGGCAAGACGTCACCGCATATCGGCGGAGGCAGCGTGGACGAACCCATGCGTCTGGTCTTCGGCGATCGTGCCATTTACGAGATCAACGGCAGAAAAGTGCCCGTAGGTGAGATCGCCATAGCCACGGCCGAAGAATGGCTGCACAAGAACCTGCGTTTCGTAGACCCGAAGCAGCATGTGGTCTTCCAGAACGAGATCAAGCCTGGCTCGCCCGAGTTGACGGACATCTTTGATCGCCAGGAGGTTGGCGCCAACGATACGTCCGCAGCCGTCGGATATGCGCCCTTTACTGACACCGAGCGTATCGTGCTGGCCACCGAGCACTACATCAACTCCAACGAGTTCAAGAGGCGCTACCCCGAGGCGGGCGAGGACATCAAGGTCATGGGCATGCGCCGCAAGCGCCATGTAACGCTGACCGTGGCCATGGCCTTCGTGGACCGCTTTGTGGAGAGCGAGAAGGGCTACTTTGCCCGCAAGGAGGAGATGCGGGCCGCCATCGAGACCTTTGTGCGCAAGCAGAACTGCCAGTTTGACAAGGTCACCATCGATCTGAACACCCTGGATGTGGAGGGTCGAGGTGAGGACGGCATGTATCTGACGGTACTGGGCACTTCCGCGGAGGGTGGTGACTGCGGCCAGGTGGGCCGTGGCAACAAAGTTAACGGCGTGATTGCATTGAACCGACCGATGGGCACTGAAGCCGCGGCCGGCAAGAACCCCGTTGCGCATGTGGGCAAGATCTACACCCTTCTCACGCACCAAATCGCTGGCAAGATCTACAACGAAGTCCCCGGCCTCACAGAGGTGTACGTATGGCTGTGCAGTCAAATCGGGCAGCCCATCGACAAACCGTTGATCGCTTCTGCGCAACTGGTGCTGCAGCCTGGGGCCAAGCTGAGCGACTTGCGCCAGCCCGTAGAAAACATCCTGGAACGTGAACTAGCGGAGATCTATGGCTTCACCAAGCGTTTGGCCAAGGGTGAATTCTCCGTGGTATGATCGTCAGAAACCCATTCTGTGGCAGAAAGTGGGTTTCTCGGGAAGACTCGTCGAGAACTACAAGGAGCAAAATGGCCAAGAAGAAGTACGATGTGAGAGATGTGTCTCTGGCCGAGAAGGGCAAGAAGCGCATTCTGTGGGCCGAGCAGGAGATGCCGGTTTTGCGCCTGATCCGGGCGCGCTTTGCCAAAGAAAGGCCGTTGAAGAGCGTGCGCATCTCGGCTTGTCTGCACGTGACCACCGAGACTGCAAACCTCTTGCACACGCTGAAGACTGGCGGCGCGGACGTGGTAGTATGCGCGTCCAACCCCTTATCCACCCAGGATGATGTGTCGGCTTCCCTGGTGGCTGACTGGGGTATCCCGGCCTTTGCCATCAAGGGCGAAGACCACCAGACTTACTATCAACACATCAAGTCCGCACTGGCGCACGCACCGCAGATTACCATGGACGACGGCGCCGATCTGGTGTCCACACTGCACAAGGAACGCGCTGACTTGATCGAAGGCGTTCTTGGCGGCACAGAAGAGACCACCACAGGCGTGATCCGTTTGCGCGCCATGGCCGCTGATGGGCTCTTGCCCTATCCTATCGTGGCTGTGAACGACGCCATGACCAAGCACCTCTTTGACAACCGCTACGGCACAGGGCAATCGACCATCGATGGCATCGTGCGGGCCACCAACATCCTCCTGGCTGGCAGGAATGTGGTGGTGGCTGGATACGGTTGGTGCAGCCGCGGCATCGCTGCACGCGCGCGTGGCATGGGCGCTCAGGTGATCATCACCGAAGTGGACCCGCTGCGCGCCTTGGAGGCGGTCATGGACGGCTACCGCGTCATGCCCATGCTGGAAGCAGCTCGCATCGGCGGCGTGTTTGTGACTGCAACTGGCGGCATGCACGAGATAGACAAAAAGCACATGGACGTCATGCCCAGCGGAGCAATCCTGGCCAACTCGGGGCACTTTAACGTCGAGATCAACATCCCGGCACTGGAGGCCATGGCTGTCGAGAAGCAGCGCGTGCGCGACTTTGTGGACCAGTACACGCTGAGCGACGGCCGCAAGCTTTCGCTGCTGGGCGAAGGACGCTTGATCAACCTGGCGGCCGCTGAGGGCCACCCCGCAAGCGTCATGGACATGAGTTTCGCCAACCAGGCCCTGTGCGTGGAGTATATCGTCAAAAACGCCAGGAAGCTGAAGAAGCAGGTCTACAGCGTTCCGGAATCCATCGACAAAGAGGTCGCGCGCATCAAGCTGGAAGCGATGGGTATCCAGATCGACACGCTCACGCCAGAACAGAAAAAGTACCTGGAGTCCTGGGAAGAGGGTACCTAGAACAGGCACACAGCCGTGCCTGCGGCAGCGCCAAGTCGTCGCCATTGCCGGGTTCTCTGCCCCGAGGGGCAGAGAACCCGGTTTCTTGCCCAGTCAGTTTTACTTTTGGTCGGGCGTGGGCTATAATTGTCAGCCATGCGGCGACCTGGACACGCAGGCAGCTGTCTGTTGGCCCACCGTTGAGGTCTTCCCCCGGAGGCGGATTCTGAGAGCACTCATCACCGGTATCGGCGGATTTGCAGGCAGTCACCTGGCAGAATTCCTACTGCAAAACACAGATTGGGAGGTCCTGGGGCTGGACCTGGTGCAAGGCCACGCAGCCAACTTGGGCCGACGCGTTACGCTGCGTACCGGCGACGTGCTCATGGACCTGTCTGCCCTGAAGGAGTTCTTTGCAGAGGCCAAGCCAGATTTCGTTTTCCATCTGGCAGCCCAGGCGCTGGTCCCGGCGGCCTGGTCTGATCCCTGGAGCACCCTGGAGAACAACATCCGTGGCCAGCTGTACGTACTGCTCGCGGCGCTGCACACAGGCACTTCCCCGCGCGTCTTGGTGATTGGATCTTCGGAGGAGTACGGGATAGTGCCTGCTGACGAACTGCCTATCCGCGAGACGCACCCATTGCGGCCCAACAACCCCTACGCAGTGAGCAAGGTTGCCCAGGACATGCTGGGCTACCAGTACTTTGCCAGTCACAGATTGCCGGCAGTGCGTGTGCGCCCGTTCAACCACATCGGACCTCGCCAGAGCCCGGCCTTTGTCGCTTCGGCCTTTGCCAAACAGATTGCCGAGGTGGAGGCAGGGCTACGCGAGCCAACCATTATGGTCGGCAACCTCGACGCGCGACGGGACTTGAGCGACGTTCGCGACATTGTGCGCGGCTACTACCTGGCCCTCGCGCAGGGTGAGCCCGGCGAGGTGTACAACCTCGGAGCTGAGCGGTCATATCCCATACGCCAGCTCCTGGACGGGCTGATCGCACAAAGCACGGTCAAGCCCACGGTCGGCTTCGATCCCCAACGGCTGCGTCCGTCCGATATGCCTGACGTGGTAGCCGACTGCAGCAAGATACGCGCTCGGACGGGCTGGCATGCTGAAATCCCGTGGGAACGTAGCCTGCAGGACATCCTGGATTACTGGCGCCGGCAGGTGCGCAAGCAAGCCGCCCCGTAGCGGCAAGGCCCAATAGATCTTCAAGGTGGTGACATGACAAGCAAGAAGGCGTTGATCACCGGCATCACGGGCCAGGATGGGTCATACCTGGCCGAGTTCTTGCTGGAAAAGGGCTATGAAGTCATCGGCATGGTGCGGCGCACCAGCACGGTGAATTTCCAGCGGATCGAGCACATTCAGGA
>Ga0209609_10000312_pt1 | contig 28968 bp, 27 predicted proteins | sample LakKivw325mmetaG_FD_184136 | JGI IMG/M metagenome (GOLD analysis project Ga0209609, IMG submission 184136) | Anoxic lake water microbial communities from Lake Kivu, Rwanda to study Microbial Dark Matter (Phase II) - Lake Kivu water 325m metaG... | ecosystem: Environmental > Aquatic > Freshwater... | reverse complement strand
ACCTCTTAAAGAAAAGATTAAGGAGGTCTGACCTCGACCGGACGCAATTTCAAAGAGGTCAGACCTCTTAAAGAAAAGATTAAGGAGGTCTGACCTCGAATAAAAATCGGGACTTAGATCCCGATTTTTTTGATTCATAATGTGTACCAACCGATAAATTCGTTCCCACTTACTTTTATCTCAACGCAATATTTATCCCCGGAAATAAGTCGGTTTTTTTTCACGCAGGCATTGCGTCCGCCCCTAGCGCCATAAACGTATTCGTCGAAAATAACCGTATATTTTTCGCTTCCACCATAAACTCGATGAGAAACGATTACCCGAGCACCGTCACTGTTATAATTTACGACGCGGATTTCTTGATTTTCCACGTCTAAATTAATAACGACATCAAGTTCATCAATCGCCTCACCTCCTTGAATTTCGGTTGGCAACATTTCGCATTGCGGCAAAAGCCAGACAACAAAAAATATCAACAACAGCGAAAAAAGCGATTTTTTCATTCTGTCCTCCTTTTTTAATGTTAACAATAAATTTTTTCTCTTTACTTTCCTGCCTATCAGCCCAAGAACTACTCTTGACAAGCAAGATCACTCTTGATTTGCGGTTACTTCCCGGTTAGGAGGGATGACCGGTTTTACCACTGATAGACAGGGAAATAAAGAGAAATGAATGCCACAAAACGTCAAATTGTTTAAATGATCATTGATTATTGTGATTTTATTATAACAAATTTTAAAATTTTGTCAACCCGGCGGTATCAAACCCGAGATTATCCACGCCCATTATTAACATACTCACATAAACATAATAATATAAAAGTGCTTAAAAGTGCCCGACGGCCTTTTAGTCCATTAAGAAAACGCTGGGTTCTAATGAGATGTTCCCCGGTTTCCGCGGAAACGAAAACAGGGATTCTTTTAAAGACAACAAATACGTGTCCTTCGGTCTTTGGGGGGGAATGTTTCAGGGAAGCACAAAAACCCCGGAAAATCCGGGGTTTTTATTTTTTCTTGAAAAACGAATTGGCAACTCGACAAATTATGAGTCCGTTTCGCTCGCCTTTTTGTTCTCTGGCGCGTGGCGAGAAATATTGACGATAATGCCAAAAGCGGCAAAAAAAATAACCATGTTTGAACCGCCGTAACCAATAAAAGGCAAAGGAATACCAGTTAAAGGCAGAAGTCCTAACATCGCCCCCATATTGATAATCGTCTGCAGAATAAACCAAAACCCGATGCCCGCGGCCAATAACTGACCAAAGTCGTCAGGACACAACTTGACCAAACGAAAAACCCGATAAGCCAGATAAAAATAAAGAAAAACGACCAGGGAAATAAGAATAAAACCGAATTCTTCGGCCATAACCGCGAAAATTGAATCGCTTATCACTTCCGGCAAATAATAAATTTTTTGAAACGAATGTCCCAATCCCCGTCCAAAAATTCCGCCCGAGCCAACGGCTAAAATAGCCTGGTTAATATGATAACCAATACCGCCCGGGTCAATCTCGGGCTTTAGAAAAGTAATAATCCTTTCCAAGCGGTAAGGAGCGGATATCACCAAGATGACTAAAACGGCGACTAATCCAATAACTAAAAAAAGGATATAACGCCAAGGAGCGCCGGCAATGAAATAAACCGCCAAAGCGGCGGCGACAATCACGGATAAAGTTCCGATATCCGGCTGGAGAACAATTAAAAGAGAAACTATTCCCAAGATTATGATAAAAGGGATAAAAATCATTTTAAAACTCCGGATTTTATTCTTGTTTTGCGCCAGCCAAGCGGTTAAATAAATTAAAAACGACAACTTGACTATCTCTGACGGCTGAAAAACAAAATTTCCAACTTGAATCCATCTTCTGGCATCGCCTTTGGTTAAGCCGACCGCAGGAGATAAAACAGCCGCCAATAAAAAAAGAGTTAAAATAAACAAAACAAAAGAAATTTTTCTAAAGCGCCGGTAGTCAAAAAAATAAAAAAATAAAAAAACCACCAAACCGGGCAGTAAACCAAAAAACAATTGATGTTTTAAATAAAAATAACAATCATTGAACTTCTGACAAGCCGTGAAATAACTGGCTGAAAACAGAGCAATCAACCCCAAAACAATCAAGGCGAAGAAACTGACAATAACATAGTAATCCGGCGCGCCCATTTTTTCTCTCTCACCCTTTCTAATCTTCCTTATTTTTATCGACATAAAAAAATAAATTGCCGGCGATCAACCGCCAGCGCTAAAATTATAGAATACTTTCCGTCAGGAAAATAACTAAACCGAAAATCGCCGCCATTCCGCTAATCAACCAAAAACGCATTACGATTTTCGGTTCCGGCCAACCAATGGCTTCAAAATGATGGTGGAGAGGGGTGGAAAGAAAAATCTTTTTATGACGAAAAAATTTAGAAGCGGTTTGCGCGATTACGGAAATAGATTCTATCACCAATAAAAATCCGATTAAAGGCAAAAAGAGAAATGTATTGGTCAACATAGCAATAACCCCCAAAGTGACGCCCAAAGACATTGCCCCGGTGTCGCCCATAAAAAATCTGGCGGGATAAATATTAAACCAAAGAAAAGCGGTTAAGGCGCCAACAATTACACCGCAAAAAGCCGCTAAATCGAATTTTCCCTGAATAAAAGCAATAACGGCATAAGAAGCAAAAGCGATTAAAAGAACTCCGCCGGCCAATCCGTCCAACCCGTCCGTCTCATTGACTGAAAAACTGGTGGCGACGATGACAAAAATAAAAAGCGGAATATACCAAAAACCAATATGATAATCGCCGAAAAACGGAAGATGAATGATATCCCATTCCAATTTAGAAAAAAACCACCACGCGCCGCAAGCGGCAATTAACGTATAAATCAAAACTTTATAGCGCACCTTCAGTCCTCCGCCATTGGGACCAATCCCTTTAATATTAAGAAGGTCGTCAAAAGCGCCGATGACCGCCGAAACTACTAAAATTCCCAAGGGAAGAAGGGTTTGGGGCCGCGATAAAAAATTCAAATGTTTGAAAATATCCAAATTCGTCAACTTAGCCAAATAAAAAACAACAACGCCGAGAACAGCCGTAGTTCCCCAAATAAGCACGCCTCCCAGTGTCGGCGTACCCGATTTTGATTTATGCAAAGAAGAAAAAATAGGAGTCCGCTTTTCATCGCGAATCTTTTTTCCCAATTTATATTTAAAAAGGAAATGGGTTAAAAACGGCGTCCATAAAATAGCAATAACAAAAGCGAGAATAGAAAGCACGAAAATTTTAACTAAGTAGAATAACATAAAAAAAATGATTATAAAATATCTAAAATTGATTAAAATGCGTTATTTGTCTTTATAGACCAACGACAATTAAAATCGCCGTTAATGAAATTATTTGGATAAATAAAAGAGATAAAACCAAGAGCCGGGATAAATCTTCTCGACGCAAAGCGTAAAAATGAAAAATAAGAATAAAATGAACAATTAAAATTCCCAAGCTGAACAAAGGCAAAATCAACAATTTTATCCACGGCCCAATTGAATCAATCCCAGAAAAAAAACTCATATGCAAAGACATTGCCTGCTTAAAACCCGAGAAACGGACTAAAACCAAAAGCCAAGTCAACAAATTTAAAAACAAACCAATGCCGATTATTAATAACATTTTCTCGTTTTTCCAAAACTTACTTTTTTGAATCTGCCTTAAAGTATGTTCAAGGGTCATAAAAAGACATTAAAACATAAAATTGGAATTGAAAAAAATAAAAGACAAAAAACAAAAGAATATTTTAACATCTAAAATAAAGATTGACAAGTTTCAATAAAATGTTAAAATATTAAAGCTTTTAAATGTTAAGATAATTTATTATGGCACATAAAAAAGCCGGGGGGTCCACAAGTCTGGGCCGCGATTCCCAAGGACAACGACTGGGAGTTAAAAGATACGGCGGAGAAAAAGTTTTGCCGGGAATGATTATTGCCAGACAGCGAGGCACAAAAATCCATGCCGGACTAAATGTCCGCTGCGGTCGAGACGACACTCTTTACGCCACTGCGGCGGGAAAAGTTTATTTTACCAAAAGAAAAAAACAAAATTTTACCGGGAAACTGGCCTGGAGAAAATTTGCCAATATCGAACCCCTAAAACAATAATCGACATTTAGATTATTTCTATCAAAATATCAAAAGATTAAAGCCGGAACTTATTGGGTTCCGGTTTTAATTAACCTATAAACAAAAATTTTATTCTCTAATTATTTTTGACTTATTTCCGGCGCGCCGCCTAAAACATCCAACGCTTGACTAAGCTGCGGATCGCGACCCAACTCATAATCTTCCAAAGTCATCTTCACCTCAACATCGGGAATAATTCCGGTCTCATTAATGGTTCGTCCCAAAGGCGTATACCAATAAGCCACGGTCAATTTCAAAGCTGAACCGTCGGGAAAAGATTCCAACTCCTGAACCGAACCCTTGCCAAAAGTTTTTTCTCCCAAAACCGTCGCTTTTTTATAATCCTGCAAAGCCCCAGCCAAAATCTCCGAAGCTGAAGCCGAACCCTGATTAACCAAAACGATCGTCGGCAGGTTCCCAAATTCTCCGTTGCCCCGACTTCGATATTTAATTTCTTTTCCTTTTATATCTTTAGAAACTGTCACTATTTCCTGTCCCACCCAATAGCCGGCCATATTAACCGCCGTATCCAAATATCCTCCGGGATTATTGCGCAAATCAAGAATCAATCCATTCGGGTCGGCCCTTAAGACGACTTTGACGATGGCCTGAAAATCCCCCCACGTATCCTCATTGAAATGCGAAACATTTACATAAGCAATTTTATTGCCTTTTAATTCCCAAGAAACGGTTTTAATGTCAATAATATCGCGAGTCATCTTCACTTCCCGCGTCATTTCTTCTCCGGGGCGCCAAATAGTCAAAACAACTGGTGTGCCCTTGGGTCCGCGAATCAAATGAACCACCTCATCCAAACTCAGATTAAGAGTATCTTGGTCGTCAACCTTATAAATTTCATCTCCTGAACGAAGACCGGCGCGTAAGGCCGGGGTATCGGGCAAAGGCGCGATGACCGTCAATTTATCGTTTTTAATCCCAATTTCAATGCCAATGCCTTCAAAACTCCCGGACATATCTTCAAGAAACTCTTCGGCTAAATCGGGCTTTAAAAAAACCGAATAACGATCTCCCAATTCCGCTACTGATCCTTTCAAAGCGCCATAAAACAAATCTTGGTCATTGACCGGTCCTTTAATATATTCATCTTTAATTAGAGACCAAACTCGCCAAATAAGGCCGTAATCAAGATTTGGGTCAACGGTTTTGGGAACAGATAAAAATCTCAAACCGGAAATTATCGGCTGAGAAACAAAATTCTGTCCGATAATAACGCCTAAAAAAAGGGCGGTAATAAAAACAATTAAAAATATAATTAATGCTTTTTTTTGAGAAATTGCTTTCATAAATCGATTTACTAATTTATTCTCGGCCTTTGAATAAATTCACGAATTAGAATTATCTTATTATTCTTATACGATTCCTTTTTTTCTTCCCAAATGCCGATAAGCCAAATCAGTGGCGATTCGACCGCGGGACGTTCTGTTTAAAAAACCGATTTGAACCAAATAGGGTTCGTAAATTTCTTCCAAGGTGTCCAAATCTTCGCCAACGGACACGGCCAAAGTTTTAATACCAACCGGGCCTCCGGAAAATTTTTCAATCAACGCCTCTAAAATGCGGCGGTCGATAGAATTCAGTCCCATGGGGTCAATTTCCAGCATTTCCAACGACTGAACGGCTATTTTCGGCGTAATTACTTTTTCTTTTTCAACTTGAGCAAAGTCACGAACTCTTTTTAAAAGTCGATTAGCCACCCGCGGGGTATAACGCGAACATTTAGCAATCTCGTCCGCGGCTTCTTCTTGTATTTCAATTCCTAAAATGCCCGCTGAACGTTGGATTATTTTTTTTATATCGGATACTTGATAAAAATCCAGTTGATGAGTCAAGCCAAAACGGTCTCTTAAAGGCGGGGAAAGCAGACTCGGCCGCGTTGTCGCGCCGATTAAAGTGAATTTAGGCAAATCCAAACGCAAAACTTTAGCGCTCGGCCCCTTACCCACCACCAAATCCAGGGCGTATTCTTCCATCGCCGGATAAAGAATCTCCTCAATCGCCCGATTAAGCCGATGCAGTTCGTCAATAAACAAAACGCCGCCCGGTTTTAAATTGGTTAAAATAGCGGCTAAATCGCCCACCTTTTCCAAAGCCGGACCAGAAGTAACCTGAATCTCCGTTTCCATTTCCCGAGCGATAATATAAGCCATTGTGGTTTTACCCCTTCCGTGGCCTCCGTGAAAAAGAGTATGGTCCAAAACTTCTCCTCTTTGTTTTGCCGCCCGAATAAACACCCTCAAATTGGCTTTTAATTTTTCTTGTCCAATAAATTCCGATAAGGTCTTTGGTCTTAAAGTTAAATCTATACCCCTATCGTCGGGCAATTCGTTTTGACTCACGATATTGTAAGATTTAAATTGCATAATCACTTTGATAACTAGTATACCAAAATAACATTATTTGACAATGACGATTTTTGACAAGGCCGAGTTGAAATGTTAAAATAACCTTTGTATTTGTATTGAAATGAAGGGCGTGTAGCTCAGTGGCAGAGCGCTACTCTTATAAAGTAGATGTCGAAGGTCCGATCCCTTCCACGCCCACCAGAAAGAATGCTAAATAGGAATAGAAAATTAAAATTTTAACAAACTATGAATATTATCTGGGGAATATTAATCGTGGCCGGCGGTTTTATGATGGCTTGGAAATCTGAATGGATTTTAAACAATTTCGGCCGAGTCGCTTGGGCGGAAAAACATTTGGGCATGGAAGGCGGCACGCGACTATTTTACAAACTTTTAGGAATTGTGATCATTTTGGGGGGACTTTCGGTGATGACCGGACTCTGGAACGACATTTTGGGCGGAATTGTCAAATTGTTCATAAAATAAACTCGAATTTCCATTTTGTTTATTTGTGGTAAAAACCGACAAATCGGTTTCCACTATTTAGGGCCGTTCGTCTAGAGGGAGGACACCTCATTTGCAATGAGGAAATCGCCGGTTCGAATCCGGCACGGTCCACCAGAATTAGTCGCCTCGCTCGGGGCTTCGCCCCTCGCTTCGGCGGGTAGTTCCGCAAGAAAAAAATGAAAAATTAACCAACATGAATAAAAAAGTTTATATTTTTTCTTCAAAGAATAATATTTCGGAAGAATTAAAAACCGGCGGAAATGGTTATTTTGATGTTTTAAATATTGTGGAAGATATTTGGGGTCGCGAATTACATCACCGACCTAAATAAAAAAGTCGCCCTCCTCGCGGAGGACGACCCTTGGATGTAATACCCCTTCAGTTCTATGGTAAAACTGAAAGACACTATAAATATAACAAAACATAGAAATAGGGTCAATAGAGTTATCCACAAGAAAAAAATATAAATAAAAATCAGGAATAAAGAAGGTTTATAATAAATATGAATTTTCAAATCAATGGCGGAAAAAAATTAAAAGGTGAAATTACCACCAACACGGCAAAAAATTCGGCCGTGGTCCTGCTCTGCGCCGCGCTTTTAAATCAAAATAAAACCATTCTCAAGGGAGTCCCCAGAATTGAAGAAGTAAACCGGATTATTGAAGTCCTACAGAGTTTAGGAGTCAAACTAAAATGGCTAACCCAACATAATCTGGAGATTATTCCGCCCGGAAAAATCAATCTTAAAAATTTGAATGTCGAAGCGGCGGCCAAAACCCGCAGCGCTATTCTCCTATTGGGAACGTTAGTTCATTCGTTCAAAAATTTCCAATTGCCCCAAACCGGCGGCTGCAAACTTGGCACCCGCACGGTTCGGCCGCATTTCTTCGCTTTGGAAAATTTGGGAATCCGCATTAAAACGCTTCCGGACGCTTATCAGATAAATTTGAATAAATTAAAACCGGCGAAAATCGTTCTCTACGAATCCGGCGATACGGTTACGGAAAACTCCTTAATGGCCGCGGCGAAAATAAAAGGAGAAACCGTCATTAAATTCGCTTCGGCCAACTATCAAGTTCAGGATTTATGCCATTTTTTAAGTAAATTAGGAATAAAAATAAAAGGCATTGGCACGACCACCTTAACGGTCGTCGGCAAATCAAAAATCAACCAGCCAATCGAATATTATTTAAGCGAAGACCCGATTGAATCAATGCTTTTTTTCTCCGTAGCGGCCGTCACCGGTTCATCGCTAACCATTAAACGCTGTCCCATCGATTTTCTGGAACTCGAACTTTTAAAACTTGAAAAAATGGGTTTCAATTTTAAAATTTTAAAAAAATATAAAAGCAAAAATAAAATAACCAATCTAGTCGATATTAAAACTTTTCCTTCAAAACTCACCGCTTTAGGGGAAAAAATCTACGCCCGGCCGTTTCCGGGCTTAAATATCGACAACTTGCCCTTTTTTGTTCCTATCGCCACCCAGTCCAAAGGACAAACCTTAATCCACGACTGGGTTTACGAAAATCGGGCGCTTTATTACACGGAACTATCGAAATTGGGAGCCGATATCATTTTGGCCGACCCTCACCGCGTCTATATTAACGGCCCGACCAAACTAAAACCAAATGAAGTTATTTGCCCGCCGGCGCTCCGACCCGCGGCTATCATTTTAATCGGCATGCTTAAAGCCAAAGGAACTTCAATTTTACGCAACGTTTACTCCATTAGCCGCGGTTATGAAGATTTATGTTCCCGCTTGCAAAAAATTGGCGCAGATATTAAAATAATTGAAGAGTAATAAATAATCATCAATTATTATTTATCATATGAATAATCAAAACGAAGAACAAAAAAATCAAGAACTGGTCAATTCTCAAACTCTGTTAGAAAAAGCTGGATTGGAGAAAAAAATGACTATCGCCGACCTTGGTTGCGGCCGCCGGGGCTATTTTACTCTCCAAGCCGCCAAATTAGTCGGCAATGAAGGCCTGATTTACGCCGTAGATGTAGTCAAATCAGCTCTGGAAAATGTGGAAAACGCCGCTAGAACTTTCAATTTTGCCAACATTAAAACCATTTGGGCCGATTTAGAAGTGCCCGGCGCGACAAAAATTCCCGACGCCTCGGTTGATTTGGCCATCCTTAACAACGTTCTTTTTCAAACTGAAAAAAGAAAATCAGTGATTCAAGAAGCTCTTAGAATCTTAAAAAGACATGGGCGCCTTTTAATCACTGATTGGAAAAAAGATAAAACTCTTTTTGGTCCGCCCCGGCAAAACAGAATCGAGTCGAAACAAATTATGGAATACGCCCAGCAAATCGGATTAAATCTAGTAAATGAAATTGACGCCGGCCCTTATCATTACGCCCTGATTTTAGAAAAAAAATAAAAATCCCGGTCTTTTTGACCGGGATTTTATGATCCTGATTTTATTCCTCCAAACAGAGAGGAATAGCTTCCTCCATTTTTTTAATAAATTTTATTTCAAAATCTCCTTTTTCAAGAGATTTTTTTAAATCGGACGGAAAATCCCAAAGGTCTTTCTCATTATCCTTGGGCAAAATTACGGTTTTAATCCCCGCCTCCTTAGCAGCTAAAACTTTTGACAGCACTCCGCCAATTGGCAAAACATCTCCTCTAAGCGAAATTTCTCCTGTTAAAGCCACATCGTGGCGAAAATTTCTCTTTGTCAATAAAGAGAATAAAGACATAAAAATCGATATGCCGGCCGAAGGGCCATCTTTCGGCGTCGCTCCTTCGGGAACATGAACATGAACTCGGGCATTAGCCGGATAATCTTCCATTTTTAATTTGAACCTGTTCAAATTAGCCCGAATATAAGACGCCGCCGTTAGGGCCGATTCTTTCATGACTTTTCCCAAATTGCCGGTTAAAAGAATCCCCGGCCTTCTGGCATTTTTATCCATAACCGTCTCAATAAATAAAATATGGCCGCCAGTTCCAGTTACCGCCAAACCAACAGCAAGACCAGGTCGAGAAATTTTTAATTTCGCTTCTTGTAAATATTTGGGCGGACCCAAAAACTCTATTAGATTATCTTTGCCAACCACAACCTTTTTTAAAATCTTCTTGGCTATTTTAAAAGCCGTTTTACGGAAAATACTGTCAATCACTTGCTCTAAGCGCCTCACGCCGGCTTCGTCCGTATAGCCTTGAACAATATTCTCCAAAACACTGTCTTTAAACTTAATTTCATTCGGTCCAAGCTTGCATTGTTCGATTTTTCTGGGAATTAGATATTTTCTGGCAATCTCAAGTTTTTCCTCTCGCGTATAGCCCGGAAAATCTATGATTTCCATCCGATCTCTTAATGCCGGTTGAATGGTCTCTGCCACATTGCCGGTAGTGATAAACATTACCTTGGATAAATCAAAAGGGACGCCAAGGTAATTATCATTAAAAGCGTTGTTTTGTTCCGGATCCAAAATCTCCAAAAGAGCCGAGGAAGGATCTCCATGAAAAGAACCGGTGCCTATCTTGTCAACCTCGTCAATCATAAACACCGGATTATTATAGCCAACTCTTCGAATCTCTTTAATAATCACTCCGGGCAAGGCGCCGATATAAGTCCGGCAATGTCCCCGCAACTGACTTTCATCGTACACTCCGCCCAAAGAAATGCGAACGAATTTCCGCCCCAGAGCGCGAGCGATGGATTTGCCAACCGAGGTCTTACCGGTCCCCGGCGGCCCGATGAAACAAAGAATCGGACTCTTCGCGGAAGATTTGCGCATCCGAATAACCAAAAATTCCAATACCCGATCTTTTATCTTTTTTAAGCCGTAATGATCCTCTCCCAGAATTTTTTCCGCCTCGTTGATGTCCAATTGGTCTTCCGTACTTTTAGACCAAGGCATATCGATCATATAGTCCAACCAAGTTCTGATCATGCCGCTTTCATAAGAAAATAAACCCATTTGAGACAGGCGTTGCAATTCCTGATCGAATTCTTTCTGAATCTCCGGAGGCATTTGAGCTTTTTTGGCTCTTTCTCTATAAATTTCGATTTTCGATTTTTGCGATCTCTTTTCTCCCAATTCTTCTTCAAAAAATTCCACTTGATCTCTATGATATTCCAGGGTTTCTTCCATCCTTTCTTTTCGCAGAATCTCCCACTCATTGATAATTTCTTTTTCGTCCTCTATAAGCCCTTCCATGATTTTAACCAATTTTCTCAAACGCTCATCAAGGATTAAAGTGGTTAAAATCCCGGATATTTCTTCAGGATCAATTATGGAAAACAAACATACCGCGATAAAATCGGCTAATTCTCTCGGCTCGGTAAAATCCTCCAATTTTTCAGACGCCCTTTTTATCTCTTCTTCCATTTCTTCGTCTGAGTTCGAGGGCAGGCAAATACCGAATTCCGGGTTTAATTTTAACAACTCAAGAAAATCCCTTTTAACCAGTTTTATCAACGTTTTTATCCTTTCAGGGTCTCTTATCGTTTCTTTCACTTCTTCAATCTGGGCATGATAAAAACGATCCGGCTTTAATACCCCTTTTATTCTGAACCTCCGGATCCCGACCATAATCTTAACGGTTTCTCGCTCATTTTCGGCGCTTAATGACTTGGCGCTTGAAAATTTATTTTTAATTTCTCCCCTAGCAACACCCAAAGTGCCTATTTCCCCCACCTTGGGTTTTCCGGGCGAAAAAATAAAACCAAGAAAACCCTTAAAAAGTTCTTCTCCCTCGTTTCCACTTTTAATTTTGAAAGAAATAACCTGGCCGGGAAACAAACATTTACTCGTTAAAATAAGAATAACTTCATCGGGAAGGGGAATCTCGTTTCTCTCTTTTCCCGACAACCACTCTGGCCATTTCATATTTATCTCTCCTTTCTTGTTTAATTTTAATGAACCGAATTAATTCATTTTAATTCTAATATCTCGAGCAAAAAAGTCAAGATGGGGATTGCTTTATTTCTAAAATATCCTATAATATTCCCACTTGTAAACTAGTCAATTGACTGGTTTAAATTTTATCTTATTATCAGCGTAAATTAAAAATCAAATCTATGACTGAACCAACAATTTCATCGTCAATTGAACAAATTTGTCAAGAAAAAAAACTATCAAAAGAGCAAGTTTTAGCGGCCATTGAGCAAGCCTTAGCCTCGGCTTACCGGAAAGATTTCGGCTATAAAATGCAAAATCTCAAAGTCGAGTTTAATCCCGAGAACGGAAAAATGAAGGTCTTTGACGAAAAATCCGTTGTTGAAGACCTACCCGAAGAACTTTTAGTCGACAAAGAAAAGGACGAAAAAATATCAACGCCAGCAATTGAAACCAATAAAATTCAAGTTGAATCGGATAAAAACGAAAAAGAAAAACCTCTTCGCGTCGGGGACGAAACCGCAAATCTTGAAGAATCCGATGAAGGCAAAGAAAAACGCTTCAATCCTAAAACCGAAATTCAATTATCCGAAGTGAGAAAAAATTCCAATTGGGAAAACATCAGCCGGCCGAACAAAAAAATAAAAATCGGAGACATTGTCAGACAGGAGCTGGAAATTCCTTCCGATTTCGGCCGCATCGCCGCCCAAACCGCAAAACAGGTGATTATCCAAAGATTGCGCGAAGCGGAAAGAGAAACCATTCTTGAAAAATATACCTCTCAAATCGGCGCCGTCATCAACGCTGTTGTTCAGAGACGAGAAAGACAAGCGGTGCTTCTCGACTTAGCCGACGCTTCGGCAATTATGCCTTACAACGAACAGGTTCTTGAAGAAAAATACTGGCCGGAACAAAAAATCAAGGTTTATTTAGTAGCGGTCAATAAAACCGCTCGCGGGCCGGAATTAATCGTTTCTCGGCGACATCCCGAAATTCTTCGAGAATTATTTAAACTTGAAATTCCCGAAATAGCCAATGGAACAGTAGAAATCAAAGCCATCGCCCGCGAAGCCGGTTCAAGGTCAAAAATCGCCGTTGCCACAACTGACAAATCCGTCGACCCGATCGGCGCCGCTATCGGCCAGCGAGGCGTAAGAATTCAAACCATCATCAATGAAATCGGCGGGGAAAAAATAGACGTGATCGAATATTCAGAAGATCCGGAAAAATTCGTCGCCAATGCTCTGTCGCCCGCGAAAATTTCCTCCATTAAAATGGAAAAAAAAGAAAAATGCGCCTTGGTTAAAGCCAAAAAAAATCAGCTTTCTTTGGCTATCGGCCGAGCCGGACAAAATGTCCGTCTCGCCGCCAAATTAACCGGTTGGCGCATAGACGCTTCCGAAGACAGAGAAACAGAAGAACAAAAAAATGAAGAATTAAAAGAATCAAAAGACAGAGAAACAGAAGAACAAAAAAATGAAGAATTAAAAGAATCAAAAGGCAAAAAAGCAAAAAAAATGAAAGATAAAGAAAAAAAACCAAAAAAAATAATCGAAAAACAATCAAAGAAAAAATAAAAAATCAAAAAAATAAACGCTTATGCTCTATATTCCCATCGTTATTTCCTTTATCGGACTGGCGATTGCCGGTTTTTTAGCTTGGCGAGTTAAGAAAATAAAAATCGAACATCAACTAGCCGAAAAAATCGCTTCATTTATCAGAAAAGGATCTCTTACTTTTCTCCGCCAAGAATACAAAATCCTAATCTCTTTCATAATTATTGTCGCCGTTTTGCTTATAATCTTTTTATCTTGGACAATTGCCGTCAATTTTATTTTAGGCGCGATTTTTTCGGCCTTGGCGGGAAATTTAGGCATGCGCGTCGCCACGATTGCCAATTTAAAAACTGCCGTTGCCAGCCAAAAAAACTCGCTCCAAGCTCTAAAAATCGCTTTTTGCTCCGGGTCGGTAATGGGGCTTTTGGTTGTTTCTTTGGGTTTACTCGGCGTCAGCGCTCTTTATCTCTTTTTTAAAAATCCGCAAATAATTTACGGGTTTGGTTTTGGCGCTTCCTTTACCGCTCTCTTTGCCCGAGTGGCCGGCGGCATTTATACTAAAGCCGCCGATGTCGGCGCGGATTTAATCGGAAAAATCGAAATCGGCATTCCCGAAGACGACGCTCGAAATCCGGCCGTGATCGCCGATAATGTCGGCGACAACGTCGGCGACGTAGCCGGCATGGGCGCAGACTTGTTTGAAAGTTATGTCGAAACATTAGTTGCCGCCATGGTTTTGGGATTATCCGCCATTTCTTCCATCGGTCATCAAGCGCCGTTAATTCCCTTGGCTTTGGCTTCTTGGGGTATTATTGCTGGACTAGTTGGAAGTTTTGCCGTCATTTCAGCTAAAAAAGGCGCGCCGCAAAACATTCTCAATAAAGGCATTTGGCTCGCCAGCGCTCTAATGGCTATCGGCGCATTTTTTATTTTAAAAACCTCTTCCCCCGCCGGAGTAAAAATTTTTGGCACTCTTTTTACCGGCCTGATCGCCGGTATTATTATTGGTTTCGCCACCGAATACGCCACCTCAGCCAAATATCAACCGACTAAAAATCTAGCTTTGTCTTCGCAAATCGGCCCTTCCGCCAATATTATCACGGGTTTAGCCCTCGGTATGTACTACACAGCGATTCCCGTTCTTGTCATTTCCGCCGCTATTTTAATCTCATATAAACTGGCAAATATCTACGGCGTGGGCATCGCCGCCGTCGGCATGCTCTCTACTTTGGGCATTACTTTGGCTACCGACACTTATGGACCGGTGGTAGACAACGCGGCCGGTATTGCGCAAATGGCCAAAATGGGAACAGAAACAAGAAAACGGGCCGAACAACTTGACGCCGTTGGCAACACCACGGCCGCCGCCGGCAAGGGTTTTGCCATCAGTTCGGCAGCGTTAACCGCCATTGTTCTTTCTGTTTCTTATATTCAAGTCGCCGGCTTAAGCATTTTGGATCTTAATCAACCTCGAGTATTGGTCGGACTTCTTCTTGGCGGACTTATGCCCTTTCTTTTTTCCGCCTTGGCAATGAAAGCCGTGGGGCAAAGCGCGGAAAAAATCGTCAATGAAGTTAGGCGTCAGTTCAAAGAAATTAAGGGTTTGATGCAAGGCGAAGCCGAGCCTGATTACGCCGGTTGTATTAAAATTTCGACCATCGTCGCTTTGAAAAAAATGATCCTTCCGGGTTTCTTAACCGTTATCGCTCCGCTTTTAATGGGTTTTATTTTAGGCAAAGAATCGCTGGGAGGATTTTTAATTGGCAGCTTGGTGACCGGATTTCTTTTGGCGGTTATGATGGCAAAGTCGGGCGGGGCCTGGGACAACGCCAAAAAACATATTGAAGAAGACACTCTGGGAGGCAAGGGTTCTGATTCTCATAAAGCCGCAGTAATCGGAGACACCGTCGGCGACCCCTTCAAGGATACGGCCGGACCAAGTTTGAATATCTTAATCAAATTAATGAGTATTATCGCTTTAATTATCGCGCCATTGCTCTAAAATAAAATATGAAAATTATCACTAATCGATTGCCGAAAAATTTAATGGAAATTACGGCTGAATTGTCCATTTTGGAGATGGCTCCTTTTTATCATCAAACAATCGAAGAGTTGTCCAAAGATATTGAAATTCCCGGCTGGCGCAAAGGCAAGGCTCCCGCCCAAATGATTAAACAAAAAATAGGGGAGGCAGAAATCAACCGCCGAGTCGCGGAGATTGCCATTGAAAAAAAATATCCGGAAATCGTCAAAGAAGTATTCTCGACTGATAAAGAAAATGGAGAGCCGGCTGGAGTTCCCCAGATACAAATACAAAAAATGGCTTCGGAAGAGCCCTTTATTTTCAATTTAATTATTCCTTTAGTTCCCGAAGTAAAACTCGGCAATTATAAAAAAATAAAACAAGAAAGAAAAAAAATCGAAATAACCGACGAAGAAATAAAAAAAGTTTTGGCGGAATTGCAGCAATCGCGGCGACAAGAAACTTTAGCCAACCGGCCAGCCGGTCTTAATGACCGAATTGAAATCGACCTAGACCTTTTTATTGACAAAGTCCCGGTTGAAAACGGGCAAATAAAAAATTTTTCAATAATTCTGGGGCGCGACGATTATCTACCCGGCCTTTCGGAAAACCTGAAAGGTTTAGCTCGGGACGAAGAAAAAAACTTTTCTTTCCCCTATCCTGATTCGCATTATGACAAAAAACTGGCCGGCAAATTAGTCGATTTCAAGGCCAAAATTAAAAACGTTTATCAAATAACCTTGCCTGTTCTTGATGACTTTTTCGCCCAAAGTTTTGGCAATTTTAAAACATTGAAAGACCTAGAAAATAAAATTAGGGAAAATCTGGAAATCGAGGCAAAAAACAAGGAAGAACAACGTTTGGAAGCGGCGATTTTAAAAAGCCTCGTCGCCCAATCGAAAATCGGAGACATTCCGGAAATTTTAGTCGAACACGAATTGGATAAAATGGTTGACGAACTAAAAGCGGAGATTGAATTAAGCGGCGCAAAATTCGAGGACTACTTGCAAAGCATAAAAAAAACTCAAACGGATCTAAGAAAAGATTTTGCCGTCCAGGCGCAGGAAAGAATAAAAACCGCCCTTTGTATCCGCCAATTAGCCAAACAAGAAAATTTTTCCGTTAAAAATGAGGAAATTGAAGAAGAAATAAAACGCCTAAATAAAATATACGAGAAGCAAGAACAAATATTAGACGAATTTAAAAAAGAAAACGGAAAAATTTTTCTCAAAAACCTGCTCACCAACAGAAAAGTGATTGAATGGCTAAAAAAACAACTCGACTGATAAAAAATGAATAAAAAAATAGTGGCGGTAAAAATTTTTTTTCCGCCACTTTTAAAATCGCAACAATCAACAAACTGAAGTTTTAAAATCCTCCGGCACCAAAGCCGTCAAAGTAAATTGATCAGTCAAATACTTCCGGGCCGTTTCGAGAATCTCATTTCTAGTGATTTTCTGAATATATTGAGAAAATTTTCTAAAATCATAAGGAATCTGATTGAATTCTTTCTCCAATATACACATAGTACGAGTAGGTATTTCCATTAAAGAATCAAAGTGTCTAGATTTAAGTGAATTTTTGGCCCCTTGCAGCTCTTCTTCACTGACAAGATTTATTCTTAAATCCCTGAATTCACCAAAAATAATATCTCTAACTTCAATAAATTTTTTAGGGTCGAAACCATCTACAAAGACGCAGATTGAACTGCCGACTTCATGATTATCGTAACCAGCGCCCAATTCATAACCAATACCCTTGTCTTGTCTTAGCTTCTTGAATATCCGAGAAGACATTCCTCCGCCCAAAATAAATCCCAGCAATCTCAACTTATAAGAATCAAGACAGTTTAAACTAGGAACCTTAAATCCAATAGTCAAATAAACCTGTTTCAATCCGGGACATAATTCGAATTTCTGTTGATAACTATTAGTTAATTCAATAGCTAAACTCCGGTTGACCCTTTCCCCCGGTTCAATTTGGGCAAAAGTCTTTTTTAACTCGCTTCTTAATTTTCTTCCGTCAAATTTTCCCGATACCGCAATTATCATATTATTCGCAATAAAAAATTTTTTCTTAAACATTGCAAGGTCGTCTCTTGTCATCCTTTTTATTGACTCTTCTGTTCCTAAAATTTCTCTCCTGAGAGGCGTTTCCTTAAATAGGGTAGAGAGAAAAAAATCTCCACTATACTCTTGGAGATTTTCAATACTCTGCTGAATCTCCGTTAAAATAACCCCTCTTTCTTTGCAAAATTCCTTATGATTATAACTAAAATTAGTGGCCGCCCGATAAATTATCTCAATTGCTTCTGTCAATTCTTCGGGAAAAGAATAAATACAAAAAGAAATTTTGGCGCAGTCAGTCACAGCACTAATTTGCGATCCCCCATATTCTAATCTCCTAGCAATTTCTTCTGCCGAATAATATTGATTACTTTTAAACAGCATGTGCTCATTAAAGTGGGTAGCACCACTTGTCTTATCGTCTTCATCAACTAACCCGACTCTCACGCCGACAACTAAAGAGGCCTTTTCCGCCCAAGGAATTTCTTCGGTCAGCAAAATCAAACCATTGTCAAATTCTGTTCTCTTAATTCTTTCTACTTTCTTCATTGGAAACTCCTTCTTTTTTGATTAATTTTAAAGAACTTCTTGTTATAATACTCTTATAGTATAAATTTTTATAAAGGCCTGTCAAGTTCCTTGACAAACAAAAGTTTTTTATTAAAATAGAGACATCACCAAGATGGTGCGGGCGTCGTATAGCGGTTATTATATTTCCTTGCCAAGGAAGTGACGGCGGTTCAACTCCGCTCGCCCGCTTTCTCGCTTTATAAATAAAAAAATGAACAAAAAAACTGTTGAAAAACAGTTTTTTGTTTAAATAAAATAAAGAAATCTACCATTGATGGCAAAATGGGTGGGGTAGGATTCGAACCTACGTAGTCCGAAGACGCGAGATTTACAGTCTCGAGCAATTGACCACTATGCGACCCACCCATAAATGGAGCCCGCGGTCGGGATTGAACCGACGACCTTTTGCTTACCATGCAAATGCTCTACCAACTGAGCTACACGGGCATTTATTTTAGAAAATTGTCTATTTTAAAAAACAATTTTTTATTATTTTAACTATTTTTTTAAAAATTTCAAGGGTCTTATTTATTCCCATTCCCATTTGATTCCACCAGCGACTCGCCCTGCCCTTTAATTTCTCATATTTAATTCTAAATTCGCTTTTAAAACACTCTATCTGACGAATAATCTTTTTTTTCAGTAAATCTTTTTTGGTTTTTGCCGCGATTTCTTGGGCTGTCTGAGATAAATCAAGATTGATCAAAAGCGGAGTTTTTCTAAAAATAATAAAAACAATGCCCCCAAAAGAACAAATTATCAACACGCCAATAATAACATTGATTAACATATCTTTAGGGCTTGGAATGATTTCTAAAAATGGCTATTTTCTCTTTAACCGCCTTAGACACGGCCTCAATGCCGGTTAAAAAGATGAAGCGGGGATCAGATTCTTTGGTTTTAAAAGATTTTGCCAAACTACGTCTGAAAGCAAATTTAATCTCTGTGTCAATATTTATTATCCTAATTCCCAATTTAATCGCCTTTTTAATTTCGCTTTCCGGAATTTTCGAGGCGCCATGCAAAACCAAAGGCACTCTGACTTTCTTTTGGATTTCCTTTAACCTCTCTAAAAAAAGTTTAGGCGCGCCGTGTTCTAGTTTATAAACGCCGTGAATATTGCCAATGGCTACAGCTAAGGTATTTATCTTGGTTTTTTTCACGAACTCTTGAGCCTGATCCGGGTCGGTTAAAAACTCTTTGGGGCTCCGGAATAAATCCGTAATTTCTTTTTTATTTTTCACCACCCGACCTAATTCGCCTTGAACCCAAACATTGCGGCGGTGAGCGTAGTCCGCAACCTTCCGAGTTAAAAATACGTTTTTGTCAAAAGATAAATCCGAAGCGTCGATCATCACCGAAGAAAAACCAAGATTGATACAATCGGCCATCATGGAAAATGTCCTGCCATGGTCAAGATGAATGGCTATTTGAATATTTTTTCCCAAAGATTTAGATAAATTTCCAATAATTTGCGAAATGACGTCGACGCCAGCATAACGCAAAGAAGTTTCGCTTACCTGAATAATAACCGGGGAATGGGCAGCGACCGCACCTTTAATTATACCCTGGGTCGTTTCTAAATTAAAAGTATTGAAAGCCCCCAGCGCATAACCGCCCTTTTCCGCTTCGGCCACAAGTTTTTTAATATGAACCAGCATAAATAATGACAACAATTAAAATAAAAATAATGAATTAAAATATCCCTTTTCGAACTATATTTTATACTATTCCTCTGTTTCGCTTATTTTTTGCGTTTTTACGTTTGTATTTTTTATATTTTTATATTTTATTTCCTTCTCAACCGCCACTTCGCACATTTTCACGAATTCTTCTGGCTTTAAACTAACACTGCCGACTAAAACTCCGTCAACGCTCGGCTGTTCAATAAAGGACTTAATGTTAGTTGGATCAACGCTGCCGCCATAAAGAATCCAAATATTATCTTTCGCCATCAATCCAAAAATATCTATCATTCGCTGTAAAAGCACTTTGCCCGTATATTCGGCGTCATCTGGAGCCACAGCTTGACCCGAACCGATAACCCAAATTGGCTCATAAACGACGATTATTTTTTGTTCCGGTTTAAGATTTATCCCATCTAAAGCTCTGGAGGTTTGTTCAAGAATCACGTAATCCTTCAGTCCCTTTTGTCTTTGTTCAAAAGTCTCGCCGACGCAAACTATCGGAATTAATCCGACCTGAAGAGCCGCTCTGACCTTTTTATGAACCATTTCGTCGGTTTCCCCTAGATTTAACCGTCGTTCCGAATGTCCGAGAATCACATATTGACAACCCATTTCTTTTAGCCAGACCGGGGAAATCTCGCCGGTAAATTCTCCTTTTTCTTCCCAAAAACAATCCTGAGCTCCCCAAAATAGTCCTTCAGTCCTTTTTATTTTATTCGCCACTTCGGGCAAATTAGTAAAAGGCGGGCAAAAAACGACGTCAATATTCGATAATTCTTTTTTCTTTTTTGATTTTTTCAGCAATTTTAAAATATCATCAATCAAAATTCCGCCATTTTTAAAACCGGGATTCATTTTCCAATTGGAAATAACAACTGGTTTTTTCATAAAAAATTATAAATTATTTATAAATTATCATGGATTAGAACACCTCGCCTCCATTTTCAGCTAATAACAACCTATTTGATTTCTCAAATAATCGACAGAAAACCCATCGTCCCCAAAGTTACTAAAACGCCGGCCATAACGACGCCAATAGAGATTAAAAGTATGCTTCGCCAGTAGGAAATGCCGAAAAGAAAAGCGGCCACCGCGCCAGTCCAAGCTCCGGTCAAAGGAAAGGGAATAGCCACAAATAAAATCAGTGCTAAATCGCCATAAAAAGCGTATTTCTTATAAAATCGCCGGCGCGTTCTTTCAAACAACCAACTAAAAAATCTGTTAGCCAGAGTGCTTTTCCCCATTAAAAAATCAACTAGATATTTAAAAAAATAAAGAAGGAAAAAAATTGGCAAAATATTTCCCACACAGGCTCCCAAAAAGGCCTTCAGCGGACTCAAATGCCAAACCCCGATGGCGACGGGTATTGTTCCTCTTAATTCGTTAATTGGAGTCAAAGCCAATAAAATTGTCTTTAATTCCGGAGACATATTTACATTATAATATAAAAAATAAAAAATAAAATACCAATTTTTGCTCTGACAGTTTTGACAGGGTCCGACCCTGTTTAACCGTGACAGGGTCGGACCCTGTCAAATTTACTATCAAATTTAACTGCCACTTTTAACAACTGGGAGGATATTATTAAAGATTTGGATTTTACTTGGCGGAACAAAATTTTCCTCCAAAAAAATTGAAGTTTTAAAAAATCACATATAATGCTTATCCAAATTATTGAGACTGATCAAAAGAATCTTCCCCACCTTCCTCCTTCTGGCGATTAGCGCTCCACCAAATCAAACTTTTGGCTTCCTGAAATCTGTCTTTATCGCTTACCGCCCCTAAAATCACGACTACCGTCCGGCGCCCATGATAATCGCTTAGTCCCGCGAAGCAATACCCGCTTTCCCGCAAATAACCGGTTTTTGCCCCAACTAAATCGATAAAAGTATTTAATAATTTATTGGTATTATAAATCCGTTGATAAGTTTTTACTCCGTTCGACTCTCCAATAAGCACGTTATAAAAATTGGTGTTCAGCGCCTGTTTTATTTCTTCTTTTTCCAAAGAGGCAACAATCAATTTAGCCAAATCTCGGACAGTGGAACGATTATCCGAATCAAGGCCCGTTGGTTCGACAAAATGAGTATTAATCATCTTTAAAGAAGCCGCCTTTTCGTTCATCAGGTCGACAAATGTCTTTTTATCCACTCCCGCCTCCGGCAACCCCGCCTGAGCAGACAACTCGCCATTTTCAACCAATCGAGCCAAAATCTTCATGGCATTATTGGCTGATTTAATTAAACCGCCGTAAAAAATATCTTTAATTGTCAAAATGTTCCCGGGTTTAATAGCCAAGCCGGCCGGCTCAATATCGTTTTCAATATTCGTTTCTTCAACCAAATCTCCCAACTCGACCCTTACCGTTTCGTTCCATTTTTTAGTGTTATTTTCCAAAAAAACCAAAGCCGTCATTAATTTGGTAATACTGGCGATCGGTAAAACCAAGTCAGCGTCTTTTTCAAATAAAACCGCGCCGGTTTCCGCATCAAAAGCCAAAGCGCTTCGACTGGTTAATTTCGGACCCAAAGAATAAGGAAAAACCCGACTAGATTCATCGGGTTTTATTTCCGCTATTTTATCCAAATAAACCGCTTGATTAAGGGTTGACGATAAATTCAGAATTAACAATAAAGACAAAATAAAAGAAAGCATAAACGTCCCGCTAAATTAAAAATTAAAATATTTTATAAGACAACTAAAAAATCGTTTTTTTAGGCAGACAATTTCCAATATATTACTTATTGTTTTTATTCGCCATTCGCCGCATTCGCGTTATATTCTTTTTATGCCCCTCCCCAACCTATACAATCTATACCATATTTTAAAAACCGGCAAATCGAACGTTCCTGGATAAACGATTTTTTTTCCGCCAAAACTCATTTTAAAACGGGTCATTCCCGGCCATTTTGTCTCGTCGACTCCCCAAAAATCGTAAAATTTAAATCCCTCTTCCTTAGCCCGTTTGATTATTTCCCAATGAAGCAAATGGGGGGCCATCGCCTCTTTGTCTTGACGCGTGGAAGCGCCATGAATATAAGAAACCGTTTTTCCGAAAAAAATGACAAAATAAGCGGCAATGGTTTTATTTTTATATTCAGCCAAATAAAAACGAAAAAAGGCCGAATTCAATTTTGAAAGACGGCGGTAATAATCGTCCGAATGCGGCTTGAATTTCTCTCTCTCGGCCGTTTGGCGAATCAATCTCAAAAAATCGTTAATATCTCGTTCGCCGCTGGCTTCGCGTATTTTCACTCCCCGTTTTTCAGCCAGCCGAATATTATATCTGGTTTTCGGATGCATTAACGCCAAAATTTCTTGTTCCGACTGATCAATATTCAAAACGCTTGTTTCGCGCGGCTGGACAGGGGATGTCGAAACAACCCTAAGTCCCGAATCGCGCCATGCCGATAAAAAATTATTATTTAAAGGCTCTATCCTTAAAAAAACAGCTTTTTCCTCTTTTGCCAATCCTATAATTTCTTTTAAAAAAAGTTTTAATATTTTCTTTTTTTCCGATTCGGGTTGGGAAAAATCAAGAATCGGCCCGCGAGGACAATAAAAATAAAATTTGCCAAAACGCGATGAAATAAAAGGCAAAAAATGTTTAATTAGCAAATACTGTCCCATTGTTCGGCCGCCACTTTCAATTTTAAAACGCCGGGTCTTTCGTCCGAGGCCGCTTTGAAAATCTCCCCATAGCCAAGATTGTAAAAACTCGCCTGCCGGCGCCAGAGGATTGCTATTGGCAACAACAAAATCGTCCCAATCTCCCCGACTTAAAATTTCAACCACTTTTCCTGTTTTCATAAGTCATATTATACCAGAAAAACGCCGACTGAAAAACCGAATTTTAATCTGAAATTCTGAATCTATACGGCTTGTCCGCCCATTCGCCGGCATACTCAACGCCCACCCGTCTGTCCGCGGCAATCTGACGCGGATCAAGCCTCACTCCCCGATCTTCAATCCAAAGTCCGGTTTTTTTGCTCGCCGGCAGACCATTGAATCTTTTTGTTATTTTTAAATACTTTGTTATCCTCGCCGGCCCAACAATTCGCCCCGTTCCCCTGATTAAAACCGCAGCCGGAAAACCTTTAGGTCCGGTAACGACATTTAACATCCAATGCAGGCCATAAGTAAAATAAACATACCAACAACCCGCCGGACCAAACATAATTTTATTGCGTTCGGTTTTCCCCCGGCTGGCATGACTGGCCTTATCCTCCAGCCCGACATAGGCCTCGACTTCAGTAATCATCAATTCTTTAACCACTGGGCAACGGAAAAATCCATTAATAACTCTTTTATCCTCTTTAATTAAAAATTTGCCCAAAAGAGATTTAGCCACGCTTAAACAGGGCCGATTAAAAAAGGACGAAGGGAGAATTTTCCCTTTTGAAAATATCCCCTCTTTCCTTAGAATTTCGATTTTCTTCTTTACTCCTTTTTTATAGCCGCCAACCAATCCATTGGAACAAACTACGCGGTGACAAGGAGTCAGAAAATCGACATTCTTATTTAAAACATTGCCCACTGCCCGCCAAGCCCTCTGATTTCCGACTCTTTCTGCCACTTGTTTATAGGTCAATATTTTCCCTTTCGGTATTTTTTTCACTACGGAATAAACTTTCTTTTGAAAATTTTCTCTCTCCATCAAATTGCATTTAACAGAAATTCTTTAACCCAAGATTAAACAATCTTTTAGCTCTTTTTGCCGCTTCCTTAATAATTTCCTTTTCTTTTTCCACTTTTCTATTTCTCATTAAAATCTTGCCGGCGCAGACGACGTCAGTGACGCAATCGCCGTGGCAAGAATAAACCAAATTCGAAATTAAATTATGGCCAGGAGAAAAACAAATCTGACCCAAATCGACCAAAATCAAATCGGCAAAATAACCCCTCTCAATCCGACCAATTTTCATTTTTAACGCCCGACCCGAGTTTTCCGTTGCCAGAGCAAAAATTTCCGAGCTCGGAGCAAGGAGCGGATCCATTTCTTTTATTTTTTGTAAAAGAGAGGCGAATTTCATTTCTTCGAATAAATCCAAATTATCATTTGAAGCCGAGCTATCCGTCCCCAAACAAACATTGACTTTCGCTTGTTTTACTTTTAAGTAAGGAAAGACCCCTGAGGCCAATTTCATTTCCGAACAAGGACTGTAAATCAAGTTGCATTTTTTCTCGGCCAAAAGTTTAATTTCTTTGTCTGAGAGCCAAATTGCGTGAGCTAAAAGACAATTTTTATTTAAAATCCCGATTTTTGCCAAATATTCGGCCGGACGAAGTTTATATTTTTTTAAACAATCGCTTACCTCTTTTTGAGTTTCCGATAAATGAATGTGCACAGGCAAGTTGTTCGCTTGGGCAAAATTTTTAGTCCAAATCAAATTCTCTTGGCTGACGCTGTAAACGGCGTGGGGCGCCAAAGCAAAACTCACCTCCTTAATATCCCTTTTTTCGATATTCCGCCAAAATTTTTCCACATTTTCCCGGGAACCAAAAGGAAAGTCATCCAAAATAACCAAGCCGACTACGGCGCGAAGACCCGTTTCCTCAATTGCTTCGAGAGCCGCCGAAGGAAACCAATACATGTCATTAAAACAAGTCGTGCCGGTTTTAATCATCTCCAAACAGGCTAATTTGGTTCCCCAATAAACATCGTCGGGCGACAATTTTTTCTCAACCGGCCAAATTTTTTTCTCAAGCCAGTCATTTAAAGGTAAATCTCCACCATAACCGCGAAAAAGAGACATCGCCGCATGCGTATGGGCGTTAACTAGTCCTGGCAAAACCGCTTTCCGTCCCTCGCCGTCAATTCTTTGAGCGGCAACTTTGTTTATTTTAGAACCAATTTCTTCAATTTTTCCGTCTCGGATAAAAATGTCGATTCTTTTCCCTTTTAAAACCACATTTTTTATCAACAGGGTCATACTGAAGTCAATTTTAAAAGTTTTCCAATTATTTTTTCTATTTTAAACTTAATCCGCGTTTCGAATTCTTCTACGGTCTTCTGAGCTAGCGGCATCTTAACCAATCCGTGCGCCCAATTATCAATAGAACAAAGACAAGCGTATTCGAGATCCATTTCTCCGGCTAAAGTCGCTTCTTTACTCATCGTCATCCCAACCACGTCGGCAAAATTCTTAATCAAGCCGATTTCCGCTTTGGTTTCATATCTCGGACCCTGAGAGTAGAAATACACTCCTTTGGATTTAAAATCAAACTTCAACTCCCGACAAATTCCAATCAAAATTTTTCTTAATCGGCCAGAAACCTCCGGCGTAATATACCGACATTTTTTCTGAAAAAAAGTAGGGGGCGTAAAATCAATATAATCATCGGGGATTAAAAAAGATCCCGGTTTAATCGTCTTTTTACAGGAACCGACCGAATTAAAAGCGAAAATGCGTGTCACGCCTATTTTTTTAAAAGCGAAAATATTAGCCCGATATTTTATCCGATGAGGCGGAATATTATGAATCGGCCCATGCCGTAAAATCAAAGGATGGCCGCCGATCAAATAATAATAAACTTTCCCATAAGGAGTGGAAGTGGTTTTGACTTTTTTCCCTTTTAAAACGCTCAGGCCGTATAAATTGCCGCCGCCAATAATGCCAATTTTTGTTTTATCTTTCATATATATTTATTAAATTATTTTATTAAATCGTTTTACGGTTTTTAAAAGCGTCGCTTAAAGTAATCTCGTCCGCGTATTCGATTTCTCCTCCCAAAGGAATACCTCTGGCAATCCGGGTTAAAATAATTTTACGACTTATTTTAGGATCTTTTTTTATAAGATTAGCGATGTACAAAACCGTACTTTCTCCTTCAATCGTGGCATTAAGGGCAAAAATAAGTTCCTTAACCGGCTGGTTTCTTAATCTTTGCATTAAATCTTGAATTTTTAACTGTTCCGGACTTAAATTATAAACCATATCAATAAGCCCCCCTAAAACATGATAAAGTCCTTTATACTCTCCCGTTTTTTCAATGGCGACTAAGTCCTGGGGCTCGGCGACCAAAGTAATGACCGTTTGATCTCGCCGCTTATCAAAACAAATCGGGCAAATCTTGTGACCGGCATTGACGGACGAAATTGAAGAAAAATTACCGCAAATAAAACAGGGAAAAATATTTTTTAATTCGCCAATCAAAACGGCGAAATCATTTAACTCTTCCGGTTTTTTCTTTAATAAATAAAAAACAAACCGCTGGGCGGTTTTGGGGCCGATGCCGGGAAACCGGCTGAACTTATCGATTAAATTTTCAATTTCCGAAGGAAACATATTTTTTTATCCGCGTTTTAAAATGGTTCTTCGGTTTCTTGTTCTCCAAGCACTTCCAAGTCGGCTTTCGACAAACTCTTAAAACTGACCGTATCGCCGTCGAAATACAACCTGACGGTCACGCCCGCCGGGCCATGGCGGTGTTTGGCAATGTGAACTTCGGCTAAATTTTTCTCTTCTTCTGGACAATTCTTTATTCCTCTATCCATGGCTTTGCGGTAAATAAACATTACCACATCGGCGTCTTGTTCCAGCGATCCGCTTTCGCGAAGATCGGACAATCTGGGAATCGCTGGCGTTCTTGCTTCCGGCGCTCGGGAAAGCTGAGAAAGCGCCAAAACAGGAACATTTAATTCTCGCGCCACCGCTTTTAAAGACCGAGAAATCTCTGAAACTTCTTGGACCCGCCCTTCCGTCGAAGCGCTTCCCGATTCCATTAATTGCAAATAGTCCAAAACTATCAATCCCAAACCATGTTCCATTTGCAAGCGCCGAGACTTGGTTTTAATTTCCATAATATTGGCCATAGGAGAATCGTCGATAAAAATAGGCGCTTCGCCCAACGCTCCAAAAGCCTCGCCTAATCGCTCGAATTCTCCATCGCCATCTTTACGGGAAAGCTGTCCCGTTCTCATTTTCCAAAGACTGACCTCGGCTTGAGAACAAAGCAACCTATCGGTTATTTGCTCCTTGGACATTTCCAAACTAAAAATGCCGACGGGAATTTTATGGTAAACCGCCGCATGGCGAGCAATATCAAGAGCCAGTGCCGATTTTCCGATACTTGGTCTTGAAGCCAAAAGAATCAATTCCGAAGGCTGAAGTCCGGACAAAGCATTATCCAAATCAACATAACCGGTAGGCACCCCTCTAACTTGTTTTACTCCTCGATGCAGTTCATCCATTCTTTCAAAGGCTTGAGACAGAGTGTCTTTTAAGGGAATAAAATTCTGTCTTAAAAATTTTTGCGAAATAGCGAATAATTTTTGTTCCGCCTTGTCCAAAACGCCAGTTGCCTCTTCTTCCTCTTTATAAGCCATCTGAATAGTCTCGGTTGAAGCCCTGATTATTCGACGCAAGGTTGACTTTTTTTGGACAATTTGGGAATAAGACAAAACATGACTGGACGTCGGCACGCTATTTGACAAAAAAGCCAGATAAGTCCGCCCGCCAATTATGTCCAACTGCTCTTTTTCTTCCAGGCGATTAGCAACGCTCAAAATATCAATTGGTTCTCGCGATTCCCATAAATCAAGCATCACCGAATAAATCATCCGGTGTGCGTCCTTATAAAAATCGTCGGGCGATAATTTATCGGCAATTTTAACCATAGCATCTTTATCAATTAATAAAGAGCCAAGTAGGGCTTGTTCCGCCTCGAGATTCTGGGGCGGAAGTTTTTCAACCACTGATTCAAAGTCGGACATAATGGTTAATAATATCAAAACAATATATAAAAAAATAAAAAATATTTACAACTTATTTTTTATAGTATATAATAATTACGCTCTTCTTTCAAGTTTTATTTCTGCACATCTTATCAACAATTATAAAGATTTTTGCCATATAAATTTCACTCCGAATTATTCGGAAAATAAAAATTCCGATTTACTAAAACAAATTAGATCCAAACCAAATATGAAGACAAAAAACATCAGGGCCTATGCCGTTTCTTATGAAGATGACGCCAGCCAAGGGTTCGAACACCTGGCTTACATTCTAAGCCTTGACGAATCAGAATCTTTGTTCACCAATGCCCGAATGTCGGGTAAAGTAAAATTTGAAGATCGAGCCGGCAGAAATTTCACTCTAATTCGCCAAAACGACGGAGATTTTTTAATCAAAAAACGCCACAGCTGGTTATAGCGAACAATTAAA
>Ga0209609_10000311_pt1 | contig 29016 bp, 23 predicted proteins | sample LakKivw325mmetaG_FD_184136 | JGI IMG/M metagenome (GOLD analysis project Ga0209609, IMG submission 184136) | Anoxic lake water microbial communities from Lake Kivu, Rwanda to study Microbial Dark Matter (Phase II) - Lake Kivu water 325m metaG... | ecosystem: Environmental > Aquatic > Freshwater... | reverse complement strand
AACATCGAGGGCGGGCTCACGTCCATCGAGGAGAAGTCCCTGGGAGCCATCTCGAAGGGCGGCACTCAGCCCATCCAGGAGATCTACGAGTACGGCGAGCGCCCGCAGAAGGGAGGGCTCTCCATCGTCGACGGCCCGGGCTTCGACGCGCCCTCGCTCACCGCGCTTGCCGCCGCCGGCTCCACCATCATGCTCTTCTCGACTGGCCGGGGTACGCCGCTCGGCTCCCCCTTCGTGCCGGTCGTCAAGGTCACCGCAAACGAGGCCACCTATCAGAAGATGAACGACAACATGGATTTCTACGTCGACCTCTCCAGGAAGGACAACATGGGGGAGATCGGCGCGGAGTTGTACGAAGAGTGCCTCCGCGTGGCCTCGGGTAAGAAGACCAAGGCCGAGATTCTCGATCAGGACAGATACAACGGTATGTTCGTCGTCGGGCCGCTCGCATAGCGGTACATGGCAACAGGAGGAAACATGAGCGACACCAAGAAGGTCTCGGTACCGATACTCGCCTGGTACGGCGACACAGAACTTGAGGTGGATTTCCCCGCGTCGTGGGATGTGACGGTCTGCACGCACCGCGGAGACGGCACTCCCCCGTTGAGCGAAGCCGGCTTCCGCAAGGCGTTCGCGAATCCCATCGGCACGCCGCCCATCCGCGAGGGAGCAAAAGGCAAGAAGGAGGTCTGCATACTCTTCGACGACCTCTCTCGAGCTACGCCGAGCGCCGACCTCGTCCCGTACGTCCTCGAGGAGTTGGCGGCAGCGGGCATCAAGGACAGCCAGATCCGTTTCATCGCCGCCATCGGCGCGCACGGATCGATGACCTGCAACGACTGGACCAAGAAGCTGGGCAGCGATGTCGTAGCCCGCTTCCCCGTCTACAACCACAACCCCTATGAGAACTGCAACTACGTGGGCCCCAGCTCGAACGGCACCTCGATGCGTTTCAACGCCGAGGTCCTCCGCTGCGACTACACGATCGGCATCGGCTCCATCGTGCCTCACCCGTTCAGCGGCTTCGGCGGCGGCAGCAAGATAATCCTGCCCGGCGTGGCCTCGATAGAGACGATCGACTCGAACCACACAAGGCTCTTCCCGCACCCGACGGCCGGCATCGGCAAGTACGAGGGCAACATCCTGAAGATGGACATGAACGAAGCGGCCCGCATGGCCGGACTCAGCGTGAAGGTCGACTGCATCTACAACCTGAAGCGCCAGGTCACGCACGTCTTCGTCGGCGACGTCGTCGACGAGCACGTCGAGGGCGTCAAGGTGGCGAGAGAGTACTGGGCGACCGATTGGGTTCCGGACTGTGACATCGTGGTCGCGAACTGCTTCTCGAAGGCGAACGAGATGCTGCTGGCGCCCACCGTCACCGCTCCGATGCTGAAGAAGAGCGGTGGCGACCTCGTGCTCCTGGTAGTCACGCCCGAGGGACAGATCTGCCACTACTGGCAGCGCAGCTTCGGCAAGAACATCGGCGGCCGGGCATTCAAGATCAAGACGGCTATGCCCGTGAATACGAAGCGCCTGACCGTCATGCAGCCGTATCCGGACTACGTCGGCGTCGACTGGCTCGCTCCGTACGACAAGGTGAACTTCACCCGCTCGTGGGCGGAGACCCTCAAGATGCTGAAGGCTACCTACGGCGCGAAAGCCAAGGTCGCTCTCATTCCCGACGGCACCGTGCAGTACTTCCCGTCGCAGGTCGTCGCCTGCTAGCCTGCTCGGATCCCGAATCCTTCGTCTGCGGGCGCCGCAAGGCGCCCGCAGTCACGTCCGGAAACCGCCGCGCTGCATCCGGCACGCATGGAGCGAGTGCGACTCTGGTACAATAAGTGCCGCAGTCGGCCGGGCAGACGATTCTCGTCCGGCGAAGGAGGAGAGATGCTGCTGAGCAGAGAGCAGATTGAGCACATCTCCAACGAGCTCATAGAGGCGGAACGCACCAGCACGCCTATCGCGGCGCTGACGGAGCGTTTCCCGGACGTGTCCTACGAGGACGCCTACGCGATCCAGTTGAAGACATTCGACACGCGCGTCAAGGCAGGCGCGGTCATCGTCGGCAAGAAGATCGGCCTGACCAGCAAGGCGATGCAGGACCAGTTCAAGATTCGGGAGCCCGACTACGGGATGATAACGAACCACATGGTCATCCGCGAGGGCCAGCCCATCCCCATGAGCAGCCTCATCCTGCCGAGGATAGAACCCGAGATTGCCTTCCTGCTGAAGGAGGACCTCAAGGGGCCGGGCATCAACGCCGCGAACGTGCTCGAGGCCACCGAGGGAGTGCTTCCCGCCTTCGAGGTCATCGACAGCAGGTACAAGGACTGGAAGATAACCGTCAAGGACTCTATCTCTGACAACGCCTCTGCTGCTTCGATGATACTGGGCGGCAGGCTGACGCCGGTCAAGGACCTCGACCTGCGACTCATCGGCCTGGTCGTCGAGAAGAACGGCGCGGTCGTCAGCACCGCCGCCGGGGCGGCCGTGCTGGGCAATCCGGCGGAGTCGGTCGCCTGGCTTGCCAATAAGCTGACCGCGTACGGCATCACCCTGAAGAAGGGGGAGTTCGTCATGTCCGGCAGCCTCGTCCAGGCTGTGACGGTCGAGGCAGGCGCGAGCTTGAGGGCAACGTTTGACCGGCTCGGCTCAGTCTCGGTCCGATTTGAGTGACGTGCGCGGCTCCGGTCGCGCTTGCAGCATCGAAGTATCATCTGACGAATAGGGGGACAACATGCCAAGTCTGGCGCAATTAGCTACCGGCTCCCGTCACCTGCTCCAGGGAAACGAGGCCATCGCGCGAGGAGCGCTGGAGGCGGGCGTACAGTACTGCGCTGCATATCCCGGAACGCCCTCCACTGAGATACTGACTACTCTCGCAGGGGTGGCCAGGGAGGCGGGGCTGCACGCCGAATGGTCCAGCAACGAGAAGGTGGCCACGGAGGCGGCACTCGCTGCCGCGTACGCCGGTCTTCGGACCATCAGCTCCATGAAGAACGCCGGCCTCAACGTTGCGATGGACACGCTGCAGCATATCAACCTCGCCACGCTCGGCGACCAGCACGGAGCGATGCTTGTGGTCGTCGCCGACGACCCGCAGTCCCACGCCAGCGGCGACGAGGAAGACACGCGCTGGGTGGCGCAGATGGCGAACGCACCCATGATGGAGCCTTCGAGCTTCCAGGAAGCCTACGAGATGACCAAGGCTCTCTTCGAACTCTCGGAGGAGTTCCAGATCTTCTGCTGGCTGCGCGACTACACCCGCCTGGCGCATGCCCGCGGCCCGGTGACGGTCGGCGAATACAAGAAGGCGACGCGTACGGCCAAGTACGACCGGACGAAGATGTTCACGCCGTACATCGCGCCGCCGAAGCATGCCATCCTGGTCGAGAAGATGGCCAAGATACGCGAGCGATTCGAGACCTCGCCGTTCAACCGCTACGAGGGACCGGCCAAGCCCGAGTTGCTCATCGTCTGCTGCGGCAGCGGCGCTCCCTGCTCGCGAGATGCCATCGAAGAGCTGAGGCTGGGCGAGAAGGTCGGCATCCTGAAGCTGGGCACCCTCTGGCCCTTCCCTTCCCGCCTCGTAGTCTCGCACATGAAGCAAGCCCGGCGTGTCCTCGTCATCGAGGAGGTCGACCCCTACATCGAGACCCACCTGAAGGCCGCCCTGGCCGACGCCCGGCTGGCGGACGCTCCCGAAGTCCTTGGCCGCGGCTCGGGACACATGAGCTACGTCGGCGAGAACAACCCGGACAAGGTCATCGCCGCGCTCTGCAGGATATTCAACATCAGCTACGCCTCGCGACCCGCCGAGTATCAGAAGAAGCTGGAAGAGGTCCTCGGCAAGATGGTCGTCAGCCGCGGGCTCTCCTGGTGCCCGGGGTGTCCGCACAGGGCCAGCTTCCTCGCAGTCAGCAACGCGGTGAAGCGCGACGGCAGGAACGCCGTGGTCACCAGCGACATCGGCTGCTACACCATGGACGCCTTCCCCGACGGACCGCAGGTCACCAACGTGCTGCACTGCATGGGCGGCGGCCTCGGCGAAGGCTGCGGCTTCGGCCAGTTGAAGCAGTTCGGCTTCGAGCAGCCGGTCATCAGCATCTGCGGCGATTCCACCTTCTGGCACGCGTCTCTCACGCCGCTCGTGAACGCCATCTACAACAAGTCGAACATGGTGGTCATCATCCTCGACAACTCCATCACCGCCATGACCGGCTTCCAGCCACACGCGGGAAGCGGACGGACAGCGACGCAGGACCCGACCGAGACAGTCAGCGCAGAGGAACTCTGCCGCAACCTGGGATGCCGCGTGGAGGTCGTCGACCCCTTCGACACGAAGGCAACGACCGCCAGGCTCGTGGAACTGATGAAGGTTGACGGCGGCGTCAAAGTGCTCATCGTTCGCCGCAAGTGCGAGCTGCTGCGCATGCGCCAGGAGCGCAAGCAACCCTACAAGGTCTGGGTGGATGCCGAGAAGTGCAAGGGCGAGAAGTGCGGCTTCTGCTACCGCATCCTCCGCTGCCCCGGCGTGGCGCTCGACAAGGCGAGCGGCAAGGCGAAGATACAGGAGGCGCTCTGCGCCGGGTGCGGACTCTGTGCCGACCTGTGCCCGAACAAGGCGATCGTGAAGGAGGAACGAGCATAATGGCTATCTCTGCTGATCCCTTGAACATCGTCATCTGCGGCGTCGGCGGCCAGGGCAACATACTTCTCTCCGGCATGGTCGGAGGCGCGTTTCTGAAGAAGGGTTTCTACGCCACCATCGGCGAGACGTTCGGGGCGGCCCAGCGGGGAGGCGCCGTGTTCAGCGCGGTGCGCATCTCGAAGAAGCGCGAGTACGGCCCGCTCATACCCGACGGCAAGGCCCATCTCATCCTCGGCCTCGAGCCGCTTGAGACGCTGCGCATGGTGCAGAAGTACGCGAATCCCGAGACCGTGTGCATCAGCAATGTCCATCCTGTCGTACCCGCTGGTGTCTCCGCCGGCCGCGAGGCGTATCCGGATATCGCCGACCTGAAGGCAGCCGTCTCCGCACTGTGCAAGAAAGCGTGGTTCCTCGACGCGACCGACATAGCGTTGGAGTTGAAGGCGCCCATAGCCATGAATATCGTCATGGTGGGCGCGTTGCTCGGCACGAATCAGTTGCCGCTGAACGAAGAGGACATCAAGGCGGAGCTGCAGGAGAACCTGCCTCCCGACCGGCTCGCGTTGAACTACGAGGCGCTTGCGAGGGGCAAGAAGGCCGTCGCCTGACGTCCGGCACGGCGAATCCAGAGAGGAGAGAGACCACGACAGCGTTCCAGGCTCCACGAGGCACTGTCGACATCCTGCCGGCGGAGCAGCCGTACTGGGCTCACGTGCAGCAGCGAGCAGCCGAGGTGTGCCGGCTGTACGGCTATGAGCGAATCGACACGCCGGCCTTCGAGGACTACGGTCTGTTCGCGCGCGCCGATGCGTCCGGCACCGACCTCGTCGAGAAGGAGATGTACGTCTTCGAGGACCGGAGCGGTCAACAGTTGACGCTCAGGGCGGAGAACACGGCCCCCGTGTGCCGCGCGTACGTGGAGCACGGGATGTCGAACCTGCCTCAACCCGTGCGGCTCTACTACCTGGGGGCCACGTTCCGGTACGAGCGCCCGCAGGCCGGCCGCTACCGGCAGCACCACCAGTTCGGGTGCGAGGCCCTCGGCGACGCGTCCGCTAACCTCGACGTGGAGGTCATCGAGCTGGCGCTTCAGTTCCTCTCGTCTCTCGGTCTACAACAACTGAAGGTGCTGCTCAACAGCATCGGCTGCCGGCAGTGCCAGCCGGAGTACGTCAGAGTGCTCCGGCGCCACTACGAGGCGCTGGCTGGAGAGGTCTGCGACGACTGCCGCATCAGGATGGTGCGGAATCCGCTTCGCCTGCTCGACTGCAAGGAGCCGGCGTGCAAGCTCATCGCCGATGCGGCGCCTCGGATCTCGGACTACCTGTGCCCCGAATGCGAGTCGCACTTCCGCGAGGTGCAGCAGCAACTCCGGGTGCTGGACGTCCCTTTCACCCTGAACCACAAGCTTGTCCGCGGCCTCGACTACTACACCCGCACCGTGTTCGAGATTCTGCCCCAGCGCGAGGGGAGCCAGAGCGCCATCGTTGGCGGCGGCCGCTACGACGGGCTCATCGAGCAGATCGGCGGCAGGCCGACGCCCGGAGTGGGCTTCGCCACCGGCATCGAGCGCATCATCCTGAACCTCAAGGAGCAGCAACTGGGCGTCCCGCCGTTGCCCGCGCCTCGCGTGTACCTCGCGCACATGGGCGACGCTGCGCGGCTCGCCACCGTGGCGCTGGCCCGTTCCCTCAGGAGCGCCGGCATCGGAGTCGTCGCGTCAACCGGCGGCAAGAGCCTCAAGGCACAGTTGCGCCACGCGAACTCGCTCGGCACGCGGTACACCGTCATCCTGGGAGATGATGAGATCCGCTCCGGGGCGGCCGTCGTCCGTGACATGACGCTGAACCAGCAGGAGAGCGTTCCGCAGGACGCCCTTGCCGCGCGATTGTCCTCCGGCTGAGGGGCGCGGCTCGCCGCCGCGGCGCTGGAGCGCTCACTCAAGGACGCAGGCACCCGCGTCGTCGCGTCGACCGGCCGCAGGAACCTCAAGGAGCCCCCGGGACACCCTGACCGGGGCGTCTATCCTCCGAATGACCCCCATGCCGTGCGCCACGTACGTGGCGCACGCTTTCTATGCTATACTTTCCCTTGTCCGCCGCCTGGTGGCGGCAGCTTCCGGTGTGCTCGGCAGCCGTACGCAACAGGGTCTCTCCACGCCGGACATTTCGACTCAGCCGCTGAGGGTGCATCCACATGTCTTCCGCAGAAATAGACAGGCCTAGCCGCAGGGAATACACCTCGGGCGATATCCAGATACTGGACGAGATCGAGGCTGTCCGCCTGCGGCCCGGCATGTACATCGGCGGGACGGGCTTCGAGGGCCTGCAGCACCTCCTGTACGAAATCGTCTACAACAGCATCGACGAGGCTCTGGCGGGCTACTGCGACCGCATCGAGGTCGCCATCCACCCGGACAACAGCATCACCGTCAAGGATAACGGGCGCGGCATCCCCGTCGATCCCATCCCCGGCATGGACATCACGGCCCTCGAGGCGGTGATGACCCGCCTGCACGCCGGCGGCAAGTTCAACAACCAGTTGTACAGTGTCTCCAGCGGCCTGCACGGCGTCGGCGCATCCGTCGTCAACGCCCTCTCTCGGCGAACGCGCGTCGAAGTCCGCAGGGGGGGCAAGGTCTACTGCCAGGAGTACGAACGCGGCGTGCCGACCTGCGGCATCGAGGTCATCGGCTCGGACGGAGGAACGGGTACGTGGACGACGTTCCTGGCGGACTCCGAGATATTCGAGGACATCAACTACGACTTCGAGACGACGTCCCAGCGGCTGAGGGAGATGACCTTCCTCAACAAGGGCGTCCTCATCCACTTCATCGACGAGCGCATCGGCGAGGAGCGCACGTACTACTTCGAAGGCGGCATCGCCAGCTACGTGAGTCGCCTGAGCGCAGACAAGGAAGTCATCCACGCCGCGCCCATCTACCTCACCGGCACGGCGGAATCCTCGTCGGTCGAGGTGGCGATGCAGTACAACGACGGCATGAGTGAGAACACCATAACGTTCGCCAACTGCGTCAACACGCGCGACGGAGGGACCCACCTGACCGGGTTCCGGGCCGCGCTGACGCGTGTCCTGACGGACTACATACGCAAGAACAAGCTCACCAAGGAGAGCGACCCGGTTCTCACCGGCGATGACGTGCGCCAGGGCCTCGTGGCGGTCGTGAGCGTCAAGCTCTCCAGCCCCCAGTTCGAGGGCCAGACCAAGGCGAAGCTCGGCAATCCCGAGGTACGCAGCCAGGTTGAGTCTATCGTGGCAGACCAGTTGGGCCTCTACCTCGAGCAACACCCGGATGATGCCAGGTCAATACTGGACAAGTGCCTTATGTCCGCCCGGGCGCGCGAGGCAGCCCGCAAGGCCCGAGAGCTCGTCTTCAAGAAGAGCAGCTTCGAGACGTCGACGCTGCCCGGCAAGCTGGCCGACTGCTCGGAGAAGAATCCTGAGTCCTGCGAGCTGTACCTGGTCGAGGGCGACTCCGCCGGCGGCTCAGCGAAGCAGGGCAGAGACCGGCGCTTTCAGGCGATACTGCCCTTGCGGGGCAAGATCCTGAACGTGGAGAAGGCCGCCAAGGACAAGATACTGGCGCATGAGGAGATCCGAGCCTTGGCCACCGCGCTTCGTGCGGGGGCTGACGGGCTGGACCTCACCAAGCTGCGCTACCACCGCATCATCATCATGACCGACGCCGACGTGGACGGAGCGCACATCCGCACGCTGCTTCTCACCTTCTTCTACCGCCACATGCCGGAGCTCATCGACCACGGCCACCTCTTCATCGCCCAGCCTCCCCTGTTCCGCGTTCACTCGGGCAAGCGCGAGGCGTGGGTCTACACTGAACAGGAAAGAGAAGAGGCGCTTCGAGAGATGGGCGGCAGGGCGGAGGTACAGCGCTACAAGGGTCTCGGAGAGATGAGCCCCGAGCAACTCTGGTCAACCACAATGAACCCGGAGACGCGGACGCTGCTCAAGGTGGAGATAGAGGACAGCGCGGCAGCGAACGAAGCGTTCGAGATGCTCATGGGTTCCGAAGTAGAGCCGCGCAAGAACTTCATCCAGGACCACGCCGAGGCGGTTCAGAACCTCGATGTCTAGTCGGCGTCGCTCCGGTAGAGACGGTGAGCGATGATGTACTTCTCAACCTCTCCCGGCACCAGATAGTCAATCGGCAGTCCGCGGGCCACGCGCTCCCTGATGCCTGAAGAGCTTATCCCTATCATCGGCGAGTCCAGCGTGACGACGTCCTGCTCCCTCATTCCCTCGATCCTGGAGGCAACTTCGCTCAGTTCCGGCAAGTTCGACCCCAGGCGCGGCACAACGACCAGCCGGCACAGGCTCACAAGCCTCTGAGGTTCCTTCCACATCGGCAACTCGGTGAAACTGTCGCGGCCGAGAATCAGGTAGAACTCCTGCTCGCCCAGCTTCCGCCGCAGCTCAGCAAGAGTGTCGACTGTGTACGATGGGCCACTCCGGTCCACTTCCACCGTGCAAAGCTGAAAATGCTCGTGCTTGGCGATGGCCAGTCGAACCATCTCTACCCTGTCTCTCGCGGAACTGATGGTCCGGTCAACCTTCAACCAGGGATTGCCGGCAGGTATGAAGAGCACTCTATCGAGTGATAGCCGAAGTCGAGCCTCTTCAGCTACAAATATGTGTCCAGCATGCACAGGATCGAACGTACCGCCCAAGATACCTATCCGCATGTTCTCTCCTGTGATATCAGTAGACTGTATGGAGTATGGGATTATAGCAGTAACAGAGGTAGCAACCGATGATGCTGTCAGGAACGGCATGTCTGCGCCTGTTCGAGGCGGAAGCACATGTTGTTCCGGGTGTCGATGGAGGTTGTCGACAGGTTGCCAACCGGACGGTGGAGCCGGTGTCCACCATCTGTTCACATGGTTGCGGACTGGGAGACCTGGTCGGCTATGCGGCTGAGCTGTCGCTCGAGCTTCGGATTCTGGGCAAGTTCAGCAGCCAGCCGGTCGCAGCCGTGCATCACCGTGGCGTGGTTGCGATTGCCGAGCTCGCGACCAATCTGGGCATACGAGTACCCTCGCTCTCTTCTGAGCAGGTGCATGGCAGCCTGCCGCGCCAGGACCGTCTTCCTGTCACGCTTCTTGCCGAGGATGTCCTCGACCGGCACGTCGAAGGAATCGGCCACGGCGTAGATGAGCGACTTCCCATTCCCATTTGAGGCGACGCCGGTGAGCAGTTTGTGGACAGTCTGTGCATTGATCTCCCCGCCGGTGAGCCTTGCCTGGGCGGAGAGATACACGATTGCACCCTCCAACTGACGTATGTTCCCGCGTACTTCGTTGGCCAGAAGCTGCAGTGCGTCATTCGGGATGACGATGTCGGATTCGGCGGCCTTGGCCTCAAGGAAGGCCTGTCGGGCGGCCAGCTCAGGAGGCTGGATGCAGACGACCATGCCGCTCTCCAGGCGGCTTTGCAGCTTTTCTCCGAGGAGCTGTACATCGCGAGGGTGCTTGTCTCCGGAGACGGCGATCCTGCAGCCCCGTTGGAGCAACTCGTCGAAGATGTGGTAGAAGCACTGCTGCGTCTGCCTCTTGCCGGCCAGGAACTGGATGTCATCGAACAGGAGCATGGAAAGCGAAGCGAACCTGGCGTGGAACTCCTCGACCTGCTTCTGCTTGACGGAGAGCACGAACTCGTCAGTGAATCGTTCAGCAGTGGTGTAGTGGACGTCTCTATCGGCCTGCCGGGCCGAGTGGCCGATTGCCTGGAGCAGATGGGTCTTGCCCTGGCCGGTGCCGCCGTAGAGGTACAGAGGATTGAACGAGCTGAGGGGATTCTCCGCGATCTCCAGTGCCGTTGCGTACGCGAGGCGGTTGCAGGCGCCGACGATGAAGGTGTCGAACGTGTACTTCAGGTTGAGGTTGTCGGTTCGCGCGGCCGTACTGATGCCGCCATCGGCATGTGCCGACTGGAGCTGCGGGCGCGCCGCAGGCCTTGTGGTGTCGCGCACCACGAACTGCACGTCCGTCTCGTTGCCGACGACGTGCGTGAGGGTCTTCCTGACGAGCGAATTGAGGCGCCTGGTCAACCACTCGGCCACGAACACACTGGGCGTGCCGACAATGAACGTACCATTCTCGAAGGAGACACCGTGGCTGTTGCCCAGCCACGTGTTGTAGTTTGCCCGGCTAACCTGCGTCTGGAGCTCACCCAGTGCCTTCTCCCAGATTTCGTGCGCCGACTCCAAAACACCTCCACAGGCACCTATAGGCGCCGCCAATCACGAACGAGATGAACCGAAGAGTTACGCCAGGGGAGCAGAGGATATCACAGGGTCCGAGGGGGCTGAGAGCATGACGTCAATCTACCATGGGCAAGGCGGAAGCCCTCTAGGGAACCTTTGACATAAAGGGGAGAAATCAATGAAAATGGAGCCCTCGTGAACGTACGAATCGTGTTCATGGGTACCCCGGACTTCGGTGTTCCCGTACTTGAGTCACTCGTACAGAACCAGTACGAGCTTGTCGCTGTCTATACGCGGCCCGACAGACCCGCGGGGCGCGGCCGGCACATGGCGCCGTCTCCCGTGAAGCAGGCTGCCCTGTCGCACGGCATTACCGTTGTTGAACCGGAGACGCTGCGTGATGAGGCCAGGGCAGCAGAGTTGGCGCGCCTGCAGCCCGATGTCGTGGTCGTGGCGGCGTTCGCCTATCTGCTGCCGGAGGTGATGCTGCGAGTGCCCCGGCACGGTTGTCTGAACGTTCATCCATCGCTCCTGCCGCGTCACCGGGGCCCCTCTCCGGTGGCCGCGGCGCTGCTCAGCGGTGATGAGCGCACCGGCGTGTCGATAATGCTGATGGACGCGGGGTTGGACACCGGACCACTGCTGCGGCAGGATAGTCTGGCTATCTCGGACAGCGATACAACCGGCAGTCTTGCCTCGAAGCTTGCGGAGTTAGGCGGCCGTTTGCTGGTGGAGACCATCGACGGCTGGCTGGCCGGCTCTATAGCTGCGAAGCCGCAGAATGAGGCGGAGGCGACGTACAGCAGCAAGGTCGGCGTGTCAGACGGTCTGATCGACTGGACGCAGCCGGCAGATGTTCTGTGCCGTCGTATCAGGGCGTATCATCCATGGCCCGGATGCTACACGTTCTGGGAAGGCCAGCGACTGAAGGTGCACAGCGCGCTTTCGCTCGCCCTGCACGGTCACGGCGAGCCGGGCAGAGTGGTGCAGCTACCCGGTCCCGCGCCCGTCCGCATCGGTGTTGTCACCACGCGAGGCGTGCTCGGCCTGGGCGGCCTTCAGCTTGAAGGGAAGCGAGAGGTCGGCGTCGAGGAGTTCGCCCGGGGGCACCGGAGCTTCATCGGCTCGCTGCTGGGCCGGTAGCCTGCATCGTGCCGGGTCGTGACAGGAGGGATGGCGATGGCGCAACGGACTCTGGAGAGCTTCAACCTGGGACCGCTGTCGTTGCGGAACCGGCTGGTGATGGCGCCCATCACGACGCAGTACGCGGATGAGCGGGGTCGCGTGACAGCTCAGCTCAGAGCGCATTACGAGACACGCGCTCGTGGTGGCGTCGCCCTTATCATCGTGGAGGCAAGCTACGTCCTGCCGGTCGGACAGGCATTCGCAAACCAGCTCGGCATCTACGACGATCAACTCGTGCCGGGCCTCGCCGAACTGGCTCTGTCCATCAAGAGGCATGGCTGCGCCGCAGCCATCCAGTTGCATCACGGGGGACGGATGGCGAAATCGAGCCTCTCCGGGCTGCAGCCGGTGGCGCCCTCGGCCATCGCCGACCCTAGAGGCGAACTGCCGAGGGCCCTTGACGAGACCGAGATCCGGGCCACGGAGCACGCCTTTGCGCGCGCCGCAGAGCGGGCGCGTGAGGCGGGGTTCGACGGAGTCGAGATTCACGGCGCGCACGCATACCTCATCGACCAGTTCATCTCGCCGGCGTCGAACAGGCGGGCTGATGCGTACGGCGGCTCTGTGGAGAACAGGGCGCGCTTCCTTGTGGAGGTCCTGACCACTGTGCGCGAGGCGGTCGGGTCCGGCTATCCCGTGTGGGTGAGGATGAACGGACGGGAATACGGTGTGGAAGGCGGCACCACTCCGGAAGACGCCGGGGCAGTGGCGCGGCTCGCGGAGGACGCGGGAGCAGCAGCGATACACGTGTCGGCCTACGGCCCGGCCACGCCGACGAATCGGACAACCGCGGTGTTCAAGCCGGCGGTTATCGCCGGGCTGGCTGCCTCGATGAAGCGGAGCGTCTCGATTCCGGTCATCGCCGTGGGACGAATCACGCCCGACGCGGCGGAAGAGCTGCTCGAATCGGGCGCTGCCGATCTCGTCGCGATGGGCAAGGCGCTGCTGGCGGACCCGGAACTGCCGCGGAAGCTGACCGAGGGCCGCGAGGACGAGGTAGTCCCCTGCATCGTCTGCATGCACTGCCGGGATTGTCTCATGCTTGCGGCTTCGGGAGGTATCCGCTGCCAGGTGAATCCCGGGCTCGGTTGCGACCACGAGCCTCCGGCTCTGCCTGCGACCGTGTCGAGGAGGGTGCTCGTTGTCGGCGGAGGACCCGCCGGCATGGTGGCGGCACTTGCAGCGGCCCGGAGAGGGCACGCGGTCACGCTCTGGGAGAAGGAGCGGGCTCTCGGCGGGCAGTTGCTGCAGGCGGCAGTGCCTCCGCATAAGGACCGCATCGGCTTCTTCACCCGCTATCTGGTGCGCGAGCTCGGAAGGAGCGGCGTGAAGGTCGAGCTGCAGCGCGAGGCGAGCGTCAACGACGTGGTTTCCTGGCGACCCGATGCGGTGATTGTGGCAACCGGAGCCCGGCCTCTCAAGCCGGATATCCCCGGGCTGGCGCGAGCCGGAGCGGTGGAAGCCGGTGCGGTGCTGGACGGGTCGGTACGGCCGGGGAGACGGGTGGTTGTCATCGGCGGTGAGCTGGTCGGCTGCGAGACGGCGGAGTACCTTGCCGAGCACGGCCGGATAGTGACCCTGGTGCGTCGCGGACCGGAGATGGCGGCGAAGATCGGTCCATCGCTCCGCGCATTCGTGCTCGAGAGACTGCGGCAGAAGGGCGTCGCCATGCTGACGGGAGTGCGGTATGTCGAGGCCACGCCCGCCGGGCTGACGGTCGCGCTGCCGGACGGACAGTCGCTCTCGATTCGCGCTGATACGCTGGTGCTGGCGACCGGGTACGAAGGGGAAGCGGGCCTGTACCGCACGCTTCGGGGCAAGGTGCTGGAGCTGCACGCCGCCGGTGACTGCCTGGGACCGGAATCGATCGGCGAAGCGGTGCGAACCGGTTACGCCGCTGGCTGCCGGGTGTAGCGCGGGCTGGGCGCTAGAGGCCTATCCTCTCGCGCACCTCTCGCATGCCGAGAATGGCATCGGCGACGAGGTCCTGCAGTTGCACGCCGAGCATCTCCGCGCCCTTCTCTATGACGGGGCGATTGACGCCCGCGGCGAAGGACTTGTCCTTCCACTTCTTCATGACCGACTTGGCTTCCATGTCGGCCACGCTCTTCGACGGTCTGACGAGCGCAGCGGCGGTAATCAGGCCGGTGAGCTCCTCCGTGGCGTAGAGAGTCTTCTCGAGCAGGGTGGTCGGCTCCTCGTCCGTGCAGAGACCCCAACCGTGGGAGACGGCGGCGTGGATGTACTCTTCCGGCCAGCCGCGCTGCGCCAGCAACTCCCTGGCCTTCTTGCAGTGCTCCTGGGGGAAGCGCTCGTAGTCAACGTCGTGGATGAGCCCGATGACGGCCCACTTCTCCTCATTCTCACCATGCTTGCGCGCCATGAAGCGCATGACGCCCTCCACGGCGTAGGCGTGCTTGAGCAGGCTCTCCGACTTGTTGTACTCCTTCAGGAGTGCCAGTGCCTCGTCATAGGTAGGGGTGTGTGCTTCCATGCAATCGCCTCCTGGACCGGGTGTGCTCGGTCGGGCATAGACTATAGACGGAAAGGGTGTCTGCGGGCAACAGCGCCGTGGTCGATGGCTTACGTGACCCGATGGTAGAATAGTGCCCTTCGATGCCCGAGACACACCCAGATTGCGCCTCTCGCTCTGAGAACGGGGCGCAGGGGCCGTCCCTGCGGCGGTCCCGCGCTGCGTTCCTGGCGAGCACCTTCCTGTTCTGGGCCGCGCTCTACGTCTTCGTCCCGATTCTCCCCGTGTATGCGGAGACGATGGTCGACAATCTCACCATGGTCGGCGTGGTGATAGCGTCATACGCGCTGCCGCAGCTTCTCTTCCGCATCCCCATCGGCGTGTACTACGATGCAGCGCAACGCCGGAAACCCATCGTGGTTCTTAGTGTTGCCGCGGCCATCGTGGGTTGCGTCGGCCTTGCCCTCGCGGTCGGTGGGGGGACGCTCTTCCTCGGCCGGGCGATGACAGGCGTGGCCGCCGCCGGGTGGGTTGCGTTCACGACCTTCTTCACCGGCTACTACCCAGCCGGGCGCTCGGCCAGGGCCATCGGGACCTTGAGCGCGGTTCAGCAGGTGTCTCTGGTGGCGGCCACGGGGTCCGGCGGTTTCCTGGCTGACGAATTCGGGTACCAGGCCGTGTTTCTGGTTGCGGCCGTGCTTGCCGCGCTGGCGCTGCTGGCGCTCGCATTTGCCCGTGAGCCGGCGGCACCGCCCAGGGAGCGTACCCGCGTCGCCCTTCGAGACGTTGCGACCGGGCCGCTGCTCATTGCCAGCTCCGTCATGGCGGTGCTGCTGCAGTTCGCGGCATTCTCCAGCATCTTCGGATTCATCCCGTCCTACGGCGCGAGCATCGGCGCCAGCAACAGCGACCTGGGAGTCATCACCATGGTCACTCTCGCGGCGTCAGCCGTCGCGGCGGTCGCGTCTGTGAGGGTTGCGGAGCGGTTCGGATACACCGTGGCCTTGTGCCTCGGCGCCGCGCTGCTGGGCGGTTCGCTCCTGCTGGTGCCTGCAACGCCAACGCCTGAGACCCTGGCACTGGTGCAGGTCGCAGGCGGTCTCGGACGGGGCAGCCTTCAGACGCTGCTGATGGCCCTCAGCATCCGCTCTGCTCCCCCCGGTTCCCGAGCGACGGCTATGGGCGTCTACCAGGCGGTGTATGCCATCGGCATGCTGGCCGGACCTCTGGTCTCCGGCGCTGTTGCCGACAGCCTCGACCTCGGTTCGGTCTTCCGGCTGAGCGCGGTCCTCGCCCTGACGATAGCTCTGATCGCCCTGCACCGCGTCGTCCGGCGTGCGTAGCCCGCCGCTTCCCTCAGCCTGTCGAGGTAGAGAGCCTTCCACCCGCCCCAGCCCGGCATAGCCCCGAATCTCTTTGCCACGGCGGTCCGTGGCGGTCGTGGCGCGCTCTCGCCCTGCGGCCTTGCACCCGGGCAGCGGAGTTGGCTCTCTCAGCCGTGCGACGAGCGCGAAGAGGGAGAGTCAAGGGGCGCTGAAGTGCGGAGGCCTCAGGCAATCAGGTAGACGAGGAGGGCGACGCCGACGACGCCGATGAGAGGGGGCACGATCAAGCGGTAGACGTCGCCAAGTCGCGACTGGAAGTACTCGACGGTGAGGACGAGGCAGAGGTGCAGCGGTGAGGCCTTGTAGCCGACCATGCCGGCGACGTAGGCAAGGAAGAGAGCGACGCCGCTGAGGCCGTCGCCGTTGCCCATGAACGGCAGCAGCAGGGGGAAGGAGATGCCGACGAATGCCACCGAGAGGCCCGTGGCGAACCCGATGAGCATCGGCAGGGAGACCAGCATGAAGGCCGGCGGCACGCCGAGCTTCGAGAGGTCGTCAAACAGCGAGTAGGCGGCGCCGGTGTCCTCCACGATGGCCTTGTAGAGCATCACCGCGAACAGCAGGAAGAGGATCCTGCCGTTGAGGGCGTAGCGCATGGCCTTGCGCAGCTCAGGCTTCGTGACCCGTTGCTGTGCGCACAGCAGGGCCAGAACCAGGACGAAGGCGAAGAAGGCCTCGAGCCCGGCCATGACGAGGCCGACGAGAAGGATGACCGGCCAGGCTGCCCTCACGAGCTCGGCCAGGAACTGCCGTCCCGTCAGGCTCTGCGTTCGGTCGCAGTGAACCTCCTTGAGGAGCCTCCGGCTCACGATGGCGCCGAACAGGGCCAGGAGCGGGATGGAAGGCAGCATGGTGCTGACAACCGTGCCGAGCGGCACAGTGAGCACGACGCTCGCGGCGACAACCGCGGGATAGACGGGGATGGAAGCCTCCCAGAGGTGACGGAACCAGAAGTTGACGTAGGTCGCCTGGGCAGGTGTCAGGCCGAGCCGTCCGACGAGGCCTTTGACGGCCGTGGCCGACACGAGAGCGCCCCCCGGCATGGGAACGAGACCGATGATGGCCGGAACCACATGCAGAGCAACCTTGGGGCCGACGGACTCCAGGGTATGTGACAGCCGCAGCAGCAGCCCCTTGACCTCCATGAGCTTGCTGAGCGACAGCGAGCAGAAGATGATGCCGATGAGCCTCCACGTCCCCAGACTCGAGACGGTCTCCCACATGAGCCGCGGAGTCTCCTGCGGGGGGAGTATCAGCAGCGAGAGGATGAGGCACCCGGCGAACACCGCCAGGCCGGGAGCCAGCTTGAGTCTGAGCAGCACCAGAATGCCGGCGATGGAGAGCAGCAGCGCGACGGTCGGACTCATGGCAGGAGCCTGGTCCTTCCGGTCAGAGCCAATGGGCGACGCAGGCCGGCGGGGGCGGTCTGTCTCGCGCGGTCAATGGTCATGTGTACTCGTGGACTCCGGACAGGCAACAATCGCGCCATTATAGTCTGCCGAAGTCGCGGGGGCAAAACGAGCAAGAAGCGAGGCGACCAGCGGGCGCTACCGACCTCCCACAAGGAAGTACAGCACGGTGAGCGTGACGAGGACGGCGATGGCAGGAGGAAGGAGAAGCCGGTAGACCGAGGCCAGCCTGGCCTCGAAGTACTCCGCCGAGAGCACGAGACAGAGGTGCAGGGGCGAAAGCATGTAGCCCAGGCCCCCGGCGCCGTAGGCGAGCATGAGCGAAGCGCCATCGACGGCGCCCCCGGACATGAGGAACGGCACGAGCAGAGGGATGGAGATGCCCACCATGGCGGACGACAGCCCGGTCGAGAAACCGATGAGTGCGGGCAGCACGATGAGGATCAACGCATGCGGCAGTCCGGCCTTCTGCATCTCCGTGAACAGTGCCTCGGCGGCGCCCGAGGCGTCGACGACGCTCTTGAAGAGCATCACGGCGTAGAGCAGGAACAGTATCTTCGGACCGAAACCGTACTTGAGGCCGGCCTTCACCTCGGGCAGCGACATCCGTTGCTGCAGTACGAGGGCAATCACGGTGATGAAGAACGCCGGAGCGGCGTCCAGGCCGGCGATGACAAGCGCGAAGACGAGCATCACCGGCCAGGCGGAGCGGAAGAGCTCCCGAGGGATGCCGCCGCACTTGCGTCCGTTCCCGTCCGGCGCCGGAGTGCCGCGCAGGATGCGCCAACTGACCACGGCCCCGAAGACGAGCATCAGCATCCACATGGGAGCCAGGTGCAGCAGCATGAATGACAGAGGAACGGCGAGGATGACGCCGGCCATGATGACCCCGGGGTAGATGGGAGTGCCGAACTCGCAGAGGTGACGGAACCAGAAGTTGATGAACGTCGCCTGAACGGGGGAGAGATGCAGGCGCCTGACGAGGTCCTTCACGGCGGCCGCGGAGACGACAGCTCCGCCCGGAAGGGGCATGAGGCCGATGGCGACCGGCGCGACGTGGATGGCCAGCTTCGGGCCGATGCCCTCAAGCGCGTTGGCGAGCCGTGTCAGCATGCCGCGCCTCTCCATCAGGTGGCTCATCATGAGTGCGCAGATAACGATTGCGAGGAGGCGCAGGGTCTGGATGTCGACGGCAGCGCGCAGCATAAGACCGGGCGTCTCGGCCGGCGGCAGAGAGAGGACAGACAGGAGCAGGCTGCCACAGAAGACGGCGCCGCCCGGGTGGAGCTTGAGGCGCAGGAGCAGGAGAACGGCAGCAATAGTGATGAGCAGAGCGAGGGAAGGGTTCACCAGCGCAGCTCCTGCATTGACATGACGAACGGGCCATTATAGACCCCCATCTTCCCCGTGACAAAACGCGGCACAACGGCAATCGACGAGGCCGGGCGGCTGTCGAAAGAGAGTCCGGTGCCGTACCATCTTGGCAGTGGAGACCGGTTCACGGTCCACCGATCACCCTGACCGGGAAAGGAGAGGACGTTGACGGAAGTACGACGTGACGACGAACGACTCCCGCGCATTGAGCGCGAGCAGCCTGAGCTGCCGGAGGGCTGGACCGAGTTGCGCAAGGCCAAAGCCTCGGCGAAGACGGGCTGGACGTATTACCGGGAGCTGGTGAAGCTGCTGCACCGGGAGCTTGGAGAGGAACGGACCGCCGGCCTCATCTGCAAGCTGATGAAAGGGATGGCCCACCGGTACTTCGACGCATCGATGCAGAAGTTCGGCATCGAAGGCAACGACGCCTGGGCACTGGCGAGCTACTTCAAGCTGGCGACCGGGGACGTCGTCGGCTACAAGGCGGAGTTGATCCAGGAGGGACCGAAGAAGGTGGTCTACCGCCTCTACCCGCCGTGCCTCTGGTTCCCGGACCTGGATATCCCGCCGGCCTTCTGCCTTGCCGAGGACTGCTTCGAGGAAGAGGTGGCGCGGACGCACAATCCGAAGGTGAAGGTGTACTGTCGCGCGCTGCTGACCTGGGGCGATCCGTACTGCGAGACGGTTTTCGAGGAAGTCGACTGACGGCTCCTCGCGCGCGGCTGCGGCGCTCTACTCCACCTGAGCCGTCGAAGCGGGTTTCGGCGGCATCGGCAGGACGACGCGGACGACGGTGCCGCCACGCTCGGCGGCCTCGAAGCGCACCTCGCCTCCCAGCGCCCGCGCACGCTCCCGCATGCCGATCACGCCGAACGAGTGCGGGTCCTCTAGTTGCGACTTTTCGATGCCGCGGCCGTTGTCGGCCACTGAGAGGACTACTGTGCCGTCGGCGCTCCTCAGGCGCACCTGAACCCGCGTCGCCTGCGAGTGCCGGGCCACGTTCGTCAGCGACTCCTGGCAGATGCGGAAGAGAGCGGTGGAGTAGCGCTCATCAAGCTCAAGCTCTTCGTCGGCGTCAAGCTCGCAGCGGATGCCGCTCCGCTCCTGGAAGTCGCGCGCCAGCCACTCTAGCGCCGGCACGAGGCCGAGGTCGTCCAGGATGCCAGGCCGGAGTTGTGAGGACATGCGCTGCACGGCGGATATGGTGTCCGCTACGACGGACTTCATCCCCTTTAGCCTGTCCTGTGCCTCCTCGTGCAGGTTGCCGGGGACGTGGCGGGTCAGGGCGGTGATGTCCATCTTGAGGGCCGTCAGGTACTGCCCGAGCTCGTCGTGCAACTCTCGCGCGATGCCCCTGCGCTCCTCTTCGCGAACGGTCTCCTGGTGGGTGGCGAGCTCTCTCAGTTGTGCCTGCGACCGGCGCAGCTCCGCCTCGATGAGGTTGCGGGACGTTATGTCCCGGAGCACAGCTATCAGGGATACGGCGCCGTCGGGTTCGAGCAGAGGAGCTGCCACGACGTCGTAGTCTCGCTCCCCGATGCGCCGGGAAAGGCTCGTGCTGCCAGCGCCGCCCGCCCACGTCTCGACGAGTGAGCAGACGGCGCACGGTCTGTCCTGGCCGACCGAGCGCCAGCAGGGCATACCCGTCTCGACGCCAAGGTCCTCGCGGGCGGACCGGTTGGCGAAGCGTATCGTGCGGTTCGGGGCGACGATGAGGACGCTGTCCTCCATGCCGTCGAGCCAGCGCTCGAGGTCTCGTCGAGCCCGAACGGCGTCGCTGTAGAGCCGCGCGTTGTCGAGGGATACCGCAAGCTGGTTGCCGAGGGTCTCGAGCAGACGGCGGTCGTCGCCCGTGTACGGTCGATGCGAGGACTTCTCCCCGAGCACCAGGAGTCCCGCGAGCTGCCCGGCCGCCGAGGTAACCGGCACGAGGACGCTCGCCCGCATCGAGTCCAGCAGGTTCTGCTCCTGATGCGAGAGGCTGCGGAGCTGGGGTTCTATGTCCAGCATCCGGTGAGCCAGGATGCCCGGGTGTTGCGTCAGCCAGCTCAACAGCGCTCCCCGTGCGTGGAGCACAGGAGGAGACGGCGGCACTTCCATGCCGGCGCAGTGGGCAAGCTCGAAGTCGCCGCCCATCTGCCGGGGCAGCAGCAGGCAGGCGTGGGTGGGATGGAGCGCGTCGACGACGAGGGTCGTGACCTCCCTGGCCAGGGAAGGTAGGTCGACGGTGTGTTGCGCCTCACGGCTGAAGCGCTCCAGGGCGAGAAGTGCCTCGTGTCGCTCGCGGTAGAACGTGCGGTCCACCACCGACTGTGCCATTCCGTAGAGCGGGCGAAGGAACAGGGAGAGGAACAGCACGGTCAGCAGGAAACCCCAGAAGCTCTCGAGTCGAGCGCCCAGGAACCGCTGCAGCACATAGAGGGTCAGCACGTACGGCACTGCGACCAGCACTCCGAGGACGAGATACGTCAGGACGCGCCGCGCAACTGCCGGGATGTCCAGCAGCCGGTACTTGAGCAGGGCGATGCTCGAGACAACGCAGAAGACGATGTTGGTCCAGATGGCGACCGGCGGAAGATTCGTGAACAGGTCGAGCAGGGACCCGATGAACGGCAAGGAAGCAGCTCCGACCAGGTAGAGAAGGCGGTTTCTCTCCTCGAAGGACGAGAGTGTGCGATAGCGCCGCAGGAGTGCGTGCACGCCGGCGAACAGGAAGGCGACAGCGGCGAAGACAGAGGGGATCGTCAGCGGGCCGGGTACTGGTGCGTAGCCGTACTCCTCGAGTCTAAGATCCTTCACCAGCAGCGCCGTCGGAGCAGAGAAGACGAAGACGGCCAGGATGCTGTACGCCACGATGAGTTTGCGGCGGCGCCCGACCGCGCTGGCATACTCGAGCGAGAAATGATAGAAGCCGAGAAACAGTGCAATGATGGCAACTGCCACGACTCGGTCCCACGCAAGAGCGACAGCTGTGTTGGTACTCAGGCGCATGCCAACATTGGCGGTCCCCCACAGCACGAGTTCCGACACCATGAGGACGAAAGCCCGGCGGCTGCGGGAGGGAGGCGCCCACTTGACCACGACGGCAATGATCGCCAGGCCGGTCGCAACGGCAACTGCGGGAGGCAGTACATAGGGAAGAGTACCGATTTGCGTCATTGAGTGTCCGCCGTGATGTGAGCCTCTTCAAGCAGCATCCGCAGTACCTTCTCGGGGGCGTTGACGTGCGATGGCTTCAGTCGGGAAGGGTCGGCGCCCGCCTTTCGTTGCCTCTCCGTGTAACGGTCGAATGTCCCTGCGGGGAGTGTCGTCACCCTCACCGGCTGCAGACCGAGATACGACTCCAGGTCTCGGTAGTCCACGTCTATCCGCTTTAGCTGGTCGTCGACCATGCCTGCAACGCTAGCCGCAGACACATCGTCCTTCAGCTCTATGTACAGGCGCAGGAAAGCCTGTTCGCCATCGTACTCCTTAACAGCAGCCCAGTCGACGTTGCGTATGCCAGCCTGCGATATGGCTTCCCACAGCGTTCGCTCGTCCAACCGGGCGAGCGCAGCGAGGTCGATGGTCTCTCCCACCCGCCTCTGGAACTGCATGTGCGGCAGCTTGACTCCGGTCTCCTCGTCTTGCATGCCGGTGAACCTCACCAGGTCCTTCATGCGGTACCGGAGCAGAGGCATGCCATAGAAGTGGGTGATGACTACCTCGTACAGTTGACCTGCCTTGACTTCGTTGTACAGAACCGTCGAGGGCCGGTACGTGGGGTCGGCCTGCCACTTCTCGACTTCGGCCTCCGGGATGAACTCGAAGAAGGCGATGTCGGGCAGGAAGTACATGCCCTTCTTGTTCCAACCCTGGATGGCAAGCATCATCGTCTCAGCGCAGGAGTAGAACTCGAAGGGTTCGGAGCCCCAGTAGCGCCTGATGGCATCCTTGTATATCCCCGTGTCCATGCCGGCGGTGATGATGGCCTTCGTCGGCCAGAGGTCGCGTGGCAGTATGGGGCGGCGCTCTCTCTGCGCGCGAAGGCGTGCTCTCAGGAGGCGGCCGAGGACCGAGGGGTGCAGCATGGAGGCGGTGAGCTTCGTCTTGCGTGAGTGCTGCTCGAACTGCTCACCCATCTTGACGAGCACGCTTGCGATGGCCGCGATGACGTCTACCCCGTCACGGAGTGCCATCTGGAAACCCGCCGCGACACGTTCTTGAAAGGGCAGCGTCGATGCGGTGTCCCGGGGCGGCAGGGCTTTGAAGGTAACATGCTGCGCCATGGAGTCGATCAGTGCACCCGACACGTATGGAGCGGGAGGCAGCACCAGCAGGAAGTGGAATCCCGGCCCATAGTCGACCTTGCCGCGCTTGCCCGCGGAGGCGAGCGTCACGATTGACAGGCATGCCTTGTTCGCGCGCTCAAGATGTTCGGAGCTGTGCGGTATCCATTTGAACTCGCCCATCCTGCCCGAGGAGTGGCACCACAGCGCCGGCTTGCAGGCGAGGACGTCCTCCCGGCGCTCGCTCAGGAAGGGCTCGTAGTCGTCGTATGTGGTGAGAGGCACTCGCGCCCTGAAGTCAGCTACGGATGTCGGCTTCCGGTCGCCCAGTATCTTCTTGCCTAGCGTGCTGGACCAGACCCTGTCTATCTGGTCGAGCAGAAGTTGCTCCTGCACCTCCATGAACTCCGCCACAGTGAAGTCAAGGAAGCCGCAGTAGCGTTTCCAGAGCTCCTCCTGGGTTAGTTGCTCGAAGTACCTGTCCTCAGGCTGCATGCGATGTTCCCCCCTTCTTCCTTCCACTGGCGATATGGTCGCGGTAGACGGCATCGGTCTCGATGGCCACCTCGTCCGCGCCCAGGGAGCTCAAGCGTGATGACACGGCTTCGCGACTGTATGCTGCCGGGCGCCGGCGCAGCGTCAGCGGCAGGTAGACGAAACCGGCGAGCACAGCCCGCAGCGTTCGCGAGATGCGCGTGCGCAGAGGCTGCCCCGGCGCGCGGATGCCGTGCGAGAGCAGGCCTGCGCCGAAACTGGCATCCTCGCTGCCGGAGGGGAAGCTGATGACGAAGCGGCCGCCGGGCGCAAGCACCCGGAGCAACTCGCGCACCGTGCGGGAGGGGTCGTCGACGAAGTCGAGCACGTGGTAGCAGAGGACTCTTTCGAAACAACCGTCTCTGAAGGCGAGCGACTGCACGTCCATCAGGGCGAGCGAGGCCGGCGAGGCGTCTCCGCGAGGCTTCCGCCGCGCCCGGGTCAGCGCAGCCTTCGACAGGTCGATGCCTGCGAGCCTGAGCGACGGTTCCAGCGCTCGGAGCCGAGTGAGCTCATTGCCGGTCCCGAGGCCTGCACACAGCACCCGCTGTCCGGGCACGGGCTCAAGGAGCCGGACCAGCCGTTCCTGCGTCTCCCGGTACCTCGTCAGGCGTGCGGTCGACGCGTCGTAGAGGGGATTGTAGACGGCGTCGAAGTACGCCCGGGCAAGCCGTCGCCGCAGGGACATCGCTTCGGAAGTATACGCCACGGAGGTAGCGGCTACGTCGTGCGCCGGTTTGCCCAAACCGCTGTAGGGTCCAGTCCTACAGCCGTCCGGACGCCGGCGCCCGCGCTACTGCGGCAGGGCCGGAATGATGCCGGACATGGCCAGCCCTCTCAGGATCATGCTCACCGCGATGGCGGCAAGCAGCAGGCTGAAGACCCGCGAGACAGCCCGCAGACCTCCCTGCCCCATCAGCTTGAGGATGCGGTAGCTGGCGAGGCAGATTATCCATGCCAGGATGACGTTGGCCACGAAGGCGCCAAGGACGATGGAGAGGGCGAGCTGCGACGTCAGCAGGAGCAGCGTCGTTATCGTGGCTGGCCCGGCCAGCAGCGGCGTGCCGATGGGCACGACGGCGATCATCTCTTCCTTCTCCGCGTCCATCATCCGGCCGACCGTGATGTTGCGGATGGATTGCACGAGGAGGATGGTGCCGCCGGCGATGGCGAACGCTCCGACCGATATGCCCATGAGCGTGAGGATGAGCTGTCCAAATAAGAGGAAGGCGAGGCCAACCAGCAGCGCGGTGAGATTCGCGATGTGCACGACCTTGCGCCGCTCCCGGACCGTCAGGCCCTCACTCAGGGTGATGATGATCGGCGGCAGCGAGAGCGCATCGATGGCGATGAACAGCGGGACGAACGCCAGCGTGAAGTCCGACCACCACCACGGCATTGCACGATGCTATGGCACTGGCCGGTACGTGTCAACACCGGCGGAACGGAACCATGTCTGCGCACGGGGACATCGGCGGTCGACTCCAGCCCCCCGCGAACCGCAACCGGACTTGAGGGCCGGCCGAACGCACGAGTTGAGCCCCGCGTTCCGGGTCGCGCCTCGTGCGTCTTCGCTTCCGGCAATCGCGTCACACGACGGGCAGCGTAAGGTCGCGCGGCCGGGCTGCCGAGAGCTTGAGCTGTGGCGCGTGGCGGGCCATCACCTCCATGATGACCTCCGCCATCTTGACCTTCTCCCTGGTGAGGTCGGCGTGCACGCGCTCCTCCACCCAGGGCTTGTAGAGCTCCATCTCCGACTTCGCCGGCTCGAGCTTGAAGTAGCAGGGCGCCGCCACGCGGGCTATCTCCGGCGTCTCCATGATGCGGTACTCGCCGCCAAGCGACTCGCAGATGGAGACGTAGACGTCGAGCGGGATGCTCACCGCCTTGCGGATGGCGGCAAGGATGGGCAGCGAGACGTCGGAGCAGGGGTTGAACGTGTTGGCGCCCATGGCGGCGATAACGCGCGCGCCGGCGGGGCTGCCGTAGCCCGAGAAGACGGAGCACTTGAAGACCGTCTCCTTCGGGATGAAGCCTTCTTCTCTCATGCGGTTGGCAATTGACAACACGCCCTCGTCGTACACGAGGAAGCCGCGGAAACCGGCCTCGATGTTGCGCATCAGGTCGGCCAGCCAGTATGAGACGTTATCGGAGCCGCGCAGCCGGAAACCCAGCAGGGCGCCCTCCCAGTTGGAGGAGGCCTTCGCTCCGACGTCCCACCCTTTCCTCGGTCCCATCGCCATGATGACCTCGATGCCCTCATCGTGCGCCATCTTCGCCATGGCGCGCAGCTCGGCTGCGGGAAGATAGGTCGAGCCGCCGACCGTGGCAATGGCGCGATGCACCGGGACGTGCCGCTTGCGTGCTTCGTCGATGAGCGCCTCCATGGTCGAGGCGCGCTCGATGCCTGATATCTCGATGCGCCAGTGCGCGCCGTCGGGGAAGGTCAACGGCGAATCGGGCAGAGCCCAGAGATCGCGACCGGGTATGCCCATCTTCTCCATGAAGGCCCGGATATCCTGCAGTGAGTTCATCGTTGTTCCTCCTGAGGGCGCCGCTCGCCGGCGCCCCTGCCGCTCGCGCCATTGTAGGGTGAGCGAATCGGAACTGACAACCCCGGAGAGGCTGGTGGACCGCTACTGGCAGACTCCGGGACGATGCCCGTCATACGCCTGAGTCATCTCCGGCAGACTGACGGTGCGAACCGTTCGATTGCACACCGACGGCCGTCGAGGACACTCCTCGCGGGCGAGAGTATCGTGCCGCCGGCTGTCGCCCTGGCTCGCGCTCTCGTCCGGCGACGTGTGCCGTCGGGTCGACTCCGATGCCTGGCCTCGGCACCTACACGCCCCTCAGCCCGGCTGTCGCCGCCATCCGCCACCTCCCTCCGCCGCTTCGCACGCCAGCGTCTTCCGCGAGCTGGCACTGTCGCTGAGCAGCCAGGGGGGACACGAGCGTAGAGAATCAACAGAGGCGATTCGCGGCTTGCTTTTGCAGAGAATCCGTGGCAGCCTGTGTCGGTGGACTGGACCATCGACACAGCCATCAGAGACAGCAACGAAAGCGACCGGACGGCAATACTCGCTCTGCTCTCCTCCTGCGGTCTGCCGGTGGAGGACATCGCCTCCTACCCCTCGCTCCGCTTCGTGGTGGCCGAGCGCGGCGGGATCGTGATCGGCTGCGCCGCACGGGAGGCCAGCAGCCCCGAGGCGCTGGTACGCTCGCTGGTGGTTGTCCCCGACTCACGCAACGATGGCATTGGCAGCAGCCTGTTGCGCGAAGTAGAGGCCCGGTGCCGCACCGAGGGAGTCCGGGCAGCCTACGTGCTGACCACCACGGCCGAGCAGTTCCTGGCCCGCCACGGCTACGTTCGACTCGACCGCGGCGAAGCTCCGGCTTCCATTCAAGCTACGAGCGAGTTCCGCACGACCTGTCCCGTCTCAGCCGTCTTCATGCGAAAGACCCTCTGAGCCGCCGGTTGCCTGCTGTCCCATGAGCGACGACGCCGCCCGGCAATGCTACTATTGACGCTGGCGGGGCAGACGGAGCAAAGCAGCGATGGGAGCGCTGGCGACGGGTGGGCTACTGACGCTGGGAGTCACCGTCTTTGGCTTGCTTGCAGCGGGCCTGTATGACCGCGCCACCGCCTTCAGTTGGGTGAGCACGCCCTTCCCTCCGGGGCGACTGATCCCTGCGAACGGAACGCGCCTCTACGTGAGGGTGCAGGGCAAGGGAAGCCCGGCCGTCGTCATCGAGCCGGCGCTCGGCAGTCCTTCCGCCGAGTGGTGGCCCATCCAGGACGAGCTTGCGAAGACCACGACCATTGTCACCTACGACCGGGCAGGCTACGGCTGGAGCCGGCCCGGCGCCTTCCCTCGTTCCAGCTTCCGGATTGTGTCTGAGCTACACTCCATGCTCGAACACACGGGGCTGCGCGGCCCCTACGTTCTTGTCGGGCACGCGCAGGGCGGGCTCTACGCACAGCTCTTCGGCAGGTTGCATCCTGACGAGGTCGCCGGCGTGCTGTTCCTGGATCCAGTGTCTCCGGACAACCAGCGGTTCAAGGCGGAGCTCAAGCCGGACGCCTACCTCCTGAGCGGAGTCGACAAGACTGCGGCCCTCAACTCATACAGCACGCTGCACCGCCTAGGCCTCATCCGCCCCCTGAGAGCGCTCTTTGAGAGGAAGCTGCTCTTCCGCCAGTGGCGGCTGTCGCCGACGGTCCGCGAGGTTATCTGGCAGCACTACGCCTTGAGCAAGGCACACAGGGCGATGTTGAGCGAGTGCAGCCAGAACGCGACCCCCGCCAACAGCTCCGACGTACGCGCGGCCGGGGACTTCCCGCACGTGCCTGTCAGGGTCCTCTACCACTCCCCTCGACGCATGACGCGTGAGATGACCATGGTGAACGGTCTCCAGAGGGAGGACGCGGAAGAGGTGGAGGAGATCTGGGGACAGCTCGTCCGTGCCTACTTGAAGCTATCGCCGCACGGCCAGTGGATTGTGGCGCCGGAAAGCGGACACTACATCCACCTGGACGAGCCGGGCCTCGTCGTCAGGGAGGTGCTGGGTCTCGTCGATTCTGTCCGCCAGGCTCGAACGGAGCAGGGCCCGACCCGGCCATAGCACGGCCCACGCCGCCATCCGTGTGCCGGCCGGCAGCCGTGTCCCTGTGCGGTTGTCTCCCTTGCGAAGCCGCACGACCGGTGCTATCGTTGCCTCCCGTGCGGTTGCCGTGGGAGGAGTTGGAGCCGGCGTCCAGGAGCACGACCGAGCGGCAGCGCCGCGCTGTGCTGCGCCTTGAGCGTCTGACCGACCATGTCTTCTCGGCGGCCGTGATGGTCCTCGTCATCCTGCCGGCCATGCCACACCTTCTGAATGCCGCTGACAGCTCCCTCACCTGGCAGTCGCTGCTTCAGATGTATTCGACCCTTCTGCTGCACGTGCTGTCCGTCTTCATCCTCTTCGTCCTCTGGATGCTGCACCACTACGAATTCCACTACTTGACCCGCGCCAGCGGCGCTCTCGCGTGGCTGAATGCCCTGCTGCTGCTCTGTGTTGCCCTCACGCCCATCACCACCTCGATGCTGAACGGCTTCGCCTCGGAGGGCGTGGCTGTGCTGCTCTATGAAGCCGACATGCTGGCGATGCTGCTGCTGCTTGTCCTCATCTGGCGCCATGCGGCTGGCGCCGGCCTGCTGTTCGGCAGCGACATACCCTCCCGCACCGTTGGGCGAATGCGCCTGATATTGCGCGCAGGCGCAGTCATCCTGCTTCTCATCGCAGTCCTGGCGCTGTTCGTTCCGAACGTGAGCCTGGCGCTCACCGCGGCGCTCTTCATGCTCTACGCCGTCATCACCGCTCGCGGTGGCTACGCGCTCGACCTGCGCCGGGGCGGGCTTGCTTCTCAAGACAACTGACACGCCGGCACGGCCTTCGCTCAGCGCCCCTCGCCTGCCCGGTCCAGCGCCTCTCGCAGTCCGGCAACAA
>Ga0209609_10000308_pt1 | contig 29461 bp, 25 predicted proteins | sample LakKivw325mmetaG_FD_184136 | JGI IMG/M metagenome (GOLD analysis project Ga0209609, IMG submission 184136) | Anoxic lake water microbial communities from Lake Kivu, Rwanda to study Microbial Dark Matter (Phase II) - Lake Kivu water 325m metaG... | ecosystem: Environmental > Aquatic > Freshwater... | reverse complement strand
CTGCCAAGGTAACAAGAAATACCAGTAAAAACATCAATTTTGATTTGTTTATCTTCCAAAATATTTTCTATCTCAGAATAAGGCACATATTCTCCACCAGCGCCTAAACCTGTCGGGTAACCATGGCCATAATTAATTACCCAACTACCACTTTCTATTTCACTAAAGACCTGTTTCATTTTCTCGGGGCTTCGAGTATCTTTTGTCGAAATATCAATCCCTATTTTTTTCATTTCAGTATAAAGATTTTTAAGTGCCTCATAGGTTGGTGGAAACTCGTTTGGATCTTTCATTGAAAGGAAAATATAAACTTTCTTAGGAATTGTCAAGCATTTTATCAATGTTAGGTCTTCTTGTTCTTATGATTAACAAGGAAGGTATTTTCCATAAAATCAAAAATTTTTAATTTTCAATAAAAAAATATTGACAGAGTTTTTAGAAAATTTTATAAAATATTTGTGGCTTCGGATGACATCAAACATGAAGTCAAGAAACTCCACATAGGGAACAAAATCCGGGATCTCCGGAAGAAGGCAGGTCTCGTCCTCCAGGACCTCTCGGAAAGGACAGGTCTTTCCAAGCCCCTTCTCTCACAGATTGAGAAAGAAACGGTTTCCCCTCCCATTGCCACCCTCCTCAAGATTTCGAAGGCCCTCAACACGAACATCAGTTTCTTCTTTCAGAATGACGGTTCTGAGGAAAAGGTCGTCGTCGTCAGAAAGGATGAAAGCAAAGTGATCGATTCCCGGTATTTCGGCAGGGAAGAGAGCGGTTATTATTACGAGGCCCTCGCTTTTAAGAAGTCGAAGAAGTATATGGAGCCCTTCCTGGTGGAGTTTAAGAGAAAAAGGGTGGATCAATTATCCTATTTCAGCCACGATGGAGAGGAGTTCATTTACCTTCTGGAGGGAGTCCTTGAGTTCAGAACAGAGGATCAGAAATATATCCTTCAACCGGGAGATTCACTCTATTTTGAATCTTCCATCCCCCATGCATACAGAGCGTTGGAAAGGAAGAACGCAAGGGCATTAACGGTGGTCTATCCGACGCGATAGAAGTTCATTAAAAGGTTACGGTTAAGGCTACGAAGCCCGTTTGGTTTAGGGTGAAGGGGCAACGGAATCAATAATAAAGAGTTTAGAACGAAAGACATAACCTAACTACGAAACTGGCATCGTTGCCATAACCTTTAGACCCAGGACATTATTAAGAGGCCAGAGATGATTGAGATCCGGTTTCATGGGAGAGGAGGACAGGGGGCAGTAGTGGCATCCAAAGTGTTAGCGGTCGCCTTTTTCCACGAGGGGCTTTATGTCCAGTCCTTCCCGGCTTTCGGGGTCGAGAGGCGGGGAGCTCCTGTGATGGCGTTTCTGAGGGTTGACCGCGAGCCCATTCAGTTGAGGGTAAATATTTATTCGCCTGACCATCTCATTGTCCTCGATCCAACATTGATCGGAGCGGTGGATGTGACCTCAGGCCTTAAACCGGATGGGTGGATCCTGATCAATTCACACAAATCTCCGGAGACATTTAATGATCTGAAGAATTTTAAAATCGTAACGGTGGATGCGACCTCCATTGCGATTCGAAATGGACTGGGTTCCCGGACCAACCCAATTGTCAATACCGCCATCCTGGGGGCCTTTTCAAAGGTGACCGGCCTGGTGGGGATCGACTCCGTGGCCCTCTCGATCCGGGAAGAGGTTCCCGGAAAGAAGAATGAGAATGCCAAGGCGGCAAGAGAAGCCTATCATGAAGTTAAATTCTAAATTCGAAGCACGAAATACGAAACAAGCACGAATTTTCAAAATACAAATGACCAAAACGAAAAATTTAGAATTTTGAAATTTGAATTTGTTTCGGATTTCGATATTCAGATTTCGGATTTTATCATGGATGCTATATCACTCCATTCATAGTTGAAGGAAAAAGATGTCCAAACAACTCCAATTCAAGAGCGTCTCGAAGATGCCGGAGATCGCCGTCTCCATGGGACTGATGGAATGGAACAGGACTGGGGCGTGGAGGACACAGCGTCCTTTTTATGAAGATAAAACCCCTCCCTGCAGTGCGGCCTGTCCGGTAGGAAACGATATCGTCTCTTTTATCCAGAAAATTGCCCAGAAAGATTTTGAAGGGGCCTGGACGATTCTCAAGGAGGAAAATCCATTTCCCGGTATCTGCGGCCGTGTCTGTTTTCATCCCTGTGAGTCAAAATGCAATCGCGGATCGTTTGATGAACCGATTGCGATCCATGCCCTGGAAAGGTTCGTTGCGGATTTCATAGCGGCCCAGCACAAGAAGATAGAGCAGAGGGTGGAGAAAGGGCGGGAAAGGATTGCCATTGTCGGATCCGGTCCGGCCGGGCTGAGTTGTGCCTATCATCTGGCCAAACTTCATTATCCGGTGACGGTCTTTGAATCCTTCTCTCAGCCAGGGGGGATGCTGCGATTGGGAATTCCATCCTATCGTTTGCCACGGGATGTGTTGGACCGGGAAATTTTAAATATTGAGGCATTGGGCGTTGAGATTCGGAGGGGATGCACTCTGGGCGAGAATTTAAAATTAGATGATTTAAAAGAGTATCAGGCTCTCTTCATTGCCATAGGAGCCGGTCGGAGCAGAAGCCTCCAGATCCCAGGAGAGAAGGGGAAGGGAATACGAAATGGGCTTGACCTCTTAAAAAAGATCAACGTTCGTAAGAGGGTGAATTTGGGGGAGAAGATTGCCATCATCGGGGGAGGGAATACTGCCATCGATGTGGCCAGATCAGTGATCCGGCTGGGGAAAAAGGCAACCCTCCTCTATCGTCGTTCCAGAGAGGAAATGCCGGCCTTCGAAGAGGAGATCCTGGAGGCTCTCGAAGAGGGCGTGAAGATGAGGTATCTGGTCAATCCCATCCACATCCATCAGAAAGATGGTCTCAAACGCCTGGAGTGTCTCCGGATGGAGCTGGGAGAAAAGGATGAGAGTGGCCGGAGAAGGCCGGTTCCCATTCCGGACTCCAATTTTTTTATCGAGGTCGAGAATATCATCATCGCGGCTGGAGAGGAGATTGAATTCTCTTCCCTTCCCAGAGGAATCGAGAGGAAAGAGGGAATCGTCCTCACGAGGAGAGACGGGAGCACAGGAATAAAGGGGGTCTTTGCGGGAGGGGATCTTGCCTCCAATCAGCGAACGGTTGCCCATGCCATTGGTTCAGGCAAAAAGGCGGCGATGGCCATCGACTGTCATTTTAAAGGAGGGAATTCGGAGGAGGCCATCCGCCAGGTCCTCATCGGAGAGGGACCCTCCCTCACGATCTTCAGGTATCTTCATCCCGATGAGAGACCGATGGATTCCCATATCGTAACCTTTGAAGAATTGAATACGGATTATTTCGAGCCTTCAAAGAGGCAGAGGGAATCGAAGAGCTCCGTGAAGGAAAGGAAGAAAGGATTGGAAGAGGTGACCTCTACCCTCGGAGAAACTGCTGCCCTGGAAGAGGCGGGGAGATGTTTCAGTTGCGGGACCTGCAATGGATGCGAGAACTGCTATGTCTTCTGTCCGGATGCATCCATCCTGAAGGAAGGCGATGTTCTTTCCCGCCGGGTCAATTACGATTTCTGCAAAGGTTGTGGGATCTGTTTTACCGAATGTCCTCGAGGGGCCATCACCCTTGAAGAGGAGGCGAGATGAAGAGAGTCATTACAGGGAATCAGGCCGTGGCCTATGGAGTGATCCTGAGCCGTGTGGAAGTCATCTCCGCCTATCCCATCACCCCTCAAACCACGATTGTGGAAGAGCTTTCTGAACTGATTGCAAGCGGTCGCCTCAACACGAGGTTTTTGAAAGTGGAATCGGAACACTCGGCCATGGCCGCCCTGGTCGGAGCTTCGACCGGAGGAGCCCGGACCTTTACAGCCACCTCCTCCCACGGATTGGCTTATATGCATGAGATGCTTCACTGGGCCTCCGGGGCGCGGCTTCCTATTGTATTGGTCAATGTCAATCGTGCTCTCGGGCCGCCATGGAATATCTGGAGCGATCAGAGCGATTCCCTTTCACAAAGGGATACCGGATGGATTCAGCTCTACTGTGAGAACAATCAGGAGGTCCTCGATACGATCCTTCAGGCTTACCGCATCGCAGAGACGGTGAGGCTTCCGGTCATGATTGTGCTCGATGCCTTTGTCCTCTCCCACACCTCTGAGCCCGTGGAGGTTCCGGGGATGGAGGAGGTGGATCCGTTCTTGCCTCCTTACTGTCCTGATTATCCGATGGACACCCAGGAACCGAGATCCTATTCCGTGATCGCCACCCCGGAGCATTTTTTTGAGTTTCGATACAAGATCCAGAGGGCCATGGAGGAGGTCCCCGGGGTTGCAAAGAAAGTGGATGATGAATTCAGGGCCCGATTCGGTCGTGGCTATGGTGCGATCGAGAGATACGGGAAGGAGGAGGCAGAGGTTCTCCTGATGACCTCCGGCACGGTAACCAGCACCTCGAGGATCGTCGTCAAAAAGCTGATGGAGAAAGGGTTAAGTGTTGCCGGAATCAAGATCAAAAGATTTCGGCCCTTTCCCTCTGAGGAAATCTTTGAGGCGATCAAAGGGGCAAAGAAACTGGCGGTCATTGACCGAAATCTCTCTGCGGGAGTTGGAGGGATCTTCACTCAAGAATTGAGGGCCTCTTTGTATTCGAGAGAGGAGAGACCTCCGGTCTTTGGATTTATCTCAGGATTGGGGGGAAGGGATATCACTCCGGAACTGATTGAAGAGGCGGTTCAATATACACTGGATCATCATCGGCCTGAAGAAGAGATCCTCTGGTTGGGTCTTAAAAGATAAATTCTAAGCACGAAATCCGAAATACGAAACAAATTCAAATGACGAAAATACAAAATTCGAAACACAATGTTTTGGAAATTTGAATTTAGAATTTGTTTCGAGTTTCGATATTCGGATTTCGGATTTTTAAAAACCAAAGAAGAGAATGAGGCTTAGATGAACAAACTAAATATCCCTTTAACAGAGAATTTGGGCCGTGGCCATCTCGCCTGTGCAGGGTGCGGGGCAGCGGTGGCCATGAGGCTAACCCTGAAGGCCCTCGGTGAAAAGACCGTGATGGTCTTTCCTGCCTCCTGCTGGTCGATCATCCCCGGATTCTGGCCTTATTCCAGTCACCGGATCACTACTGTTCATGCCGGTTTTGTCACAGGCGGGGCAACGGCCTCTGGCATCCGGGCGGCTCTGGATGTCCGGGGAGATCGTGAGACACTGGTAGCGGTATGGGCGGGAGATGGAGGGACCTTTGATATCGGGCTTCAGGCCCTCTCCGGGGCTGCGGAGCGGAACGAGGATTTTATCTATATCTGTAACGATAACGAAGGTTATATGAACACAGGGACACAGCGAAGCTCAGCAACACCCCGTCTCGCCTGGACGACCACCACTCCGGTCATGCAGCCCAAAGAGAATCCCAAAAAGGATATCCTGGCCATCATGGCCGCTCATCAGATCCCCTATGCAGCCACCGCAACGATTGCCTATCCAGAAGACCTCATCAGAAAGATGGAGAAGGCAATGAAGATCCGTGGAACCCGATTCATCCATCTCCTCTCCCCCTGTCCGCCAGGCTGGAGGGTCCCTTCAGAAATCTCAGTGAAGATCTCGAGGCTCGCGGTCCGCTCCAGGGTCTTTCCTCTTTATGAGATTGAGGATGGAATGGTTTATACGATTCAGGAGGAGTCCCGGGTCGTTCCGGTCAGGGAGTATCTCAAACTTCAGGGCCGTTTCAACCATCTCACCGAGAAGGATATTGAGGAAACCCAGAGAAGGGTAGACAATGCCTGGGAACGCCTCCTGAGAAGAGCAAGAGTCAGCCATTAAATCATTTGGATCAGGAGGAGAAGGGTGAAGGCGATCAGGAGGAGGGTCGTCATCCAGGCAATGATGTTGAATGCGAGTCCGTTGTGATGATCCATCATCAACTTCCTGTCATTGATGAGCAGAAGCATGAAGATGAGGACGAATGGAAGGACCATTCCATTGAGAACCTGCGAGAAATACATAATGGGAATGAGAGGAAGGTCCGGATAGAGGATGACCCCTGCTCCGAGAAAGATCATCAGTGAATAAAATCCATAGAATTGAGGAGCTTCTAAAAACTTCTTATCAATCCCCACCTCCCAGCCCAAGCCTTCACAGATGAGATAGGTAGTCGAGAGGGGAAGAATGGAGGCGGCAAAGAGGGAGGCATTGACCAGTCCAAAGGCAAAGAGATAGGTGCAATATCTTCCTGCCAACGGTTTGAGGGAAAGGGCGGCATCTTTGGCTGTATCGATCCGGATTCCGTTTTTGAAGAGGGTCTCCGCGCAGACGAGGATGATGAAAAAGGCGACGATATGGACGATGACCGATCCCATCACCACATCGAATCGGGCAAATTTATAATCTTCCGTCTTGATGCCCTTCTCAACGATTGAGGCCTGAAGGTAGAATTGCATCCAGGGGGCAATGGTCGTTCCGACCAGACCGATCACCATGGTCATCTCCGAAGGGTGGAGGCTGAGTCTGGGGTGGAGGAATTGCTGGGCAACCTGGTTCCAATCCGGTTTCACAATGACGCCGGTGACAATATAGGAGAGGTAAAAGACACAGGCGACCAGAAAGGCTTTCTCCACGGACTTATACGTTCCCTTCACCACCATCCACCATACCAGAAAAGCACTCACAGGAACGGAGATGAACTTATTGACTCCGAAGACTTCCATTCCTGCGGCCACCCCTGCAAATTCCGAAAGAACGTTACCCATATTGGTTAGAAACATGCCGATCATCAGATAGAAGGTGATCCTGGCACCGAATTTTTCGCGGATGAGATCGGAAAGGCCCTTACCCGTTACCACTCCCATCCGGGCGCACATCTCCTGAATCACGATGAGGGCGATCATGATGGGGATGAGAGACCAGACCAGTTTGAGACCGAATTGTGCCCCGGCCAGAGAGTATGTGGTGATCCCGCCCGCATCATTATCCACATTGGAGGTGATGATTCCAGGCCCCATCAGGATAAAGAAGAGACCTGCGGTCCTCCACAGGGAATATCTCGAACTCGAAACCCATTTTTTGTAATCGGCCATGGCCTTTTCTCTATCCACGAATCATACAGAGAATAACCAATAACCAGACAACAACCACCAAATAATAACCAATATCCAAATTCCAATGAATTTATTGATGATTGGGTATCGAAATATTGGAATTTATTTGGTGTTTGCCTGCCTGCCGCAGGCAGGGAATTTGATGATTGGGGTTTTAAATTGTTGGTGCTTTAATATATATTATCCGGCCTCCGGGGCTAACACCTCCAATACACTCCGGAAGCCAATGACCCCTTTGAGATGGTTTTTTTCATCGACCACCGGCAAAGCCCGGAATCCATATTTTGCAAAGGATTCCACGACCTCCCTCTGGTCTTCATCCAGTCTCACACTCACCGCCCGGGGGCCCTGGATGTCGGAAATAGGTTGATGGGACTGGGCGGTGAGGAGGTCCCGGATGCTTACCACGCCTTGAAGAACCTCTTCCTCATCCACGATATAGATATAATCCATGATATCCAGATTGGGCGCCTCCAATCTCAATCGTGCGATCGCTGTCTCTACCGGGGTATCAGGAGCCAAACTGAGATAAGACGTGGTCATGAGGCCTCCGGCGGTCTCATCAGGGTGAACGAGGAGTTCCCTCAGGTCTTCTGCCTTTTCCTCCTCCATTCCTCCGAGAATCTCTTCTGCTCTCTCCTCCGGAAGATCACCCAGAAGGTCGGCGGCATCGCTTGGGGACATCTCTTCGACGATATCCGAGGCCTTCTCCAGCGGAATAGTTTCGATCAGGGCTTTTTGGATTTTGGGATCAATTTCTTCCAGGGCCTCTGCAGCCGTTTCTGTATCCAGGGCATGAAAGATGGCGGATCGCTCACGACCACTCAAATCCTCGATGATATCGGCCAGATCCGCAGGGTGGAGGTGTGAGAGCTTCTTTTGAGATACGCTGAGGTGAAGGAGATCAGAACCGGAGAGGAGCTGGACATATTTCCACGAGATGAATTGATTGGGTAACACATAGGAGAAGAGCCACTGGAGAACCCTGTCCGCCATTCTCTCCCATCCCACCCGTCTCATCAAACCCCTAAACCCCACATCCACATGAACCAATCGCAAGCGGGAATCGACCTTGAGAAAATGGAGGTCATTGACTCTCACCACCTTCGCCCCAAAGGTGTCCACGATCTGTTTGTCCATCACCTCTTCCCGGAGAAAGACGATATCCTTTTCGGAAAGGGAGGTCCGGAGGTCGGAGAGGCTTTCTTCGGAGCAGGTAATCCGGGGCTCAATCTGTTGAATCTTCTCCCAGGGGAGGTAAAAAAGTTTCCTTCTATTCTTTCGAAGGACCATTCCCACGATCATCGGATAGGGTTCCGCCCTCTCAGCCACGAGGTCAGAGATCCTGCCCAGACCCTGGCCGGTGGGGCTGTAGGCCTTTCGATTCGAGAATTCGCTGAAGAAGTAGAATTCCTTAAGGTTTTGGTTCATTGATGATCACGAATCATTCTTTTTTCCCTGGGATGACCCCTTTATAACGACTTTAAAGGAGTGTGTCAAACCGAAACTGTTCTCACTTCCCCCTCTGCCATCTCCTCCATTATCTTTTTCATACGGATCATGAGATCCCCTTCAATGTCCCTGGGGGATTGAACCCTGAGGAGCAGACATTTGAGTTTGGTAAACCCCTCTCTCTCCATGAACCGTCCAAATAGCTTCTCCATCTCCAATGGTATGGCCTCCCTTAAATGGGTGATGAGGCCATGGAGTTCGTCCTTGGCATATCGTTCGATGACATCATGTTCCCTCAATTGGATTTTGGAATAGATTGCATCGATTGAACCCGCCTCCCCTTTGATCGAGAAGAGGGTGAGAAATCGGACCTTATCCTGGATTACCTCTCGCCGCTCCTCCCCTCCCAACGGTCCAGGTCTTTCATAATCCAGCTCATCGAGGATCCGCAGGTTTCTGACAAAGATGACCTGATGATCTCTCGAACGAAACCATTGGCACGGGAACCCTCTCGGTCCGGCCCCGGAAACCTCTTCCTCCTTTCTCCTTGCCATGGCCTGCTTCTGCAACAGGATATACTCAAACTTCGAATATAGGTTCTTGGTGAGGAATCCAAATTCCATAATCTCTTTATCCCTGAGGGAATCTCGATGGTAATACTGCCGGTATTTTCCCTGAAGGAGCTGCTGGATGGCTTTGATCTCTGTCAATCGGGTCCGGATCTCTTTGTGAAGTTCCCGTATATCGACAATGATGTCTTGAGGAGTACTTCTCTCAGGGGTGACCAGGAGGCACAGGCCCCTGAAATCCTCCACTGCTTCCTTCAGGTAGTTATAGTTATGCTGAACGGTTTTTTCCAGGCTTTCCGCATATCTTTGCATTGCATCTTTCGGCATCGTAACTTCCTCAATCCATTCTATACCAATTTCTCATTTTCTCCAAGATGGAGAAAACCCAAGAGTTTGCGGATGGGTTCATCGGCAGGGGTCATGGCCAGCCTTTTCAATTCATCGAAGCTGGCCCACTGGAGGTTATGGCATCCAATGGGTTTTGGAATCCCCCTTAGGATCCTGCAAGTGTAGGCCAGGAGAAGAATGGGGTATTCCGGATAGGGATGAAAGACGACCTCCGCGATCCTTCCCACCTCCACCTCGATATCCAATTCCTCTTTCAACTCCCTTCGCAGGGCCTCTTTGGGATCCTCCTCCTCTTTCACCTTTCCCCCCGGAAATTCCCAGAGAAGGCCACGGAGGTCATTCTCATTTCTCTGAGTGACGAGGACCCTCTTTCCTTGAACCAGGATCCCTGCGGTGACCATGACGGTCTGCATCTTAACCTTCCACCCGGATTCGGCTAAACCATCTCCTGGATCGTTTTTTCCATCTCCTTTAATATTTCAGGATCGTAAGGAATGGTGTTCTTCAGGGATGGATCCAGCGAATTCTCGGGATTGAAATTCTGAAGGATCAATCTTCGTCCAGCCTTCAACTGTTCTCCGAGGATCAGGATATCTTCTTTCCGGTGAAGCGCAGGGACCACCGTCATCCGGAATTGATACTCCACTTTTCCCTTCTTCAGGATCTCAATGGAGCTCAATAATGGAGCAAGGTCAACCGGTAGTCCCGCACATCGCCGATAGTGAAAGGGGTCCAGGGGTGCCTTCACATCCATGGAGACAAAATCAATCGCTTCTTCCCCGATCAGTCTTTCCAGCATCCGGGGATTGGACCCGTTGGTATCCAGTTTGATTAAAAATCCATGTTTTTTGATCTCCCTGATCAGGAGGGGGAGTTCCGCATGAAGGGTGGGTTCTCCGCCTGTCAGGCAGATCCCATCGATCCATCCTTGGAAAGGTTCAAGGCGATCGAGAATGTCTCGGAGAGGGATCGATTCGAACTGCTCTGGATGAAAGACGAGAGGATGGTTATGGCAGTAGGGACAGCGGAAGTTGCAGTAGGGAAGGAAGAGAACCGAGCAGATCTTCCCTGACCAATCCACAAAGGAAGTCTCCAAGAAACCTTTGATCTCGATCATCGTCATTCCACATAGAAGTGATAGTGATTGCGAATTAAAGGGAACGCCCGCCTGCCGGACGGGCAAGCGGATCTGTGTTCCCTACAAACGATTACATCCGCTAATTACTTTTCAAAATATACTGTTTTACCTCCTGGAGGGTCGGCACGACCCCTCTCCAGCTCGCGACTTCCTTCTCCTCTCCATCCTCAATCACCAGAGAAGGGGTAGCAAGAATGCTGTGGAAGGAAGCCTCGGCCAGACCATCAATGGTATCCAGATCGTAATTGAAAACAGAAAGACCTTCTTTCTTCAACTCTCTCGCAATCTCTTTGGCCGCAGGGCACTTTGGACATTTTGCCTTGGTGAAGATCTTGATCAGCTCCATGTTTTCTCCTTCATTGTTTAGAAAAATAAGAGTTTCGTTATACGGTCAAGGTAACGATGCCCGTATCGTTAATAAAAGGCTACGGTTTTCGTCTTTTTACGTAACCATTACCGGTAACCGAAACGGGCTTCGTCACCCTACCCGTTACCTTTCATTCAAAGATCACCCGGTCATCAGAACGGTTTCTCCCTTTTGGGCTTCGATGTAGGCTTGATTCCGATAACGGTTTCGAAGTTCTCCAATCTTCCCCTTATTCCAACTGGAGAGTTTGGTGAAATAGCCGGTGATCCGGGTGATACCATCCACTTCTTCTGAACCACAGTAACTGCAGGAGGATCGAAGCCCCCTGCTGGTCCGGTTGCAGGCATTACAGGTAGTGAACTCCGGAGAAAAAGCGATCTGGTCGTTTCGGGTTTGCTGAAATGTTTTGATCACAAAATTGGCCAAGGACTCTTTGGAGGGCCTGGCCTCACCCAGCCAGATATGAGTTAAGGCACCCGCTTCGATCAGAGGGTGGAAAAGTCCTTCCTGCCTGACCCGTTCAATTGGATTCATCACCGCTGAATTATTCAGATAGGTGGAATTCGTGTAATAGACTTCCCCTCTTGAAATGTCTCCCTTGACCACATGTCCAGATTTGGGCGAATGAAATTTAAGGTCCAATTTGGCAAAACGGTACGCCGTAGATTCTGCAGGTGTCTGCTCCAGGACAAAGCGCATCCCGTAACGCTCGCTGAGTTTGTCCACCAGGAGTTTCATATGTGCGATCACCTTCAATCCAAATTTGAAGGCCGGTCTGGATTGATGCATCTCCTGACCGGTGTGAATCTGAACCAGTTCATTGAGTCCCACCATGCCGATGAGGAAACTGGCCCGATGCATTCTTAAGTAGGGCATCCCATCCCGGTTCATGGCCAGGAGGGCCAGAGGTCCCTTTTCTCCCAGAGAAAGGAGTTTCTCGATGAACCGTTTCTTTTCGAGATGGGCCTTCACCGCCATTTCGATGAACTCTGTGATTTTGGAGAAGAGCTGGGTATCGTCTCCCTTCGCAAGGTAGGCGATTCTGGGAAGGTTGAGGGTGACATTCTGAAGGGCACAATAGCGCATCCTCCAGGGTTCCTTAGCGTCGTCGAGGTCAGACTGCTCGAGTTTAAAGCTGAGGCGACAGCATTCTGATATTTTAGCCGTCTCTCCGCGATCGAAGATGAAGTAAGTATTTCCTTTTTCAGAGGCTACCTCAGAGATGTGATGGAGGAAGTCCATATGGCGGGGGGTCTGAAAAAATTTCTCCGTGATGTGGACCAGTGGTTTTGGAAAGAAGAATGGTCTTCCGGAGCCATCCCCTTCCCTGAAGACATCAAAAAGAGCCCATGCAAAACGCTGCGATTCGTCGATATAATCGCTATAGGTCTTTCCTGTCCTCTCTCCGCCAGGACCGATAGCCGGGACATTCTCAAAATGCTTCGGGACCTCCCAGTAGAGATTGAGGTCCGTGAAGATCGCCTGCCCCCCGCGGGCGACTGCCTGCTGGGAGAATTCGAAGATCATCATCTGGGCGAGCTGTTCGAGGTCCTGATCGGACATCCCCACCAGGTAGGGTGCAAAAAAGAGGTTGACCGAATCCCAGCCGATCGCTCCGGCAAAGTGACTCTGAAGGGCAGCCGCGAATTTCACCATGTGGGCGAGCAAGACCTCGGGATGTTTGGCAGGCTTGGCGATGGCAATGGAGTTGGGAAGGTTGAGACCAAAACGTTTGATGTATTCAAGGGATTGTCCGCTGCAGTAAGGGCGATCGGCGAAACCGAGATCGTGAAGATGGATATCCCCTCTCATATGGGCATCCGAAATCTCCTGGGAGAAGACAGAGAGCAGGGCGTACTCCTTCTTAATTCTTTCTGCCAGGGTAAGATTGGTAGCCTCCGGTCCATGGGGGACATTGGCATTCTCTTTGTTGGGATGGAGGATGAGCTGGTCCACATCGTAGAGAGGCATTCCTAAACGGGTATGCATCTTACGGGCCTGTTCAAGACCTCTCTCCACCAGTTTGGTGTCGACCAGTTCACGGATCAAAGGTGCCGTAATCATCTTGATCTTGGAGGTGAGAATGAGATCTTCCACTTCCTTGGCGATCTCCCTGGCCGTATCCATATCCACATAGGTCTCTCGAAGGAGGGCATCGACGATCCTCTGACGATCCCAATCATGCATCGACTCTTCGGAGGAACGGACAAAGAGCGCCATATCCGTAGTTTCAAATTCTTCTCTCGATTCTTTACGATCCTCTTTTATCTCAATCACATTTGACATTTTCTCTCACCTTAATGTTTTGGAATGTTCGATTTTTAGGGTTTTGGATGGGCTATATATAGTATGATTGTTAATCAGTACAACAATATCTTGTTATTTGTCAAGAAAAAATTTAATTTGTGAAAAAAATATTTTTTTAAATCTTTCATCAACTCGTAATAATCAATTTTTATTCGTAGATTTTGACTTCTGAAACGGCCTCAGAGGGGTTTCGAGGAGGCGCTTGATGATTCCCACGAGACCTTCTCCCATGCTCTTAAAGGGGATGGCCTTTATCTCAGGATCGTCTATCTCTCCTTTGACCTCATAGATATAGGAGAGGAAGGCCTTGTCCTTGCCGGTGAGAATATAGCCGGCGATGGGAATATGGCTGATCAATGTATCCACCGTGACCAGGGGATGGACTCCGACCTTTGCATTGATTTGATTTTTTCCGAGGTCCACTTTTCCAATCACAGTAACCTTCATGGCATCACTATCCACCAGAAGATCCTCCGTGGAAGCCACGCCGTCTTTGACCTGTATATTGGCAGAGATTCGTTGGTAGGGCAGGCCATTTGTCTTTAAATCCGGAAGCCTTCCCTTAAACAGCTGGGAGACATTGAGGAGGGAAAAGATCTTGGCAAGGATGTTTCCTTTTTCAATCACTCCATTCTCCAGGGTGAGGTTGAGGCTTCCGTTAAGGGATTCCTTCACCCTTTTGAAATCCTCTCCCTCTCCCTTGAGGTCAACCTGATCGATATGGAGCCTTCCTGTGATCAGGATTTTACCCTCCTCCTTTTTTTGAAAGAATGACCGGAGAAAAGACCGGGCCTCCATGTCGTAGAAGCGTGGTGTGATTTCAAATTTTATTCCCCCCGGAGTGGGTTGGATCCATCCGGTTGCGGAAAAATCCCCTCCGTTGGATTTCAGCTGAAAAGGATGGATGAATAATTTCCCATCGATCGTCTTCATCTCCACTTTCAGATCTTGAAAATGAAAGGCCCGGTAGCTCCCCTGATCGATGATTATCTTTCCATCGACAGACCAATGGGAGAGCCATTCCTTGAGCTTTAAAAAAGAGGTTGGGGTATCCTTTTCTCTTTTTGGGAAGAAAAGGTCAAGGTCGAGCTGGGGCGAGAGGAACTGAAAAGTGAGCTTTCTCTCAGGGCCTTTTCTCTGGTCTTGCGGACCGGCTACCGGTGATGGAGGGAGATCTGAACTGCGAGGGGAAAGCAGAGAAAGGGAGAGTCGGGAGTCTCCCAGTCTTGCCTTCAGGGAATCGCATCGGATCTGTTTCGGAGAAAAGACAATGCCCCCCTCAATCCCGGAGAGAGGCAGGGGAAGACTTCGATGCTGGAAAGAGGCGCCTTTGAATTGAATCACACCCTCCCTGATCGCCTCTGTTCCCTTCTCGATCTTTCCGAACCATTGGAGACGAATCTCTGCTGTCCCACCGATCTCCCGAAATCCCTCGATCGGAGTTCGTATCGAGTCGGGAAGGAGGGGGAACCGAAGAAGGGCAGAGAGGTTTTTTAAATCAATTGATCCGGAGGTGGAGAGGTTTAGGTGATCTCCCTCGATCTTTCCATCCAATTGGAGAGAGGAGTTTCCGGATTGGATTTTCAATTTTGAAAAGGCTGTTCCCGAGCGGGATAAGGAGAATACCCCTTCCCTGAAGAGGAAAGGACGGGTCGCTCCCCCGGGCAGGAAAGAGACCTCCCTGGGTTGAAATTCCACTTCATAGGAAAAAGGCTGGTCTGCTCCCATGCCTCTTCCTTTGAAGGAGAGCTGAGCGGTTCCTGAAAGACCTTCGAACCCTTTGGTCTTTATACGGATCTCCTCCGGAAAGAGCGATGACTGGAAGAGGGCAAAGAGGTTTTTGAGATCTACCCTGCCCCTGGCACCTATTTCAAAGGGTTCTTTTTTCTTCCATGAACCATCCGTCAGCAAGGACGAACTTTCTAACTCCACCTTTGCACCTGACCACTGGATCCCCTCATGGGTAAGGGCAATCCTCCCCTCACCGATCAGGATGGGAGTGGGAATCCGGGAATGGATCAGACGGACCTTAGAGAGCTGGTAGATTCCATGATGCTCGAAACGAAGAGGGGGTTTCAATCTTCCCTTAAAGGCGATCCGATACCCTGCTTTACCCGAAAGGGAAGAGATCGAGGAGAACTCTTTTGGAAACTCACCGGAGAAGGTCTCTAACATCGACAGGGGGAGGAGATCGGTCAGATCGAATTGCCCCTCCCAGTTCATTTCAAGGGTCGGGATTTGAAGGAGTTCGAGGAAAGTCCCCTCTGCCCGATCGATACTCGTATGGAGAAACCTTCCTGTCATCTCCTTTACATGGAGGTGGCCTCCTTTAAAAAGGAGATGCCCTTTAAGTCCCTCCAGGGGAGGGATCTCCCAGGGAAGTTTCAGCCGGGCACCGTTAACCTTCATCTCAATGGAGAGGGTATGGGCATTCTGCAATTGATCGCATTGATCGATTTCGGGGATCTTTCCCGAGAGCCTTACAGAGAGGATCTGGACAGGGCCACTGCCTTCCGCACGGAAAAGGGGATCGGAGACCTTTGGGGTGATGATCCTGAAGGGAATGAATTTTCGTCCCTCTGAGATGTCAAAAGAGTTACTCTGGGCTTCCGCATCCAGACCCATCTCCTTTGTCCCGATCCCATAGATCTCACCCCTGCCTTTAACTTTGATCTCCGGAAGTTCAATGGAAAATCGGGAGAACCTGAGATTCTTCCGATCATACTCAGCGGCGAGGTCAATGTTTAACCATGGAGGAGTGAAGGTATAGGAGAAGACCTTCGGATGGTCATAGGTCACCTTTTTGAATTGAATTTTAGCCGTGGCCTTGAAAGGGCCTGAAAAATCTCCCTGATAGCGGCCCTTCAGATGGAGGATCCCCGCAATTTTATTCATCGGAAGCAAACCCTTCAGATAGGGCCAGAAATGGAAAACCTCAATGTCCCTGAGTTCCACCTCTGCGTTCACTTTTCCTTTTGAGAGAGCCATCTCTTCGGGGATATTCTCAATCATTCCGGAAATGGAGAACCTGCCTTCCTGGTGAGATTGGAGGAGTGTTCCGCTGAGACGGAATGGAAAGGGTTTTTGAAAAGAGACCCTTGAGAGGCGGAGATAAAAGGAACGAATTTCGACAAATGGGTTGGGTTCCTCCAGACGCTCATCCCAGAAGGAGATCTCTCCCTCCCGGATACTTAGGGAACCCCCGAAGAGGGTGGCAAGGGTTTGAAGCATCCTTTGTTGAGCACTTTTTAATTCTTCGCCGTTCAAAGGGGCATCGGAGAGATTGAGCCTTCCATTTTTATCTCTTACGAGACGGAGTACGGGCCTGTCGAGGATGATCCGTTTCCATTTGATCTCCCTCTTCAGGAGAGGGAGGAGCCTTGCCGTTAAGATCAATTTTTTTGAACGGAAGAGGTCAAAGGTGAGGGAGCGGTCCCTGACCCGGAAATCTTCGAGGGCAATCCCTACTCCTCCCCATAGATTCATTTTCGCTTTTCCGAAGGAGACCTCCCGCTGGAGGTGGAGGGTGAATGTTTTTTGAAGGCTTTCCTGATAGAGCCTCGGGTCAAAGAGATAATGGATCGATAGAAAAAGAAAGATTCCCACTCCGAAGATGGAGAGGGCGATCCAAAAAAGAAATGATTTCTTATGACTCATCTTTCTGACTTATGATGTTTTGATTGCGTGGGCGATGGTGAAGACATCGATGCGTTCCGCTCCTGCCGCTAACAGGACCTTCGCACACTCATTGACGGTCGCACCCGTGGTATACACATCATCCACCAGAAGGATCGTTTTCCCCCGGAGGGCTTCCCTTTTTATAATACGGAAGGAGTTTCTGACTTCTTTCTCCCTTTCCCTGCCACTGAGCTCCACCTGGGGAAGGGTTTGCCTTTTCTTTTGAAGTAACCTCTTTTCGTAGGGAATTCCAGTCCGATGGCTTAATTCTTTCACAAGAAGAAGGGATTGGTTGAATCCCCTTTCCCTTAATCGCTTTGGATGGAGCGGGACAGGGATCAGGAGATCGAAAGGTGGGGGGTCCCAATACCGGTATAATCCTTTCTCCATCCGCTCCCCGAAGAAGGAGGTGAGGGGAGTCTTCTCCTGATATTTCCATCGGTGGATGGCTGTCCGTAAAGGTCCTTCATAACATCCCAATGCCCTGGCTATGGTAAAATATTTTTTATGGGTGATACAGGAACCGCAGGGATGGGTATCGGCCTCCTTTGAGACAAAGGGGGTTCCGCAGATGGAACAGAACGGAGGTTCAATCCATTGGATCTTGCAGAGACAGTCGGGGCAGATTCCCTGTTGGCCCTCCCCTAAAAATTTCTCACAACAATAGCACCGGGAAGGAAATAAGAAATGGAGGAGTCTATGGAAGAAGGAAGCCATCCCTTTCAACTTTAAAGAGGGATTTTCATGGCATCGAGGCGGAAAGAAACCCGATCCGAGGTGGAGGCAGAAGGTGGGGAAAAGATTTCTTTCCCTTCGCTGATAGCATAGGAATTCCAATGATGGCATTGGGGACAGAATACCACCCACTCTTTCGATTCCCTCTCGCAGACCTTGCAGACGAAAGTAAGATAGGTTGTTCCACTGAGTTCGAAGGTTTTTTCAAATTCCTGAGCGGCCCGGCTGAAGTCTTTTTTATGAAGGTAGATCTCTGCCAGAAGCCTGTGGAGAGCCGGGAAGTCCTTCTTTCTTAAACTGATCTCATTGATCTCGTCCAGGGCTTCATCCAGCATCTCCAACCTCAAACAGAGTTTGGCATAGAAGAAGGCAAGGATCCAGTTTTCAGGGTCACTGGCCAATACCCTCTGATAAATGCGGAGGAGCGTGCCCGGATCCTCCCGGTCCAGGTAGAGATCTTCGAGCCGAAGGATGAAGATGATCGATTTGAACCGCCTGAAGCTCTTTCCCCAGACCTTTCCTGCAGGGGCCCACTTCCCCATTCGAAGATAGATGTCACCCAACAGTACAAATCCGGGCTGAAAGTCTTTATCTTCCCGGATGAGCTCTTTGGCAGCTTTCAGGGCATCTTCGAGGGCCTTCTCACCCTTTTGGTTGAATCGTTCTCGGGCGTGCTCATACTTCAATCCCAAGGAGTAAAGGGACTCTTCCTCTTCTGCCTTTTTATCCTTGGTCAGTTTGAGGATCGTCTTCTGGATTCGGATTGCCTCCTCCCATTTCCGGCTATTGCGATAGATCTCTCTCAAACTCTTCAGGGCCTTGAGATTCGTATCGTCCAGATGGATGACCCGGTTCAGAGCCCGTATCGCCTCATCCAACCGGTTCATTCGTTGGAAGATCTCGGATTCATGGAGAAGGATATCGATATTTCTCGTATCGAACAGACGTGCCTTCTCCAGCCAATGAAGGGCCTCATCGTCATTTTTTTCTTTGACGGCGATCTCCGAAAGCTTTAAATAGAGGTCCATCTGAAAGGGGTCGTTTTTCAAGACCTCGGCGAAGTGTGCCTTCGCCCTTGCAAGGTCTCCACGGAGGAAATGTTCCATCCCCCGGTTCAGTTCCTCTTTCAGGGCTTCCTCTTTTTTCTTTTTTCTGGATTTTCGATAACCCTCAATCGCCCGCTTGGCATCCCGGGTTAAAGTGCTGATGAAGACGAGCATGGCACCCAATACAAAAGAGGTGATCATGAGGGTAGAGAGATCGGTGGGGATGATTTTCCCAAAGAAGTGAAATTCCACATCCAGGGGATTGATCAGGGAAAGCCAGCAGAAGAGGGAGGTGAAGATCAGGATTATGATTAACAGTAATTTTACTAACATCTACGCTTTCCCCTTCTCCAGTTTGGTCAGGCAAGGAACACAATACTTTGCCACCGGCCTCACTTCAAGTCGTCGAAGGCTGATCGGCCCTCCGCACTCCTCACAGATCCCGTAGGTTCCATTCTCAATGCGGTCGAGAGCTTCATCCACCTCCTGGAGCCTCAGCCGTTCCGTTTCATTGATGCTGAGCAGGATCTGCTTGTTGTAGATATTGGCGGCTTCATCTCCGATGTCCTGGGTCCCGTCCTGTCCCATCTCCTGGGAAGACTCGTAGGACTGCTTGACATCGCCGACGATCTGTTCCCTTTCTTTCAGGAGGATCTTCTTAAATCTTGCCAGCGTCTTCTTATCGATTTCTTTTTTCAGTTCAACCTGTCCTTTTGCCAAGGTCTTCTCCTGCCATCAGACCCATTCTTGGGGCCTCGATCCAGAGGCCCTCGAGATCGTAGAATTTTCGAATGGGTTCAAGAAAGATATGGACCACCACATCTCCATAATCCATTAAGATCCATTTTCCCTGAGCGGTTCCTTCTTGTCCTAAGGGCCGAATCCCGTTCTTTTTGAGTTCCTCCTCAATGGCCTGAGCAATCGCCTGAACCTGGCGGTCCGATTTTCCGGTGCAGAGGAGAAAATAATCAGTGATGGAGGAGATCCCCTTAAGCTCAAGAAGAACCGGATCTCTGGCCTTTTTCTCAATCGCCGCCTTCAAACAGATAAGCGACTTTGTCTTTGAATCGGTGGCCATATCCTCCTGTTCAAGGTGATTTTGAGTGTAGCATTATACCAGAAAATCGGGTGATAGCAACAAAAAAATATTTTCCGCCCCTTATGGATAGGAAGTTCCCTCCCGGGGTTCTGTCCCCTCAGCCTTCTTCCGATAAAGTCCGTGTTTCCGGATATGGGCCTCCACTTCAAGGGGAACAAGATACCTCACCGATTCCCCCTTCCTGATGGACTCCCGGATCTTCGTAGAGGAGATATCGAGAAAGGTGATCTCCCTGAAATGGAGAAGGTAACCCGAGGAATGGGTCCACACCCTGTTATTTTCATCATATCGGAAGTGGGAGCAAAGAGAGTCCGGCAGTTGAGAGGAACGGGGGATCTCCCGGAATCCCGGCCTGGCCATCACAATGAAATGACAGAGGGAGAAGAGGGTCTGGTACTCCTTCCAGGTCTCAATCTCCACAAAGGCATCCCTTCCCAGGATGAAATGGAGCCCCCGGGGGTGCCTTTCTTGAAAATACCGAATTGTGTGAATGGAATAGGATTTTCCAGGCCTTGAGAGTTCCACGTCTGATAAAGTGAAAAAGGGATTAGAGGCAATGGCTAATCGGACCATCTCCAGACGATGCTTCGCATCGATCACCCCTTCAGCCACCTTATGGGGGGGGATAGAGGATGGAATGAAGATGATCTCGTCGAGATCAAAGGCCTCCCGTATCTCCTCTGCCCCACGGAGATGGCCAAGGTGGATCGGATTGAAGGTCCCCCCGAACAGCCCAATCCTCTTATTCTTTCCTTTGTTTTCCATTCTTCCTTTCATATAATCATTTATAACCATTTAACTGATAAGATTCCAAGCACCAATCACCAAATCCCAATACCCAAATAATCACCAATAACCAAATTTCTAATAACCAAATAATCCTGAACATCAACATGCTTAGTAAGTTTAAATACTGGTTGGAATTTATTTGATATTTGGTGCTTGGAATTTGGTGATTGTGTTTTATCCGCGTATCTGTCCTTCTCCATAGACCACGAATTTCGTGGTTGTCAGTTCCTCCAGTCCCATCGGTCCGAAGGCATGAAGTTTGGAGGTGCTGATTCCCATTTCCGCTCCCAGCCCCAACTCAAACCCGTCGTTAAACCTCGTCGAGGCATTAACCAGCACACAGGAGGAGTTGACCTCTCTTAGAAACCTCTGGGCATTCTGATAGTCAGAGGTGAGGATGGCTTCGGTGTGAGAGGAGCCATAAGTGGCAATGTGCTTCATGGCCTCCTCAATCCCTTTCACCACACGGACCGAGAGGATGAGATCCAGATACTCCTCATACCAATCCTCCTCTCCTGCCGCCCGGATGTGAGGAAGAATCTCTCTCGTCTTCGGACATCCCCGAAGTTGCACTCCCTCTTTTTGGAAAGCTTCTCCCATGACCGGGAGGAAAGCTCCGGCAATCTTCTCATGGACGAGAAGCGTCTCCATGGCGTTGCACACTCCCGGTCTCTGGACTTTGGCATTGAGACAGATCTGAAGAGCCTTTTTGAGATCTGCCGTCTCGTCCACGAAGATATGGCATACCCCTTTGTAATGTTTAATCACGGGGATCTTTGAATGTGCTGTCACGAAGCGGATCAACTCCTGGCCTCCTCTCGGAATGATGAGGTCAATCTCATTCTCCAGTTGAAGCATCTCTTTCACCGCCGCCCGGTCTGGTCGGGGGATGGACTGGACGGCTTCTTTCGGGAGGCCGACCTTTTTCAGAGACCCCTGAAGGATATGGACGACAGCGTGGTTGGAATGAAAAGCCTCTGACCCTCCACGGAGGATGACGGAGTTGCCTGACTTGAGACAGAGCCCGGTTACGTCCGCAGTCACATTCGGTCTCGATTCATAAATGATCCCGATGACACCGAGGGGGATCCTCATCCGCCCCACGATAAGGCCGTTTGGCCTTCTCCGCATCTTTACCACCTCTCCAACCGGATCCGGAAGATGAGCCACTTCCCGAAGCCCTGTTGCCATAGCCTGAATCACCGATGGAGTCAATCGCAACCGGTCCATCAGGGCTCCGGAGAGACGGGCCTTCTCTCCTTCCCGAAGGTCTATCCGGTTCTCCTTGGTCAGATAATCCTGATTCCCCTCAAGGGCATCTGCCATCTCCCGAAGGGCCATGTTCTTCAGATCGGTGGAAAGCTGGGCCAACCCGAAGGAGACCTCCTTGGCCTTTTTAGCCATTTCTCTCACTTCTGTCCTGAGATCACCCTCTTTTCTCATAACAGCACCAGGTCATCCCGATGGATTACTTCGTCCGAATATTTGTAGCCCAGGGTCTTCTCAATCTGTCCGGTCCGAAGACCCTTGATCTTCTCCAGCTCCTGAGAACTGTAGTTGACGAGTCCTCTGGCAAACTCCTTTCCACGGGGCCCCAGACAGGAGATGGAATCTCCCCGGTTGAAAGGACCCTTCACGGTGAGGACACCCGACGGAAGCAGACTCTTTCCCTTCTGGACGAGGGCTCTTTTCGCTCCCTCATCCACCGTGACATCCCCTTTGGGTTTCAGATTAAAGGCGATCCAGTGTTTTCGGCTGCTCAGGGTTCGGCTCTTGGGAAGGATGAGTGTTCCGACCTCCTTTCCCTTGAGAACCTGATGGAGGACCTCCTTCCTTGTGCCACAGGCGACCACGGTGGGGATACCGAAGCGGGAGGTCTTCTTTGCCGCCTGGATCTTGCTCGCCATCCCTCCCACGCCGGTCCGGCTTAGTGTTTCTCCGATGATCCCCTCCAGGTTCATATCGATATCCTCGATCAAAGGAATACATCGGGCATCCGGATGAACTCTTGGATCTCCGTCACAGATGCCTTCCATATCGGTCAGGATGATGAGGAGATCCGCTTCAATCAGGTTGGTGATGAGGGCTGAGAGATGATCATTGTCGCCAAACTTAATCTCGTCCACCACGACCGTATCGTTCTCATTGATGATGGGAATAATCCCGAGCTCGAGAAGGGAGAGCAGGGTGTTTCGGGCATTAAGGAACCTTCTTCGATGGCTCAGGTCATCGTGGGTGAGGAGGACCTGGGCCACCATTTGCCGGTAGCGTGAAAAGTGATTCTCATAAATGTTCATCAGGCGGCTCTGCCCAACCGCTGCGGTGGCCTGTTTGTGAGTAATGGACTGGGGTCTGGTTTTATACCCCAGCTTCTCCATTCCGGCGGCAATCGCCCCCGAGGAGACCAGGACGAACTCATAGCCCTGACGTTTCAGCTCTGAGATCTCCTGAGCCAGGCTGGAGAAGATCTCGTCATGGAGACCTTTCTCGACGGAGGCCAAGGTACTGGAGCCCACCTTGACGACCACCCGTCTGACCTTTCCCAGTGTTTTTTTTCGAATCTCTTTAGACCTCATCCCTTTTACCTGAAACGGACTCCAGCATCCGGGAAATGATCCCGATCAACTCTTCAATCCCCTCTCCTGTCTTTCCGGAGATCAAATGAAGCCGGTATCCCATCTTTTTAAATTGGCTCTTCACTTCGAGAGATCTCCCCCGGACCAGAGGAAGATCAACCTTATTGAGCACCACCACCTGCTTCTTTTCGCGGAGTGAAGGATGGTAGGCATTCAATTCTTCATTGAGCGCCTGAAAATCCCTAAGGGGATTCCGGGAGGAGCCCTCCGAGATATCCAGGAGGTGAACGAGCAGGCGGGTCCGCTCCACATGCCGGAGAAAGGTCAATCCGAGCCCTGCTCCCTGAGAAGCGCCTTCAATGAGCCCGGGAATATCGGCAACGACAAAAGATCGGTCCTCTTCTCTTCTCACCACTCCTAAATTTGGGGCAAGGGTGGTAAAGGGATAGTCTGCAATCTTCGGTTTAGCAGAGGAAATTTTGGAAAGGAGGGTTGATTTCCCCGCATTGGGATAACCGATTAATCCCACATCGGCGAGGAGTTTCAACTCAAGTTGAAGCCAGCGGTTCTCCCCTTTTTCACCCTTTTCAGCATGACGGGGTGTGCGATGGGTCGCCGTAGCAAACCTCACATTGCCCCGACCTCCCCGTCCTCCTTTGGCCACAACGGATCGCTGGCCATCAAAGAACAGGTCCTCGAGAATTTCTCCTGTTGCCTCATCCAGGATGAGTGTGCCCGCTGGAACCCGGATAATAAGGTCCTCTCCATTCCTTCCAGTCTGTTTCTTCCCTTTACCGTGACTCCCTTTTTTGGCACGAAATTGCTGAAGGTAGGTTAGATCGAGAAGAGTTGAAAGTTGATTATCTGCCTGGAGGATCACATCCCCACCTTTTCCTCCATCACCTCCGTCCGGGCCTCCCTTAGGGATAAACCGTTCTCTTCGAAAACTGACACACCCATTACCCCCGTCGCCTGCCTTCACCTGGATTCTCGCTTCATCCACAAACTTCATCTTTAATGGTCACAGGCCAAGGGTAGGGGTTAGAGAGCTTGGGAGTGGACACTCACCAGTTTTTTGTCCCTCCCTTTATTTTCATATTTGACCGTACCGTCAATCCTGGCAAAAAGGGTGAAATCCTTTCCCATGCCCACATTTGCTCCGGGAAAGATCCGAGTTCCTTTCTGACGAACCAGGATATTTCCTGCCTTAACCCATTGTCCGCCGAATCGCTTTACCCCCAGGCGCTGTCCTGCGCTGTCCCTTCCGTTTCGAGAACTTCCACCTGCTTTTTTATGTGCCATCACAACCTCCCAAAGAACTAAAACCGGAATACTGGAATGTTGGAATGTTGGAATATTGGTTTAACCCATTATTCCATTATTCCAATATTCCATTTGAGTCTTAGCTTAAAGCAATTTCGTTCACCTTCAAATAGGTGTAGGTCTGGCGGTGTCCCTTCATCCGGCGATAATTCTTTCTCTTTTCCATCTTATAGGTGAGAACCTTTTTTCCTTTAACCTGCCGGATGATTTCTCCTGTTACGGTCGCATTGCTCAACACGGGTTTTCCGAGTTGAACCTGATCTCCTTGGGAAACCATGATGACATCTTTCAGGGTGACGCGGTCTCCCGCCTTTCCTCCCAATTTCTCCACCCGGATGATGTCTCCTTTCGAAACCCGATACTCCTTGCCTCCGGTCTTCAATATCGCAAACATCCTAACCCTCCGAATTTAATTAAAAAAAATATTAATAGATTTTATGGTATTTGTCAAATTCCCCTCCCTCTTTAGATGGGTCACTTTTTTATTCATTAGTCATGGCCACTTGGCCACCCGAGCCGGCATACGTGGAGGAACTATAAAAATAAACCCAAAGTCAGACTTCGATGATATTGAACTGTTCCTGGTGAAATCCTGCCTTTCCTTTGATCACGATCTTCTTTTTCAGTTTCCGCTCCAGTTCCTCCACTCCTGCCCTCTCCTCTTCATAAAGCATATCTGCCACCTCGAGGTTGGCTTCAACCAGGAGGCTATTTCCTCCCACCTGAGTGGCCGTCCTCTCAATCTCCCGAAAGATGTCATAACAGATGGTGGTTTTTGATTTAATCAATCCCGCCCCTTCACAGTAAGAGCAGGGTTCCCCCAGGACCCTGGAGATATTCTCCCTTGTTCGCTTTCGGGTCATCTCCACCAGTCCCAGTTCAGAGATCTTAAAGATATTGCTCTTCTGCCGGTCCTTCTTAAGGGCTTCCTCCAGGGCGTGGATGACCTTCTCGCGATCACCTTCCCTCTCCATATCAATAAAGTCGATGATGATGATCCCGCCGATATTGCGAACCCTCAACTGATAAGCAATCTCCTTGGCCGCCTCCAGATTGGTTTTGAGAATCGTATCCGCAAGATTTCTCTTTCCCACATACCTTCCCGTGTTGACATCGATCGCCACCAGGGCTTCGCTGATATCAATGACAATATATCCCCCCGATTTGAGCCAGACCTTTCTTCCCAGGATCTTATCGATTTCCATCTCAATGCCGTAGGCATCAAAGATGGGCTCCTTCTTTTCATAAAGGGTGATTTCAAACTTTTGCTTCGGCATATAGGTGTTGATGAAGGAGACGATATTCTCATATTCCTCTCTCGAATCGATGACGATTCGATTGATCTGTGGAGAAAGCATGTCCCGGATGACCCTGAAGATCATGGTCAGGTCACTGTAAATGAGACAGGGAGCGGTCACCCCCTCCTTTTTCTTCTGTATGTTACTCCAGATCTGGAGGAGAAAATCCATATCGTTCCGAATCTCCTCAGCCTCTGCCCCTTCGCTTGCGGTTCGAACGATAAACCCGTTGGAAGGGGATTTGATCGCCTGAACGATCTCCCTGAGCCTCCTTCGCTCCTTCTCATCCTTAATTCTCCTGGAGATCCCTATATGATCAACCGTAGGCATGAGAACCAGGTAACGGCCCGGAAGGGAGATATAAGAGGTGATCCGGGTGCCTTTCGTTCCAAGGGGTTCCTTTGAGACTTGAACAAGGATCTCCTGTCCTTCGGAGAGGAGATCCTCGATCTGGAAGGGGGGGGTGAAAGAGATGGGCATTTCCATTCCGGAGAGGCCCAGCTCCTCATACTCCTCCATCCCTCCGTAGACATCCGCCACATAGAGAAAGGCGGCCTTCTCCAATCCAATGTCCACAAAGGCAGCCTGCATACCCGGGAGTACCTTGATGACCTTTCCCTTATAGATATTTCCGATGATCCCCCGATCCTTCGTCCGCTCGATATAGAGTTCTGCGAGGACCCGATCTTCCAGGAGGGCAACCCTTGCCTCCCAGGAAGTCACATTGATGATCAGTTCATTGGCCATAAAGGCTCCTTTTAACTAAATTCCAATAATTTTATTTTTGGGTATTGGTCATTGGGATTTATTTGGTTATTGGTGCTTGGAGCTTGGTTATTACCGCACGGATTAATGATCTCATTCCACCTTGATGATTCTGCATTGGGCAAGCGCTTCTCCCTTCAAACCCAGCAGGGCCTCCAGAATCTCCAGGGGCTTGGCCATCTTTCCTCTGGTACTTCGAAGAACGAGTTCCATCCCGAAACCAATCGGTTCCTCTTCCCTTACCTCCACCCTTTCGATCAATGGGAGAACGTCGAGCCTTCTCTTCTTCCCCTTCCTCTCCTGAAGGATAAAGAGCTCCTTCTCCTTCAATGCCTTTTTGATCTTTTCGGTAAGACCTTCCTTTGTAAAAAGGTGGTCCAGAGGAATCCAATAGATTGACCGGTGGAAGGGAAAACCAGAAGGCATGGAGACCGGAATCTCCTTTGCCTCGATGATCTCGATTCCTTCGGGAAGGGTTCGATTGAGTCTCTCCATTACCTCACCGGAGGTGATCCTTCCGGCCAATTCTACATCGACCCTTTCTCCCAGGCTCTCCACACCCACTGGGAGGGCCTTTTCAAAGATGATTCTCGGCAGGGGATGAAATCCTTCGGAGTAACAGAGGGGGAGGTCAGCCCTTCTGGCCGCCCGGTAGAAGAGATGGGCAAGCTCGAGATGGCTGATGAATCTGAGGTTTCCCTTCTTGGTGAACTTTAACCGAAGTCTCTCCCTGATCTCCTTCTTCGGAATCTCTCCTCTACGCCCAGGTTTCATTTCTTCCGGAAAACCTTCTCTTACCGTGATCTCTTTTCCGTCACAAACCCCGCAGAGACGGCAATCTCTCCCCGAACACGGAGAACTGAACTGCTCCCTGAAACTTTTCTGATACTCCTCCCATAGAAAGGGGGTCTGGAGGCCGGTCTCCACCCAGGACCAGGGAAGGGAGTCTTCCAGAGATTTCTCTCGAGTATAGCGATCCATGTCAATTCCTGTCTTCTCAAAGGCCTCTCTCCAGAGACCAAAATGGAACTGATCACTCCAGCCATCGAACCGGCATCCCGACCGATAGGCCTCAGCCAAGACCTGTGAGAGATTTTGGTCTCCCATCGAAAAGACCGCTTCGAGAAGACTGAGACGGGGATCCTGCCATTTAAAGCGGTGGTTTTTTTTCAATCCCTCTTTGAGGAAACGGAGCTTCTCCTCCATCTCCTTCAGGGGAATTTGAGGGGCCCATTGAAAAGGAGTATGGGGTTTGGGGACGAAGGTGGAGACGCTCACGCTGATATGGGGACGGATCCTCTGTTGCTCTCCAAGGAGAGAGAGTTTATTGGAAAGATCGATGATTCCCTTTAAATCCTCCTCTCTTTCTGTGGGAAGACCCATCATAAAGTAAAGCTTGATATTCTTCCATCCCTTTGAGAAGAGGTCCTTTAAACCCTGGAAGAGAATCGTCTCGTCCATTCTCTTATTGATCACCTTCCGCATCCGTTCAGTGGCGGCCTCAGGGGCAATGGTGAACCCGGTCTTCCGTACCCTTTTGACCTCCTCTGCGAGATGCCCCACAATACTCTCAATTCTTAAAGAGGGAAAAGAGACAGCCACCCTCTCTGACTCAAAGCGATTCATGAGATGGGAGAGGAGAGACGCCATTGAGGAATAGTCTCCTGCGCTGAGGGAGAGCAGTGAAAGTTCTTCATAACCTGTTTGATGAAGGGCTCGATCGAGGATCTCCCAAATGGCGTCCGGACTTCTCTCCCGGTAAGGTCTGTAGATGAATCCGGCCTCACAGAAACGGCACCCCCTCTTACAACCCCGGGCGATCTCCAAATTGAAGCGGTCATGAATTACCTTCATAAACGGGACGATCGGGTAGATAGGAAAGGGGGCCCGATGGAGATCGGTCAGGACCCTCTTTCGGACCTTATGGCCTTGATGGAGACTGGGAACATAGACTCCACCCAAATCGGAGAGTGATTTTAAGAGATCATCCTTTTTACCACCGGACGCCTTCCATTGAATGACGAGGTTGGAAATCTCAAGGACCACTTCTTCTCCATCTCCGATGACAAAGGCATCGAAGAAATCCGCCACAGGCATTGGATTGAAGACAGTTGGGCCCCCGGCAATGATGAGAGGGAAGTGTTCGTCCCGATCCTTTGAGAAGAGAGGGATATCGGAGAGCTCGAGCATATTGAGGACATTGGTGAGGGAGAGCTCATACTGGAGGGAGAAACCGAGAATATCGAATTGACGAAGGGGGATGGAGGATTCAAGAGAGGAAAGGGGAACCCTCTTTTCCCTTAAGGCCTTCTCCATATCCATCCAGGGAGCAAAGACTCGCTCACAGGCAATCTCTTTTCTTTCATTGAGGATGTGGTAGAGAATCTGGATCCCGAGATGGGACATCCCCACTTCATAGACATCCGGAAAGGCGAGACAGAATTTCAGTCTGACCGAAGAAGGATCTTTTCGAATCGAATTGATCTCCTGGCCCAGATACCTAGTCGGTTTAGAAACAAGAGAAAGAAGGTCTTTCATCCGGTCACCATTCAAGGCTTTAAATTATGAAAAGGGAGCTCCTCGCCCTCTATGTTCATTCCTTTAGGCGTCTAAAATTACTATAATTTTAAGACCTTGTCAATTTGTTCTGGGAATGGGCAGGGGGGTTTGCTTTCTTCTTAAGAGTATGATATAAAAGTTTAAAAAGATCGTGTTCAGGTGGCTTAAAACCCAAGAGGGAACCCCGTGAAAATCGGGGACGGCCACGCCGCTGTAATCGGGGACGAAACCTGTCAGGAGCCACTACCCGAAAGGGTGGGAAGGGGCG
>Ga0209609_10000306_pt1 | contig 29686 bp, 30 predicted proteins | sample LakKivw325mmetaG_FD_184136 | JGI IMG/M metagenome (GOLD analysis project Ga0209609, IMG submission 184136) | Anoxic lake water microbial communities from Lake Kivu, Rwanda to study Microbial Dark Matter (Phase II) - Lake Kivu water 325m metaG... | ecosystem: Environmental > Aquatic > Freshwater... | reverse complement strand
GTTCTACAGAAAACAATAGCGAAATATGCATGGGACTGGGAGGATCATATTGAAGAAGCTTTAAACAATCAATTGCTTCCTGGAAAGCTGCACGATATCAAGGAACTCTGTACTAACAATGCGAATCTTTATAGGATTAGCGAGCTGCGTGTGATAGAACTTGACTTGAATATACGTCGGCCATCGCTTTTAATATGCAAGGGTTGTGGGATTCAATTTATGGATTGGTCACTTGATCCCAGAATATCTGAAGAGGTAAGTTATAAAATCCATTTTTGCGAAAACTGTTATATCACCGCATTTTGTAGATTCAACTGGGGAATGGGTAGGCCCGTATCGGAAATTAAAAATAAAGAATTAGCACTAAAACAGTTGTTTCAAGTAGCGAATATCTTAAAAATAATACCCGGCAACGATTTCCCCAAAGAAAGAAATCTAGCTAGACATCTGGCTGAATTATCAGATGAAGCACAAATCCTTCTGATTAATACCATGATAGAAATGCCACCATATAAGCTATATGTAGAAACATTCGGGTCATGGCTGAATGCCCTTATCTTGTCGAATGTACTAGAGGATGGAACACGACGCACGCCACGAGGTATTCAGTGTATTGCTCTCGATGGTCATACATGTCTATCATTGTCAGAAAAAGCAATCGACGACTGGTTTACAGAGAATCACATTCCTCATGTAAAAGAGCCCCGTTATCCTTTCCATTCCGAATTAAACCTTTCATCCATGAGGGCTGATTGGAAAGTCAAAGATGTATTAATTGAATATGCTGGTCTGATGAACGAACCGGATTATGCATCAAAAATGGATGCAAAATTAAAGCTGTGCAGAGAGGCAAATCTTAGGCTAATAATTCTTTATCCAGAAGATATATTGAATTTGGATACAAAGTTGGAAGAACTACGATGAAAATAGTATCTGCTTTTTGCGGCCCACCGGCTGCAGCGGACGCTCGCTCCGCTCCCGCCGCCGGCGCGAGACCAAACCGCCAAGCGCGCGACGGAATTCAAAGTGAAAAAGTGATTGCGTTTCGTTCTTGCAAAAGGAGGTTCGAACATGAGCAACCGCAAATTGAGTGCCAAAAGGAGAGCGCTCCTGTGTGAGCTGGAGGCGATCATCGGAAACTTGTGTTACGGCAGCTTCATCCAGAACTACGGCCCCAATGGTGTCTGGGAAAGCGAGGGCAGATGGATTCGCTATCCGGTCACTTTCGAAGCCGAAGATGCGGAAATAAAGACAAAGTTTCCCTGCTCGGAAGAGATTTCGGACAGCATGCTGTTGGAGGGTTTTTACAAGTTCGGCGCGAACCATCTTCATATCATGGAAGCGCTGGATAACATCCTGGCTCGCCTGGAAAAGAGATACAGCCTCAGTTTCGATTAGCAATCTCGAAATCCTGTTTTCCGTTTCTCTACCCCCACTCCGCACACTTTCTGCAACAGAAGACGTCGGTCCTATGATGACCGGATTTTTGGGGAGTACAATGCGTTGGCCGCGACGGCCCGAGCGTCCTGCCGTAGGACAAGTTGACAATTTGTCCCATATTTAGAGTAAAATTGTCGCAATGCCCCCAAAAGAGCGCTCCTCCAAACCTGCCAAGGGCAACTTGCCAAGCTCTTCTACCGTCCGTTCTGCAAAGGCGGTGCTCTCTGGAAAGAGCAAGAAGGGCTGGTTTGCCCGTATCCTGCCTTTCCTTGGTCCGGCCTTCATCGCCAGCGTGGCTTACGTGGACCCGGGTAACTTCGCCGCCAATATCCAGGGCGGCGCACGGTTCGGCTACGAGCTGCTGTGGGTCATCCTAGGCAGCAACCTGATGGCCATGCTGTTGCAATCGCTTTCGGCGAAGCTGGGCATCGCCACCGGCAAGAATCTGGCTGAGCACTGCGCAGCCAGTTCCCTGCCTGGATCGTCTGGACGATGTGGGTCATCTCGGAACTGGTCGCCATGGCGACCGACCTGGCCGAGTTCCTCGGCGCGGCGCTCGGCATGAACCTGCTCTTCGGAATGCCGCTCTGGCTGGCCGGCATCTTGACCGCTATCGCTACTTTCCTGATCCTCGGCCTGGAACGGTACGGCTTCCGGCCCATCGAGGCCGTCATCACCGCGCTTTTGGCGGTGGTGGCTGGCAGTTACGTTGTCGAAACCTTCTTAGTCCACCCAAATTGGGGAGTGGTGGCCTATCACACCTTTGTCCCCCATTTCTCTGGCTCGGAAAGCGTTTTGCTTGCCACCGGCATCCTGGGTGCCACGGTCATGCCCCATGCCATCTTCCTGCATTCGGCACTGACCCAGGATCGCATCGTAACCAAAAAACCGGAGCAACAAAGACGCCTGTTCCGCTTCGAACTGATTGACGTGGCGATTGCGATGGGCGTGGCCAGCTCGGTCAACGCTGCCATGCTCATCATGGCCGCCTCCACTTTCTTCCAACACGGCTTGACATCCATTGCGACCATCGAGGAAGCCCACCGCACGCTCGAGCCGCTATTAGGCAGCGCGGCTTCCTGGGTTTTCGCCATCTCACTACTGGCGTCTGGCCTGTCATCCTCGTCCGTGGGCACGATGGCGGGACAGGTCATCATGCAGGGTTTCCTGCACCGCCACATCCCGCCCTGGCTGCGCCGCTTGGTGACGATGGTGCCTTCGTTAATCGTCATTGCAGTTGGCTTCGAACCAACTCGCACACTGGTACTCAGCCAGGTGGTGCTCAGCTTCGGACTGCCGTTCGCCATTATCCCGTTGATACTGTTCACGCGGCGGCGTGACCTCATGGGCGTTTTGGTCAATAAGCGCATCACGACCGTGCTGGCGAGCATCGTGGTTGCATTGATCCTCAGCTTAAACGTTTACCTGTTGGTTCAGGTTTTTACCAGGAGTTAGCCTATGTTCACCCACATCTTCGTTCCTCTGGATGGATCGAAGCTGGCAGAAGCCGCGCTGCCGCCGGCCGCCTCGCTCGCCCAAACCCTCGGCGCATCTGTGACGCTGCTGCACCTCATCGAGAAAGGCGCGCCGGAAGAAGTACACAAGGATCGTCACCTGACGAAAGCGGATGAGGCCGAGGATTACTTGCGCGCCATCGCGCAGACTGCCTTTCCCAAAGAGGTAAAGGTCGAATGGCATGTCCACACGGCCGAGGTCGAGAACGTCGCCGCCAGTATCGTCCAACACGCTGAAGAACTCAACCCGGACCTGATCGTCATGTGCTCCCACGGGCACAGCGGGATGCGCGACTACCTGTTCGGCAATATCGCCCAGCAGGTGATCGGCCAGAGCGAGGTACCCGTTCTCTTGATAAAGCCAACAACGGCACAAGCACCGACATTCCAAATCCGGAAGATTTTCCTCCCGCTGGACGACGAATCCATCCACGACGAAAGCCTGTCCCTTTCAAAGCCGCTCGCCAAAGCATACCAGGCCGCGCTCTACCTGCTGACGGTCATCCCGACCCTCGGCACGCTCTCGAACGGAAAAGCAGCCGCCGGGACGCTTCTGCCGGCCACTGCCACAGCCTATCTGGACATGAAAGAGGAAAATGCCCGGGAGCATTTGCAGGAACATCTGGACGAATTGACCCAATCTGGCCTCGAGGCGCAGGCCGAGATCGCGCGCGGCGATCCGGCTGCGACCATCAGCGAAGTGGCCAAACGGGTTGGGGCTGACCTGATGATCCTCAGTACACACCGCAAAGCAGGGACGGCCGCTTTCTGGGCGCGCAGCGTCGCGCCGAATGTGGCGCGGCGAGTGAAGACCCCGCTGCTTTTGATACCATTGGCATAAATCCAGGAACCCGTTTTCTTCGAGAAAACGGGTTCCTGCCTGTAAATTACATTTTACGAGTTACGTTTCACGGGCGCGCCCAGTGTCGGCCGCGCTGCATGCCCGTCCCAACCGGTACGCCCGTCCCGCCGCAGGGGCCCTGGCCCACTCCCATCCCCAGGCCGTACCCAGCTTGCCCAAAAGCGTGCGCCAGCATCCAATCCGCCTGCGCTTGGGTGATGACGCCGTCCGCGAGGGCAACGGCAATGGCCTGGCTGCGGATCGTCTGCATCAGTGCCGGGATGTCTTCCGCAGCAATGCCCTGCGCCAGGGCGATCTGGTAGAGGGTCTCGCCGTTTGCCAGACGCGTTTCCAGGTCAGCGACCGGGATGCCGAGCGCATCCGCCATCGCGCTGAGCATATAAACGTGCAGCGGACCTTCTTGACCCTGGGCCATCATCGGCCCAACTCCCAGGCCGGGGGTGATGGGCTGCGGCCCCTGGGCATAGGCGATGCCCGCCACGGCCAATCCAGCCACGGCCGCCAGCACGAGGGCAATCAAAAGGGTTTTCTTCATGACAATACTCCTTGGTTGAATTTCAGGATTGCTCCTGATGACTGCCCCAAGGATAGCGCACGAATGTAAAGGGATTGTGAAGGAAGTGGAAAGGCTGCGAAAAGGTTTTGGACAAAAGAAACCGCTTTCCCGGAGAGAAGTGTTATAATAGCACAAGATTTGGTATATCTTGTGCTACTTTAAGGAGAAAATCATGCTCCAAGCTATTCAATCCACCGACCTAAGGCGGCGCTCGCGCGAAATCCTCGACCGCGTCCGCTCCAAGAAAGAGGCGGTGATCATCCAGAATTACACCACCCCGCAAGCCGTGCTCATACCCTATGAAGACTACGACGAGTTCCTGGCCTGGCGCGCCGCGAAAGAGAAGCGCGCTTTCTGGTTGGCGGAATTACAACGCATTGCCGAGGGGGTCACTGCGCGCGCCGCGCTATCGGAAGAACAGGCCGAATACCTGGTCAATGAGGCGGTGGATAAAACGCGGGGCGGATGATGCGCGTCGTGCTGGACACCAATTTCTGGGTCAGTTATCTCATTTCCCGCCACCCGCCAATTGCCGATGTGGTTGACATTCACCTGGTGCACGGCGATTTCGAGGCCTTCACTTCGCCGGTATTGCTGGAAGAGTTGGAACGCGTCCTGCAATATCCAAAACTCCAACGCTACTACGATCCTGAAACCCGCCTGCGCTTTGTGGCCCTCGTCGCCGCGCTGAGCGAACTGGTTGACCTGCCTGAGAGTATCCCTGCTATCTGCCGCCACCCGGCCAATGACTGGGTGATCGCCACGGCAGCGGCCGGGAATGCAGATTGCATCGTGAGCGGGAACAAGCATTTGCTCGAATTGAAGAAAATAGGGAAAGTTGCCATCCTTTCGCCGCGTCAATTCATAGAAAGAATAGGCAGGATATGACAGAACCTCCCGGAGCTTTTAAGAACTCCGGGAGGTTGCGTTTAGGCACTAGGAACTCTGCGAGCTTTGCTACTCCTCCCCCGCCAACAGCTTCAACTTCTCCCATGGCTTCAGACTCTCGTCATCCGCCAGGATTGCCTTCAACTCGTACATCTCATCTCGCAGGGCAGCAGCCTTCTCGAATTCTAGATTCTTCGCCGCCTCTTTCATTTCTTTTTCCAATCCGGCAATGACGCGCTGCAACTCGTTGCGGGAGGTGGCCGCCTCGCCGCGTCGGGTCTTGTACTCGCCCCTCATCTCGGCCACCGCTTTGATGGAGAGCGAATCGGTCAGGTCGCGGATCGCCTTGTGGATGCTGACCGGCGTGATGCCGTGCTCCTGGTTGAACTTGACCTGCTTGGCCCTCCGCCGGTTGGTCTCGTCAATGGCGCGCTTCATCGAGTCGGTGACGCGGTCGGCGTACATGATCACCCTTCCGTTCACGTGACGGGCGGCGCGTCCGGTAGTCTGGATGAGGGCTGTGTCCGAGCGCAAGAAGCCCTCCTTGTCCGCGTCCAGAATCGCCACCAGTGAGACCTCCGGCAGGTCAAGGCCCTCGCGCAACAGGTTGATGCCCACCACCACATCGAACACGCCCAGGCGCAGGTCGCGCAGGATGCCCACCCGTTCCAGCGTCTCTACCTCCGAATGCAGATAATGGACTTTGACGCCCAGTTCCATCAGGTAATCGGCCAGGTCTTCGGCCATGCGTTTCGTAAGTGTAGTAACCAAAACCCGCTGCCCCGCCTCGACCCGTGACCTGATCTCCTTGACCAGGTCATCCACCTGGCCTTTGACCGGGCGGACTTCCACCTCGGGGTCCACCAATCCCGTCGGGCGGATGATCTGCTCGACCACTTGGTCGGCGCGCCCCAGTTCGTACGGCCCCGGCGTGGCCGAGGTATAGATCGTGCTGCCCATCACCTGCTCGAACTCGGGGAACTTGAGTGGACGGTTATCCAGCGCCGAGGGTAGACGGAAGCCATACTCGACCAGTGTCTCCTTGCGGTTGCGGTCGCCGTTGTACATGCCGCGGATCTGCGGCACAGTCATGTGCGATTCATCCAGCACGAGCAGATAATCGCTGGGCAGAAAGTCAATCAGCGTCCAGGGATGCGTGCCGGGCGCGCGCTGGTCGAGTTGGCGCGAGTAGTTCTCGATACCGGAGCAGTAGCCCACTTCCTTGAGCATTTCCAGGTCGTAACGCGTGCGCTGTTCGATGCGCTGAGCCTCGAGCAGTTTCCCCTCCGATTTGAAGAAAGCGATGCGCTCATCCAGTTCCTTTTCGATATTGGCAATGGATGCCTTGAGCCGGTCTTCATCCGCCAGATAATGCTTAGCCGGGTAAATGTCAGCGTGGTCAGGCTCGGACAGAATCTCGCCAGTCAGCGGGCTGAACTCCATCAAGCGCTCCACCTCGTCGCCAAAGAAAGTGATGCGATAACCGCGCTTGTCCTCGTAGGCCGGGATGATTTCCAGGGTGTCGCCACGCACGCGAAAGGTCCCGGGGCGCAGCTCCAAGTCATTGCGCTGATACTGCCCATCCACCAGCTGGCGGATAAGCGCGTTACGCCGGTATATCTCCCCCACCTTCAGGTTCACCACGCCCTTGCCATATTCTTCGGGCGAACCCAAACCGTAGATGCACGAGACCGAGGCCACGATGATCACGTCCCGCCGCGACATCAGCGCGGTAGTGGCCGCCAGGCGCAGGCGTTCGATCTCCTCGTTGATCTCGGTCTCCTTCTCGATGTACAGGTCGTGGCGGGGAACGTAAGCCTCCGGCTGGTAATAATCGTAATAGGAGACGAAGTACTCGACGGCATTCTCCGGGAAGAACTCACGGAACTCGGCGTACAGTTGCGCCGCCAGGGTTTTGTTGTGCGCCATGACGAGTGCTGGCTTTTGCACTTGCTGGATGACAGAGGCAATAGTATACGTCTTGCCCGTGCCAGTCGCACCGAGCAGGACCTGGTGCTTAAGTCCGCGCTGGATGCCGTCCGCCAACTGACGGATGGCCTCGGGCTGGTCGCCAGTGGGCTGGAAAGGAGCGTGAAGTTTGAAATCCATGATTTGTTTTCTCGAGAGAATCAAAAAGAGAACGATAGTTCTATTTTACCGCAATATCTTCTCATTCTTGAGTACTTTGGTAATTGCCGCAACCCGCCACCCAATTTAGCGGAGAGCGCGAGGCAAATTGTACAACGCTTGTAAGGTACATAATGACAAACGTGTGCACGCAAAGGTTGTCAGGAAAAAGGAGCCTAAGGTAGGATGGTAATGTGGACGCAAAACCAACCTACCCGAGGCTCAAAATGAAATATAACATTGAAAAGATAAACCTGATAGCGCAAGAAGTAGCAGAAGTCGTGAAGGCAGCGATAGAAGAGGAGGGCCAGGAACAAGTGTTGATTGGCGATGTGGAATTGGCCATGCGAGAAGGCCTGCGACAAATCGGGCAACAAGCGTTGACCTGTTTTCTGGAAGGGGCAGACGAAGAAGCAGAGCCAGAGATTCCCTGTGCGTGCGGCGGCGCCTTGAAATATCAACGACGACGGGAGGCGACGATTTGGTCGGTGTTCGGCAAGGTGGTGTATCGCCGAGCGTACTATGCGGGCTGTGCCTGCGGAAAAGGAGTTGCGCCGGTAGACCGGCGATATGGGATCGAACCCGGCCAAGTGACGAGCGGGTTGGCGCACCTGTTGGCTTTGAGTGGAATTTTCAAAGCCTTTGATGATGGTCGAAAATGGCTCAAGGAGTTTTTGCTGTTTGAAGTCTCTGAGAATACGGTGCGAGCGGAAACGCAGAAAATGGGCGAACTGCAACGCCAAGCCGACGAGCAACTGGTCAAAGAGACACAGGAGGAAGCCAGTTTACAAAGGCGGGAACAGGAGGGCCAAGTCCCCGCTCCCGCTATCCTGTACGGCTCATTGGATGCCGCCAAAGTGCGGATCGAACCTCGCGACGAAGCGGAAAAAGCGGCTGAAAACCGGGAAAACTGGCGCGATCTGAAGGCCGGATGCTGGTATGAAGGTGAAATTGTTCCCTTGCGCCAGCGTTCCACACGGCAGAAGCACAAAGCTCAACGCGAAGGCACAGTATTGCGCGCCAAGAACAAACGCTACTTTTGTGATATCGATCAGGCGGAGCAGTTTGGCAAGCTGCTCTGGGCAACCGCGTGCGCCGTCGGTGCCGATCGGGCGCGTATTCTGGTGTTCATCTGCGATGGCGCCGTGTGGATCTGGAACCTGATCGCACACTACTTTCCAAACGCCATCCAAATTCTGGACTGGTACCATGCCGAAGACCGTTTGAAGCGGATTGCCGAAGAAGCCTTCTCCAACTTGGCTGAACGTCAGGCTTGGCTGGCAGGTGTCACCGAAGACCTGTGGCAGGGCAATGGGGAAGCGGTCATCGCAGCCTGCCAGAAGCTGGCCAGGAGATCGAACTTGGCCAAACAATCGCTGGCCTACTACAGCGACAACATCGAGCGCATGCGCTACGCACAGTTTCGCGCCGCCGGTTATCTGATTGGCAGCGGCGTCATCGAAAGCGGGTGCAAGCAAATCGTGACCCAACGCCTCAAACTCCCTGGCGCTCAATGGGAACTCGAGGGCGCTATCCTGACCGCCAAAGCCCGCGCCGCTTGGTTGAGCGGAAATTGGCAGAGCTTGGTTTCCGCCCGTTCCCGCTTGCCTCTTGCCGCCTGACAACCTTTGCGTGCACACTGACAAAGCTCAATGAGTCGATTATCACAAGACAGAGTATAATTTTCCAATTCAATCTAGCTATCGAGGAGAGAGCCATGAATGGAATGCTTCCACGAGATTTTTCATCGGTAGATCGCAAAGCGCGCATGAAAATCGAGTCGCACGGTTTACCGGTGCGCCCGGCCGAAGAACGAATCAGGGACTTCGACGAAGCCATCATTCGTTTAGACGAGGAATGGGCAATTTATGAAGCTACACGCTGCATCCATTGTCCCGATCCGGCTCCCTGTCACAAAGCCTGCCCGGCCGGGAACGATATCTCCTACGCAGTCTGGCTGATCGAGAATGAACAATTCCTAGAGGCAGCCAGCGTTTACCGTCAGACCAGCTCCCTGCCGGAGGTCTGCGGCCGCATCTGTCCGCAGGAGAAATTGTGCGAAGGGGCGTGTGTACGTGGCAAGAAAGGCAGCCTGCCCGTACCAACCGGTAGTTTGGAAGCCTTCACCACACATTATGAGCGTCGTAACAGAGGCGTGACCATCCCAATAGGCAAGTTCACGGGCAAGAAGGTGGCCATCATCGGTGCGGGGCCGGCTGGCTTGGCCTGTGCGGAGCAATTGGTGCGCCGCGGTCACTGGGTGACTCTCTTCGACGCGCGTCCCACACCCGGTGGTCTGCTCATCTATGGAATCCCGAACTTCAAACTGCCCAAGAAAGTCGTTTTCGATATTTGGGATGATCTGCTGCGAGCGGGCGTGACTTTTGTGGGCAACATCTACATCGGCCCCAAGATCACAGTGGATAAACTATTCGCCGGCGGTTATGATGCCATTTTTCTCGGTGTAGGCACAACGGTGGATGTTACGTTAGATGCGCCGGGCGAGAATCTGGCGGGCATCTATAAGGCCACGGATTTCCTGGTGCGCGCCAATGTGGATATGGACCTGCTGCCCCACGAGATGTGCAGCCGCCCAGAAGTGGGGGAAAAGGTGGTGGTGATCGGAGGTGGAGATACTTCCGCAGACTGCCTGCGGACAGCGTTACGCGCAGGTGCGAAGGAGGTGACCTGCCTCTACCGGCGCAGCGAGGCTGAAATGCCCGGCGGTTACAAAGATCGTAAAATGGCAATGGAGGAGGGCGCTATCTACCACTTCCTGACCCAACCGGTGCGCTTCATCGCCGGGTCGGATGGTCGCCTAGCCCAGGTCGAGTGCGTTCGCACCGAACTGGGCGATCCAGATAAGAACGGCCGGCGAAAGTTTTCGATCATCGAAGGCTCGAACTTTATCATTGACGCCGACACAGCCATTCTCGCCATCGGCTACAAGCCAGACCCGATCATTAGCGCCACGACCCCCGGCATTGAAACGCACTCTAACGGCCTGCTGCTGGCTGACCAGCATACCGGCGCAACCAATCGCAAGGGCGTTTTCACGGGTGGTGACGTAGTCACTGGGCCGAATCTGGTGGTGACGGCGATGGTGGCTGGACGAAAAGCTGCGGCAGCCATTGACCGATACTTAGGTTGGTGAAGGATTCTTCTCTTACTTAATCGGATTCGCTGGCCAGCTACTGCTCCAATCGCTGATATCTGCCGTGGCAGTTTGCCCGGCGACGACTGTCACAATATTCGGCGAGCCTCCAGCGTGACCAGCGTTATCGTAAGCGACAAGTTGATAATTCCCCGGCGGCAGATCGCTTATCGTGTAATAGGATTGACCGCTTGCCGTCCCAACCCAGTACCAGTAAGGTGTGTCCTGGCTAAAGGCGACGATTGCCAGTTGAGGCAAATTCCCATAAGGATACCCGCTGATGCTGCCCGAAACCGAGCCTAAACTCGCGGCGGGCTGGAAACCGGGCGGGTAGGGCACGTCGAATGGGCCGTGCGTCCAGTCACACAAGTCAATGCCGGTGACCGTCTGCCCGGAAGCGACGGTAAACGGCTTGGGTGTGGCGTCTCCGCAGCCGGGCGTCTGCCCACAGGCCGAGTACGAGCCGCCGATGGAGAAATCTGTCACCCAGGCGTAAGCGATGTAGGTAGCGGGCGGCAATTCAAGCGAATACTGCGCCGAGCCGGCCGCGATGGGCAATTCGACCGCCTGATTGGTAGTCGTGTTCTGGAAGTAGGCCTTCAGGTCTGCGGCTTTTCCGCCCGAGTAACATACTTTTCCCGAAACCCTTGCTGTCGCGTGGGTCGGCGTAGATTCCAGCGTGGGGGTAACCGCCAATGTCGGTATCACCGTCTGAGTAGCAGACGGAGTCGAGGCCTGCCTGGTCGCGGCAACGACGGTCGAGACAGCGTCCACGCTCAAGGTAGGAGTCGCAACCGAGGGCAGACTGCAAGCAGCCAGAAGCAGACTCAAGGCGAGCAAGGATATCAAACCGAAAACCGGCAACCGATGGTTGTACCGTCTGCCGCCGGTCCTCAAAGTCGAAAGAGGGATACTCGCGAGCATAATTGTGTGAACCTTATCACTGCGTCAACGTGCGCGACAGACCATCGAGCAACCGCTGTTTCTCGGCAGCAGTCAGGCGCGCTTCGGGGTGATTGATCAGGAAAATCGCCGGAGGCATCTCACCTTCCTGGATCACCTCATGTATCTCGCCAGCTCCTATCTTGCTCGGCCCCCATTCTGAGAAGTTCAATCTGGCACGCCCGCGCACGGTATCCGATACGACCAGCCACGAGACGGGCGGTACATTCGAATACCAGGGCCAGACCGTCTCATTGCTGTGACAGTCGAAGCAGGCGCGTTGGACCAGGGAGCGCGTCTGCGAGCTGTCCCACTTTGGCTCAGCCACCACTGGTGGGTTGGTTTTGAACTGCGCAACGAGCAACTGGGAAAGGGCCAGGAGGATCACGCCGATCACGACGACAATCACGAGCAGTTTAAGTGCCTTTTTCATTTCAATTCCTCCAAACAAGAAAAGGGATCTCCGCCTGCAAGGTGGGGGACTCTTCGCCGCCCCTTCGTTTCGCCCCTGGCCTGTTGGCCACCTATGCCCCGGTCGCCTGCGCTTGCGCAGGTGCAAGCGGGCCGCGAGCCCGCCGGGGTGAGACGGCCTGCGCCACACCGCCCTGCGTTCGGTGCGGGGCAGGTGCAGGCAGGACAGACAAGGCCTCGGCTCAGGGTGACACGTCTTACGTGATTACAACGGCAGCCAAGTGCCAATGCCTTTTTGGTGCGCCCTCCGGAAAATCTCTGGGGCGATAGCCATATCGTCCATCGCCAGACCGAGGTTGATGGCAAGCGTCCGTTCTTTATCGGACCGGCGGCCGGGCTTAAGTCCAGCCACAATCTCGCCCAAGTCTGCATTCGGATCGGGCGTCTGCTGGAAATAACCCACGGACTTGTAATACTGGAATTGGGCGTGGTCATCGGTGCTGATGCGATCCATCTGCGCCAGCGCCGCGCCGCTCCAGTAGGAGTCGAAGTCCACCGCTGAACCAAAGGCGCCGGGCTTCAGCCAATCCTTTTCGATGGTGGGCTTGGGGTGCTTGAGGATCGGGCCGGAGGTCACCACAAGATCGGACTCGACGACAGCCTGTCTCGGTTCCTTGACGCCGATAATCTCGAAATCGAATTTCGCCTGCATCTCAGCGACATATTTCTCCTGCGCTTCGGGCAAGATGTCGTATGCGTAGACACGCTTGATCGGGAACAGGCAGGACAGGGCTTCCAGGTTGGTGCGCCCCTGCACGCCGCAGGCCAGGATACCGGCCACCTCACTGTTCGGACGCGCCAGGTATTTAGCCGAAACGCCAGTCGCCGCGCCGGTGCGCATGGCGGTGATCCAGGTGCAGTCCATCACCGCCAGCGGGATGCCGGTCTCGTCGTCGTTGAGGATGAGCAGGCCGGTGATGTAGGGCAGGCCGCGCTTGTAGTTCTCCGGGTAGCCGCTGACCCATTTGATGCCCGCCGATTTCAGCGAGGGGATGTAGGCCGGCATGGCGTGGATGAAGGCATCGGGCATGGTGTGGATGCCCGGCTTGGGCGGCATCTCGACCTTGCCCTGTCCCTTCTCGCGGAAAGCTTCTTCGAGCAGGCGCAAGATAGTGGGCATGTCGAGGGCGGTTCTCTCCACGTCAGCGCGGGAGAGGTAGAGAAGTTGGTTCGAGGGCATAAGGGGTTCTCCTTTTCAACCTTGTGTGGATGGCGACGAAAAGATCACATATGGTTCTGTTGGCTTCTCGAACAACGCCAATTGTTTTTCTGCTTCCAATTCTACAGGAACCAGGGGATTGTAATTCAACACAATTGCTTCGAGCATAGGGTTTCGATTGGCTTCACTTGCGCCAACATGATAGAAATGCTCACGGGTCATGATGGTAAAGCGATAGACGTATTTTTCGAGAGCGGGATTGCTCCGATAGCGGTTGCTGTGCCACGTAGAGAGGATGAACTTTGCAGGCGTAACGCTCAACAAATCATAAAGTTCCTGCTCCTCCTGATCGCCCCACGAGTTGAAATAGTCCACATGCCTTCCGATGTAAGGTGGATCGCAGTAGATAAAATCGTGCTGAACAGCAGTTGGAATGATTGTACGGAAATCATCACAAATGAACTTCCAATCATACTGGCTGGTCGCCTGCGCGACATAGCGAATTTGGTTGGCGATCTTTGTGATATAGGCTTTGGCAAAACGATTGGGTTTATGACCAAATGGAACGTTGAAGACGCCTTTCCTGTTGAAACGCATCACGCCATTGAAACAAGCGCGGTTGAGAAACAGCAGATCCAATGAGTTGTTGTCTTTATTGAACCGTTCCCGGACCTCGTAATAATGACTTTCGCCCTGTCGTTGCAGGATTTCGCCTTCGTGTTCGAGAAATTCTTTCGCGTTCCCGGGGGTAATTTTCCCTTCTTTGATGGCATTGTAAAAATTGATAATGTGCGGGTTGATATCCGAGAAGATCGCCTGGTAGGGACGCACGTTGAAGCCCACTACACCCGAACCCATGAATGGCTCGAACCAAACGCCGCCATCATCCAGCGCGGAATGATCTTTGATCCATTCCACCAGCTTGGTTTTGATCCCCTGGCATTTCAGAGGGGGGACTCTAACCGTCATTTCTGTGCTCGTCTATTCTTGCGGGCAGGCTTACGCGGCGTGGAATGAGCAAGCGCAGGGTCTTGCCCGCGATACAGCAAGTAATTCTTGAGCGTGGTGATTTTCTTGACCTTGCCATCGGGCATAGTCATCTGAATTTTGCCGTAGTTGATCCAGTATTCGTCAAACCACTTTTCGCCCAAATTCTTGAAAACGCCATTCCCGCTCAAAATGTCACCGATATTGGTGATGCTGCCGATATTGGCTGTATTGGAACTGCCTTGATAATCGCTGGCGATCTCCCACTTTTCCTGCACAAAGAATTGAAAATCGCCGATCACCGAAACGATGGACTTCAATTCATCCAATTTGTAGCTGCGCGTCTCGTCCACTTTTTCGGAGGCAGAACGCGAGTAGATGATGCCGAGGCAAAAGTGGCCGAGGTATTCGCCATAAGGGAATTGAATGTTCTTATTACTCTTGCGGTTGATGAAGTATTCCCCATGTGAACCGAGGGTAAAGCCGTTGCAGAATTCAGGGTTGTCCGGCAGGCGATACGTCGTTTTCAAATCCAACGCGAACTTGATGCTCTTATCGTCCGCGCTTACAAAAGACAAATCAGGATAGTAGTTTTGCTGCTCGGCAAGAACGATGCGATAGTTGCTCTGATTGGCAAATTCGAGCAGCTTTGGGAAGAGGTGAATTTCGAGTATCTTAGAAACAATCTTCGTATCTGCCGAAATCGTGTAGATATTGCGGAAAACGTCAATAAAACCTTTGACCGTCCACTGGTCTTCGGGCGTGGCGACGTACCCTTTCAGCGTTTCGACAAATTCCCTCAGTTTTTGCTTGAATTCTGCCTTGAGTTGCTCTCGGTCTTTGGGACGCATGTTCGTCTCCGAATGAAAGATACAAAGATTATACAGCAAAGTCAGAGGCCAAAATCAGTTCGTTTCTTCAGCCTCCACAGTGTCTCCAGCAGCCTCTCCCGCCAATCGGCATCCTTCCCAAACGTACACCAATACGCGTTCTTCCCGCCGCGCACCCCGTCGCCCAGATCCGGCAGCCTCTTCGGCTCAGTCCCCTCTGCGGGCGTGGAGTAACGCAGCACGATCTGTCCGCTTTCCATGCCGACCGAGACCAGGCCGGCCTTTTCGGCGCGCAGCTTGACCTGCATTTGGTAGAACAGGTTGGTGACCATCTCCGGCAGCAGGCCGAAGCGGTCGCTGAATTCGGCGGCGAGGGCCTCCAGGGCGGATTCGTCGGTCAGGTCGGCGAGGCGGCGGTAGAGGCGCAGGCGCAGGTTCTGGTCTGGGACGTAATCTTCGGGGATACCAGCGGCGAGGGGCAAATCCACGTTGACGGGCAGGCCCACCAAGGCGTCCAACGTCGAAAGTCGAAGGTCGGGCCCAAGCTCCCAGACCTTTGACGTTTGACCTTCGACTTTCCTGATCTGTCTCACCGCCGCCGCAAGCATCCGCGTATACAGATGAAACCCCACCGCGGCGATGTGTCCCGACTGGCGCGTGCCAAGCAGCTCCCCCGCGCCGCGCATTTCCAAGTCACGCATGGCAATCGAATAACCCGCGCCGAGCTGCGTGTTCTCGGCGATGACCTCCAGCCGCTCCTGGCCTTCGGGCGTGGGACGCAGCTTGCGGTGGCGGAAAAAGTAAGCGTAGGCGCGCACTGCCCCACGTCCGACGCGGCCGCGCAACTGGTAGAGCTGTGCCAAGCCGAAAGCGTCGCCGCGATCCACAATCAGCGTGTTGGCATTGGGGATGTCGAGGCCGGATTCGATGATGGAGGTCGAAAGTAGCACATCCACTTCGCCAGCCGTGAAGCGGTGCATGACCGCCGATAGCTCGTTCTCCGGCATCTGGCCGTGGGCGATGGCGACGCGCGCCTCGGGGACGAGCTTTTCCAGGTGCATACGCATGGCGTCAATCGTTTGGACGCGGTTGTGGACGAAGAAAACCTGGCCGCCGCGTTCCAGCTCGCGCAAAATCGCCTGGCGCACCAAGCGCGGCGAGTACGGCCCGATGTGGGTGACGATGGGCAGGCGTTCCTCTGGCGGCGTGTTCAGGTTAGAGATGTCGCGCACGCCGGTCAGCGCCATGTACAGGGTGCGGGGAATGGGTGTGGCGGTCAGCGTCAGCACGTCCACCTCGGTGCGCAGTTTCTTCAGGTGCTCCTTGTGCGTCACGCCGAAGCGCTGCTCCTCGTCAATGACCACCAGCCCCAGGTCCTTGAAGGACACGTCCGGTTGGATTAAGCGGTGCGTACCGATGACGATGTCCACCGCGCCCTGCGCCAATCCGTAGAGCACCTGTCCTTGCTCGCGTGGCGTGCGGAAACGAGAGAGCATCTCCACCGTCACCGGGAAGGCCGAGAGCCGCTGGCGGAAGGTATCGTAGTGCTGCTGCGCCAGCACGGTGGTTGGCACCAGCACCGCCGCCTGTTTGCCGCTCATCACCGCCTTGAACGCGGCGCGCAGGGCGACCTCGGTCTTGCCATAGCCCACGTCGCCGCACAGCAGGCGATCCATCGGGCGGGGTTTCTCCATGTCCAGTTTGATGTCCCCCAGCGCCTGAACTTGATCGGGCGTCTCGACGTAGGGAAAGCTGGACTCCAATTCGGACTGCCAGGCGCTGTCCTCGTCGAAGGCGTATCCTTCCGCGACCTGGCGCCGGGCGTACAGGTCGAGCAGTTCCGCCGCCACCTCCTGCACCGCCTCCCGCACCCGCCGCTTGGTCTCCGGCCACTCGTGCCCTCCCAGGTGGCCCGGGCTGGGCGGCGCAGCGTCTGGACCGACGTAACGCGTCAGCCGGTCGGCCTGGTGGATGGGGACGAACAACTGGTCGCCGTTCTGGTATTCGACGCACAGGAACTCGCGCGCCAGCTCCTCGAGCGTACGCTGGACCAGGCCGGTAAAGAGCCCGACGCCGTAGTCCACGTGCACGACCCAATCGCCCGGACGCAGGTCGGCGTACGCCGTCTCGGGCGTCTCCGCCAGCGGACGCGGGCGCTGGCGCGGCTGCGGGCGCTCCCAGCCAAAGATCTCGGAATCAGTTATTAGATAAGTAGAGAGTAGAGAGTCGGGAGTGCGAAGCGTGAAACCTGCAGAGAGGGAGGCTTCAAAGAAATTTAGGTAGATTGCAGACCTGCCCTGAGCATCTGCGAAGGGTTGCAGATTGTGCTCTCGCCACAATTCTTCGAGGCGGGAGGATTGGCGCGAGACGATGATGGCCGGATTGCCGTCGGCAACGATTTTGGAGAGGTATTCGATAAAGGGCTTCAGACGGCCACCGAAACGCTCGATATGACCAAATTGCGCCGCAAGACTGGTCACTGATGACTGATTACTGACCACTTCTTCGGAAAAACGCCCCAACTCCAGGCAAGTGTGACCTTGCAGGCTGTCGGCCAATTCAGACCACGATAGGTACGGCACGGGGAAATCCTCGGCCAACGTCCCTTCGGAGATGGATTCGGCGCGCAATTTGACGGCTTGTTCTTCAATTTCGGAGACGGCGCTTTCCAGGATGCTCAAATCGTCCACCATCACAAGCGACTTTTGCGGGAGATAATCCAGCAAGCTCGAGGGGATTGGATGCAGCAGGGGAATATGAAATTCAGTAAATTGGGAATCAGTAGATCGGGAATCGGTAACAATATACTCGCGGGAGGGCGTGACGAGGATAGAATCCAATTTCGCAATCGTACGCTGGCTGGCTGGGTCGAAACGCCGAATCGTATCAATCTCGTCGCCGAAGAAATCGAGGCGAACGGGGTGCGGCTCAAAAGGCGGCCAGATGTCGAAGATGCCGCCGCGGTGTGAGAACTGCCCCGGCTCGAGGACGGTATCTACCGGTTGATAGCCGATACTGACCCAGGTTCCCAGCAAGGTCTGCGGCGGGAGGCTTTGTCCCATCTCGAGCAATTTGCTGGCTTTGAGGAAATCGCGGCGCGGCAGCGTACGCGTCATCAGCGCGCGCGCCGAAGCGACGATGACCGGCGGTATTCGTATTCGCTGCCCCGGTTTCTCTGCAAAAGGCAGGTGATAAATCGCCAACGCGGTCAAAGCTTGCAGACGTTCACGGCGGGTGGCATTGCCCCAGGCTGCATCCTCGTAGAACAGCGGATTGGGTTCAGAGAAAATGCAGCGCAGCGAGTTGGGTAACCAGAAAGCCAGTTCGTCGTGCAAGGCGAGGGCATGGTCGGCGCGGTCGGTGACGAGGATGATCGGCAAGGCCAAATCTTCATGAAGGGCAGCCAGTACCGGCAAGCGCGCGGCGCGGGGCAATGCCAGGCCGGGCTGGGGCTGGCTGGTTTTCAGTGCATCCAGAAGCACCTGATAAGCGGGAAGGGAGCGGATTCGACCGAGGAGAAATTCCATGTTCTCTTATTGTCAGTTGTTCACGAAACTGTAGTAACGACTTCCCTGGCCTAGCCCGCCACCGTTCGTGCCGCTCTGGCCTAGTCCGCCAGGACAGGCGAGCACGGCGGCACGCCGGTGCGACACCTGCCCCGAACCGCAGGCCGTCTCGCCCCGGCGAGGCCGGGTCTCCCGGCCCGAACGGGGTGCGGGGGACGGCAGGGCAGGCAGTCGTTCGGCGGAAAAAGCGACTAAAGTCGCCACTACGAAATCATGCCATTGTATCTGTTCATCGCCGCGTCCAGCCCGTTGACCACGAACTCCAGCACGGCCTCCACGGCGCGGTTGAGCGTCTCGGAAATGATCGCCATCTCGACACTGGAGAAATCCTGCAAGACGTAATCGGGCGCCTCCATCTGTCCGGGCGGGCGGCCGATGCCCAAACGCAGGCGCGGGAACTCGTCCGTGCCGAGGCGCTCGATGATGGATGCCATGCCCCTTTGCCCCGCCGATCCCCCGTCTGGGCGGATGCGGATCGTGCCGGGCGGCAGGTCGAGGTCGTCGTGGGCGACGAGGAGGTTGGTCAAGGGAAGCTTATAGAAGCACACCAGTCCCTGCACCGATTGGCCGGACAGGTTCATGAAGGTTTGCGGCTTGGCAAGGATGATTTTGTCATCAGCATAAGTCGCGCTCGCCACCAATGCCTTCGATCGCAAGCGGGTGAAGCGCGCGTCCAGTTTGACCGCCAGCCGATCCACCAGCATGAAGCCGATGTTGTGGCGGTTCTCGCGGTACTCGCGGCCGGGATTGCCGAGGCCGACGATCAGGAAAAAGTGATCAGTCATCAGTCGTTAGTCATTACTGAGAAAGGAGGAAAGTGTAAAACGTAAAGTGATTGGTCATGTATCACGTTTTACTTTTACCTCTCGCCCAAATCCACATTCCCAAAATCAAGAAAAAAAGGAACGCGCCCACCACACCATAACCCAGGCTGGCATAGATGCGGGATTGCGATAATGCGGCTGGGTTGGGTGGCAGCGCTGTCGGCGTTGGGAAGGGAGTCGCTGTGATGGTGACTTCAGAGATGGGTGTAGCTTGGAGCGGCACTAGCGTCGGCGTGTCCGTCTCGACCGGGGTATAGTTGCGTACGCGCAAGTCCGGGACGGTAACGTCAACATAGCTGCCATCCGCCAGCGTAACGCGCAGCCGCAGAGTGTATAGGCCATCGGTGATCGTCGTCGTATCCCAGATCGCCAGCGTGCCATCCCGCACGGGCCGGCTGCTCGCCGCGATCAGGAACCAGGTATCGGTCGGATCGTTGGCGTAAGCGAAAGAGACCTCCGCCGAGACGAAACCAGCCACGTCGCTGGTGCCAGTGATCGTCACCTGGCCCTGCAACGCCTCCCCAGTCTGCGGCGAACGGATCGAGACCTGCGAGCCGGGTGCCTGCGCCGATGCCGGCTCCGCCTGCAGCGACCATGCCAGCAGAGCCATAAAGGTCAACACGAGGCGCGCAGCCGAACAAGACATATCGAATCAAAACAGGCGCAACCAGTTGGTGTGCGTAAGGATCGAGCAAGCGAATATGAGAAAAAGCACCAGCAAGATAAACCCGCACCCAATCCCCGTGCACGAACAGCCACGCCCAAGCCCGAACTTTCTTTGAAGCCAATCGAATAATTTATCCAGAAGGAATAATTCCAACAGGCCGGCTAAACATCCAGGACGGTTTTTCATGGCAGACTCCTTTCGAGTTGGTAGGTTCGCAAAAATTAAGTTTAACACGAAGGCAGGTAAGGGTCAACTTTTTGATGTAAAATTGCCTCAGCGATCGGACCCATGCATAAGTTGCTAAACCGACTTCGGAATTTTGGAGCGTTCAAAGAAGCCGAACGGCTCGAACCGGCTCTGCGCCGGACCTGCCTCGGCCGGCTGGCAGCCGTCAGCACATTTCTGGTCATCCTCTTGTGCCTGGTGTCCTGGGTGATCGTCTTCCTATCGCTGCAAAGGTCTGGTGCCCAGCAGGCTATCCCGGCAAACATCCTGACGCCAGTGATGTGCGCCGCGTTCTTCGGCGGTTTGGTTTTCGTTGCCCTTATCGGTGGGCTGCTTGGCAATATTCTACGACGCATCCTTTGGCGCCTATTGTTACGAAAAGGCAAGTAGTTTTTCCGGCCTCGGATAGACGGCACTCTTATCCAAAATTATGGTAAACTCACACCAGAACAGTATCGGAGAGACAATTATGAGCGCTTCCCGCAGTGAACTGATGGTCAACCGGTTGCGCGCTATGCAGGCCGCCGCGCCGGATATCGAAGCCTCCGCGATCGTCTCCGTAGATGGACTGATCATGGCCTCGGCCTTGCCTGCCGAAGTCGAGGAGGATCGTGTCTCAGCGATGTCCGCTGCGATGTTAAGTTTGGGCGAGCGCATCGCCAGTGAGTTGGGCCGAGGCGGATTGGAACAGGTCTACATTCGCGGCAATACCGGCTTCATCGTACTCACCTCGGTTGGAAAGGAAGCCGTGCTCACTGCCCTGGTGCGACAGGAGGCCAAGCTGGGCCTCATCTTTCTCGAAATGCGCCGCGCCTCGGAAGACTTGGTCAAGCTGGTCGGATGAAAAAACAAATTCTGGAATTGGCTAAATTTGAAATCAACCTCGGTGGGGAGGGCACAATCGCCTTCCCCGCTTCGTTTGTGACCCTCACCCCAGCACCCTTCTCCCTGGTCTCGATATGCTTCGCTACTCGACCATCGCGGGAGAGGGGTGCCGAGGTGAGGGCGAGAGGTATTCTATGCCCACAAAATATCTCTTCTTCACCGGCGGTGTCGTATCCTCGGTCGGCAAGGGTGTGACCGCTGCGGCGGTCGGCCTGCTGCTGAAGGAACGCGGTTTCAAGGTAGCCGTACAAAAACTCGACCCCTACATCAACGTTGACCCGGGGACGATGAGCCCCTATCAACACGGGGAGGTTTTTGTTTTGGACGACGGTGCAGAAACGGACCTGGATCTGGGTCACTATGAGCGGTTCATTGACATCCGCCTGAACCGGGTCTGCAACGTGACGACCGGCCAAGTGTATGCCGAGGTGATCGCCAAAGAACGGCGCGGCGACTATCTGGGCGGGACAATTCAGGTCATCCCGCACATCACTAACGAGATCAAGCGCCGCATCGGCCTGGTATCCAAGACGATGGGCGCTGAAATCGTTTTGGTCGAGGTCGGCGGCACAGTTGGTGACATCGAGTCGCTGCCATTTCTCGAAACACTGCGCCAGATGCGCTCGGAGGTGGGGCGCGAAAACTGTGCCTTCATCCACGTGACCTGGTTGCCATACATCGGCGCGACCGCCGAGCTGAAGACTAAACCGACTCAACACTCGGTGGCTGAACTACGCTCGATCGGTATCTCCCCCGACATGATCGTCGCCCGCTCCGATTTTCCGGTAGATGATAGTCTGCGCGATAAGATCGCTCTCTTCTGCGACGTGGAGAAACGGGCGGTGGTACCGCTTATCACCACCTCCGTGCTTTACGAGGTGCCGCTACTACTCGAAAAAGCTGGTCTCACCGATTACATCATCCAGCGATTGGGCCTGGAGACCAAGCAAAAACCGGATTGGACGGCGTGGGGACGTTTGGTCGAAGAAATAAAGCAGCCTAAGCCCAGCGTGCCCATCGCCTTGGTCGGAAAATATGTCGAACTGCACGACGCCTATATAAGCGTTCACGAGGCGCTCAAGCACGCTGCTCTGGCCCTAGGCATGGAAGTAGAGATCAAATGGGTGCACTCAACGGAATTGGAGAAGGGCAAAGGCTGGGAGATTGTAAAGGAGGCCGCCGGGATCGTCGTGCCGGGCGGATTCGGCAGCCGGGGTATCGAAGGGAAGATCCAGGCCGCGCGCTATGCGCGCGAGAACCAGGTCCCCTATCTCGGACTTTGCCTGGGTATGCAAGTGATGGTAGTGGAATTCGCCCGCGATGTGCTCGGCTGGGAGAATGCGAACTCGACCGAGTTTGACCGCTCCACCGCGCATCCGGTCATTGATCTGATGCTCGAGCAGCGCTCCATCACCGACATGGGCGGCACGATGCGGCTTGGTCTCTACCCCTGCGTCCTCCAGCCAGGGACGAAGACCGCCGCGGCCTACGGCGTGAGGCAGGTGGAAGAACGTCACCGCCACCGCTGGGAGTTCAACAACGCCTTCCGCGAGGAATTCGAAAGGGCCGGGATGGTGTTCTCGGGTATTTCGCCGGATGGAAAACTGATCGAAATCGCCGAGATCAAAGACCATCTCTATATGCTCGGCAGCCAGTTCCACCCCGAGTTTCTGTCCCGCCCGATGCGGCCGCATCCACTGTTCGTAGGGCTGCTGAAGGCAGCGAAGAGCGCCCTATAATTTAAAGGCGATGCCAACAATCCTCTTCATCCATGGCTGTCGGTTATTCTTCTACTCCAACCAGCGCAATGAGCCGCCGCACGTTCATGCCCGAAAAGGCGATGTTGAATGCAAGTTCTGGCTCTACCCTGACCAATTTGACCTCGGCAAAGCCCACGTCTATAATGCCAGCCCGGCCGACATTCGTTTCATCAGGAGGATCATCTTCGATAATTTCGATTACATCGTTTCGATGTATGAGGCGCATCAGCGTGGAGAAATGCTATGAAGAAAGTACACAGTATTCGAACCATCGAGGCAGAGGATGATTATCTTCACCTCGTCGTGGAGGGGAAATCCTACCGCTTGCGGTGGCAGGACTGTTCCCCGCGCCTTGCTATGACAACGCCCGCCCAGCGCAAACATTTTGAAGTATCTCCCGCCGGTTATGGAATTCATTGGCCTGAAATTGATGAAGACCTAGCTATCACGCCCTTAGTTGAACAGGCGGAGGGTCGTTTTGCACCATCGCCGCATCAAGTTAGTGAAAAGAAAGGCAAATATCGGGTAAAGTAATTGCCTCATGGATACAAAATCCGAAATGAAGTTCTACCGTGAACGCTGGAAGGCGGTCGAAGAAACCGAACGGCAGGAATTGCGCGCTCTATCTATGGAAACGCGCCTGCAGCAAATGAACTCTATCTGGCGATTAGGATTGGGACTTAGCTTCTCATTCGAACCCGATCCAAGTGAAATGGAAGTATTTATGTGTTGGGCACAGCTCAAAGAGGGAAGATAACCTTCCCAGAACCCCTTGCCTCGCTCACCGAACCGTTGACAGCCCTGCAGCGCCTGCTTGACCGTTTTGGCGCTCAGGGCGTTATTATCGACGGGATGGCGACAGGACTCCTGGGAAAACCGAGATTTACGGTCGACCTCGATGTCATGTTTCTTGCCTCAATCAAAGGTGTTCTACACATTTTGGAAATGGCGAAAGAAGAAGGGATTGAGCCTGCCACTGCTCATCAACGGCTTAATTGATAGTGATATAATTTCTCATCAATCGAAGGTTCGCAGGCGCATTGGCGATGAGGCTCGTCAGTGTGAAATACAAAGCCTGGGTCGAAAAGCGACTGATAGCCTCTACCACAATCCTGCTGGTAGAGGCTTTTTTCTTGCCGCCAGCCAATGACAGGAGAACATCATTATGAAAAATACAACAACAGCAGAAAAGGGTATTTCAGCCAAAACAGCCCTGCGGTTTGTCGTTCTGATCGGCATCGTCAGCCTGTTCGCCGATATGACCTACGAGGGTGCACGCAGCATCAATGGCCCATATCTGGCGATCCTCGGCGCGAGCGGAACGGTCGTGGGCATCGTTTCGGGACTTGGGGAATTGATCGGCTTTTCCATTCGCCTCCTCTCGGGCTACTTGAGCGATAAAACCAAAGGCTATTGGGCCATCACATTTTTTGGCTATGCTATCAATCTGATTGCCGTTCCGATGCTGGCGCTGGCAGGCAACTGGCAGATCGCCGCGCTGCTCATGGTCATCGAGCGAGTCGGGAAGGGCATCCGCGTCCCGCCGCGGGATGCCATGCTCTCTTACGCCACCCAACACATGGGACGTGGCTGGGGCTTTGGCCTGCATGAAGCGCTCGATCAATTGGGCGCCATCCTGGGGCCGCTGGTGATGGCCGCCGTTTTATATTTTCACGATGGGTATCAGACGGCCTATGGCGCATTGCTCATCCCGGCCCTGCTTGCACTTGTAGTGCTCGCCAGTGCGCGTTTCATGTACCCCCGTCCGCAGGATCTGGAATTCAGCCAGACAAAACTACAGATGCAGGGATTCTCACAAACCTTCTGGCTGTATGTGGCTGCAACCGCTTTGATCGCAGCCGGTTTTGCCGACTTCCCCCTGATCGCCTACCACTTCCAAAAAGCATCGGTCGCCGACGCGACCATGATCCCGATCTTGTATGCCGTGGCAATGGGTGTGGATGCCGTAGCCGCCCTGGCTTTTGGACGACTCTTTGACCGTCTCGGTCTTTCGACCATGATCCTGGTCGCCGGACTATCAGCCTTTTTCGCGCCCCTGGTTTTCTTTGGCGGGTTCTCCCTGGCCGTTCTAGGCATGGTCTTATGGGGCATTGGCATAGGCGCGCAGGAATCCATCATGCGCGCGGCCATTGCCGACATGATTGCCCCCTACCAGCGCGGTCTGGCCTATGGCCTCTTCAACACCGTATATGGGACCGCCTGGCTCCTGGGAAGTGTGCTGATTGGCATCTTGTATGATGTCTCGATCCCCTGGCTGGTTGCATTTTCGGTAGTGGCACAACTGGCATCCATTCCGATCTTCTTCTTTCTTCGCAAACGGATCGAAGTATAAGGAAAAAGTGAATGAATAAAGTTCTGCTTGATTTCCACACCTCACTGGCTGTGGATGTTCTGACGCGGAACCGTTCGAGTGCAACAAGGCAAGTCGACTATGAAATTTATTTCGATGTCGTTGGCAATTAGTCTGGTGTTTTCGCCTTTCGCCGCTATCATGGCGTACCTGATCACTTATGGTGAATACATCCATCATTATCCGGACAAAAAGAAACCGGTAAAATTGGCTCCCAGGATTGCGCCTGCTGAAATCAATAAAAACGTTTCCATGTCCTTTGGCAAGACCACCTTTCCCGTTCGTTGTGAGATTGAAAGTCGCAATCGAGCGAATGTCTTTTTCATGATCGCTCATCCGAATATCGCGTTGTACAAATCCACGCCATAACTGGTTTCCAATGGCTCTCCTTCGATTAGTTTGAAGCTCCTGCTTCCATCCGGTTGCCTGTCGGCGCGCAGGAAAATGGTGGTCTCCATTCTTTTGTCGTAGAAGCCGTGCGCCAACGCGTATAGATGGGTGACGAAGAAAACCTTGACGCGCTTTTCCAGCAAGGCGCTCACGATCTGCCTGGCGATCTCCGAGCCTTCGCGCTCGTTGGTGGCGGCAAACGACTCGTTGAAGAGTATCATCGAATCGGGCCTGACCTTGTCTACGATGATGCTCATGCGGCTAAGTTCCTCGTCGAATTTACCGCTCTTCATCGTGGCGTCTTCTTCCCGTTTGTAGTGCGTGAAAAGCCCGTCGCACAGATTGGCGGAAAACGACTCCGCCGCGACGAACATTCCGCACTGCATCATCAACTGCGACAGGCCGACACTGCGCAGAAACGTGGACTTTCCGCCCTGGTTCGCCCCGGTGATCATCACCAGGTCCTTCCCATCGGCGTTGACATCGTTGCCCACCACCTTTTGTTTCATGGTCAAGGCCAGGGACACGTCGTACATGCCGGTGAACGAAAGGCGACGCTCGTCGGCGGGCGCGGGTTCGGGAAACGCGATCGGCTCTCCGAGTTCGGTCAATTGTTCAGCTAGATTCAAACAGCCGAGGTAAAACGCCAGTTCCAGCCGCAAAGCGTTGAGAAAACTGTCAATGTGGTCGGCTGACTGGGCCAGCGCATTGGCGACCAGATTGATGCCTTTGTCCCTCAATTCTCCAAGCGCCCGCGCCCCATGGTCGTCGCGGGGGGGAAGGGCATAGAAATAGACAGGGGATTTTTTCGCAAGCACCCGCCTCACCCAGTGTTGGTCGCTGTGGTTGGCCTTGCGGAGAACGTAATTCACGCCCTCGTTCCCCTTTCCCAGTTCGGCGCTGATCAGGACGCCGCCGCGGAAATTCAACGTCTTGAGATGCTCTTCCACCACCGCGAAATAGTCGTCGTCCAATTCCTGCTGGATCATCTCGAAGAATCTTCGAAAACCCCACGATTCGAATTGCCCGGCTTGCTCGTCGGCAATTTGCTTCAAGGTCTTGAGCAGGTCCACGAACATCACCAGCATTTCCCGCGCGCCACTCAGGATGGCGCTCGGATAGTGGCTGAATATGCCCAGCCAATGACTGCGCTTGTTTTCGATGGACTGGATCGGGATATGGTAAATCTGCCTGACGATATCGGGGTGTTTCAGGCAATCCTTGAGAATTTCCTGTCGGTATCGTATGATCTCCGGCGTGTCCAGCGGGGACAGAATTGCTTGTTTTGCGGCCTCGAACAGGAATTTGTCCCCTTGCGCCATGGCCTCGAACAGCGTGTTCAATTCCAGATCCTGGATCAACGCCTCCGCGTTGGAGAGGAGGGTCTGCTGTGGAACGAAATCCCGGTCAGGGTACATCAAGAAAACCTTCATGACTGGATTCGCTCCTTGATCTGTTCGTAGGTCAGGCGATGCTTTTTAGAGATCGAGAGGGCGTATGCCAGCCCATCGGCGGGCCTGCGAACGATTTTGAAGGTGCGCACCGCCGGGTTTTCGGGGACGACCGTGCTGACCATGCTGACGGTCTTCTCGCTCAAAGACGACAACTCGTCAATGAATGTCACCCACACGCACAGCAAATCCAGTTCCATCACCCTCGCCATGATTTCCTTGCTCAGGAAAACCGCGTCTTCCAGGGCGGTGGAGGCGAAGACCTCGTTCACGATGAGAATGCTATCGGGCGTGGCGCGGGCGAGAATATCGTGGATGCGGACCAGGTCGTCCTGTAGTTTGCCGCGCAGGTTGTGGATGTCTTCCTCCCGCTCGAAATGCGTAAAGACCCGGCCGGACAGGAAGAGCTGCGCCTCCCGCCCCGGCACAGGGACTCCGAGACTTGCCAGGTAGTGCAACTGCCCGAAGGTGCGCGCGAAGGTGGTTTTGCCTCCCTGGTTCGGCCCGGAGACTACGATAATGCGCTCCGGCTCTTTCAGAAAAAAGTCGTTGCAGACCACCGGCTTTTCTGTGAAAAGCAAGGCGTGCGCCAACGCCAGGTCGAAGCCGTCGCGGTCATAGACCTCGCGGCTCGCTCCGACCTGCGGGTAACAAAACGGCAACCCTTTGGGTTTGACGTCGGCCATGAGTTCCAGCCAGGCGATGTAGAACTGGACTTCGCGGTCGAAGGCGCGGATCGTCTCGTCCACGAACGGACTATGATTGGCGCAGAACTGGTCGAGCGCGGCAAATTGTTTGGGATACAGCCGGGCGACAAAATCGAGGATGATCGCTTCGATGTGATTCATGCCAGTCCCTTTGTAGAGATCGGCGCGATAATCTTTCACTGCCCCCTGCTTGAACTTCTCGAAGGTTTTCTCCACTTCCATGCTGTAATCCGTCTCCCCCTCATATTTCCGCACCTTGAACCTGCCGCTCTGGATGATTACGCAATATTTCACACTCGACAGCCTGCTCTTTACTTTTTGCGCCTCCGCCGACAGCGACTGAAACTCGTGCGAATGGACGTAACTCGTCACGTACTCGCGAAACGCCAGGAAACCGCGCGATTTCAGGGTCGCCTGACCTAGGTCGCGCGTCAGCCCGGTCACGGCTTCGCAATAGACCAGCGCCGTTTCCAGGAACCAGCCGTTTTTGTGGTGGGTGAAATCCAATTTTTCCACTAGCCCCAAATAACGGCGCACAGTCGTCATTTTTTCGGCGAAGGCCTCGATGCGCGCCAGCAACGCCGCGTCTTCCAGGTCTTGCATCACTTCGTGGCGGTAGCGGATGGACTCGGTATCACGCAAAGGCGTATAAAAGAACGGCTTCAGGTTGTATTCCCGCCTGCGCGCCGTAACCGCCTCGATCACTTGGTCCAGGTTTAGGTCGGAGAAAGAGGCGGGCTGTTCCGCGGTCTCTTTCTGTGTGTTGTCTTTATCGAAAAGGATACTCTGAAAGGTCATGACAAGATGTCCTTTATTTTCGCTCGAATTTCAGTTCGATAAAGTCAACGAGATAGACATGGCGAAAAAAAGGCCTCTACTGAGCAAATTCAGTAGAAGCCATCAGTCTGAGGACGGTTTTGGCGAGCTTCATCGCCGAAATAAAAATCTGCGATATTTTACCACATCACAACACAGAAGCGATACATTGTATGGGTTCAATACAAATGAGACAATTGTTCCTTCGACAACCATTCCAAGCTGAATCCGAAGATTTACCAAAACTGCATTATACTTACCCGCTAGCAAAACAACGGACACCGTCCGATTCTCAATTCTGGAGTAAACCATGGATACCACAATCGAACTCATCACCGGGCAGGAAATCCTCGATTCGCGCGGCAATCCGACCGTGGAAGTGGAAGTCGTCCTGGCCGATGGCTCATGGGGCCGCGCCGCGGTTCCCTCCGGCGCGTCGACCGGCGTCCACGAGGCACTCGAACTGCGCGACGGCGACAAGAAGCGCTACAATGGCAAAGGCGTGCGCAAAGCCGTCGCCGCGGTCAACGAGACCATCGCCGACGCCCTCTTCGGCTGGGACGCGACCGACCAGAAAGCCATTGACGCGGAAATGCTCGCCCTCGACGGCACGCCAAACAAATCCAAGCTCGGCGCCAATGCCATCCTCGGCGTCTCGCTGGCGGTCGCCAAGGCGGCGGCCAATTCGCTCGGTTTGCCGCTCTACCGCTACATTGGCGGCGTGTATGCCCACGTGCTGCCTGTCCCGCAAATGAACATCCTCAACGGCGGCGTGCACACGGGATGGCAGTCCACCGACGCGCAGGAGTTCCTGCTCATGCCGCTTGGCGCGCCGACCTTCGCCGAAGGCTTGCGCTGGGGCGCGGAAATCTATCACGCGCTCAAATCGGTGCTGAAGGGAAAAGGCTACACCACGCTGGTCGGCGACGAGGGCGGATACGCTCCCGCACTCAAGGCCAACAACGAAGCCGTGGAAGTCATCCTCGAAGCCATCGCCAAAGCCGGGTTCAAGGCCGGGCACGGCAAGGACGTGGCCATCGCCCTCGACCCCGCCGCCTCCGAACTTTACGACGAAGAGACCAAAACCTACAACC
>Ga0209609_10000304_pt1 | contig 29769 bp, 30 predicted proteins | sample LakKivw325mmetaG_FD_184136 | JGI IMG/M metagenome (GOLD analysis project Ga0209609, IMG submission 184136) | Anoxic lake water microbial communities from Lake Kivu, Rwanda to study Microbial Dark Matter (Phase II) - Lake Kivu water 325m metaG... | ecosystem: Environmental > Aquatic > Freshwater... | reverse complement strand
AGGACTTCGTCTTTTTGCTTCATTGTTACCTCCTGGGTGATATTTTAGTGCAATATAATTTGGATTTGAACTAACTATCAAATCCACGGATCGGGGTGAAAATTTTCAGATTTTCCTGAAAGTCGGCATGGCAAAGTTATTAAAGTGAGAAGAAGAGTTACTCATCTTCTATTCTGTGGTCATAAAGGTAATCAATAGCGTCTTGAACGGTTTGTTAGGTTTTCTGACTCGTGTTTCTGCGCACCGTATTCAGTTACTATTGACCCTAACACTCCGTTAATCAGCCTTGGCGAAGAATCACTGCCAAAAGCCTTAGCTAGCTCTACAGCCTCATTTATAGCTACCTTAATTGGGGTGTTCTTATCAAATAAAATCTCAAAGATGGCAAGACGCAGGATATTTCTATCGATAACAGACATTTGTTCTATAGGAAAAGCTGGTGCAAAGCGCCTAATGATGTCATCGAGTTTGAATTTATTTTGCAGCACCCCTTGTATAAGTTCCTCACTGAAGCTAAGTGCCTCTTGCGGTAATGCTTTCTCAGTTGCTAAACGAGCTAAAGCTTCTTTTGCTCCATGTTCTGTGCAATCGAGCTCGTAAAGTATCTGAAGAGCAGTGACTCGCGCCTTTCGCCTTAAACCCATAGTTAGTTGGAGGTGCCCTGAATTAAGTTCAGGGTGTGTGACATCCTCAATTCCTGAGATGTTAAAGGTCTGTACTCTTGGAGCGATTCGTTTAATTAAACCACAGAGCACCCTTCCGGGGCCAATCTCATAAAAGGAAGTAACCCTGTTATGCGTCATATATTCAATAGAAGGCTGCCATTGGATGCAGCGGCGAAGCTGTTTTAGAAGCTCCTCTTTGATGGCATCAACGTTAGTCAGTGGCTGAGCAGTCACGTTAGCTATCAGGGGAATAGCTGGTGGCTGGAAGGTGAAATTTGAGATAACTTCGCCGAATTCAGCTATAATCGGTTCCATTAAGGGGGAATGAAAGGCACCGCTTACCTTTAAGGGAATAAGGCGACGGGCACCTTTCATTCTAGCTAATTTGCTGGCTTTAGCCAGAGCATCAGTAGCGCCACTGATTACAATCTGTCCTGGGCAGTTGATGTTGGAAATAGTGCTTTCACTATGAAGGCATATATCTTCAACAGTGTCTATATCAAGCCCTATTATGGCTAGCATGCTTCCCGGATTTTTTTGCCCCGCTTTATACATTAGTCTCCCTCTTTCCCGAACCAAGCGCACAGCGTCGCTCAAGCTGAGGGCGTTGGCAGCCACGAGGGCAGTGTATTCCCCCAAGCTATGTCCAGCGACAAAGGAAGGGGAAGGCAAATCCTTATTGCTAGCTTGCCCTGCTGCCCTTAGGCAAGCAATACTGGTTACTAATATCGCTGGCTGGACATTATCTGTTCTTGTTAGTTCCTCTTCCGGCCCTTCAAAGCATAAGCGAGAGAGAGGAAAACCTAAAGTGGCGTCAGCTTCATTGAAGACTTCCCTAGCTGTGGAATAGCGGCGATATAAGTCCAACCCCATACCAACGCTCTGGGAGCCCTGCCCAGGGAAAACATAGGCTGTCTTAGATATCTCAGCCATACCCCTAGCTAGCCTTTTCTCTTAGGTGCTTTGACCTCGACCGCCTGTCTATCATTATAGCTACCGCAAGTAGGGCAAACATGGTGAGCTAACTTAGGACTCTGGCACTGAGGGCAGATATCCAGGGCCGGCAAATTAAGCTTAAGATGGCTACGCCTTTTACCCTGGCGTGCCTTGGCAGTTTTTTTCTTAGGCACAGCCATATTGAACTTATCTCCTTAATCCCGGTGCGATCAGGTCGTCATACTGGTTTCATAAGCAGATTTAGCACAGTATATTGACGTATTATCTCTCCTAAGTCAAGCACATTGTGGTTATTCGAGGATTTTGGGAGAAAATACATACTGCGTTGTTGTTTTTAGCTTTTTCCTTAGCAGGGCTAACTGTGGTTTATATATCGTAATCCTTCCTTGCTTAGGTGTAAGGGGCATGCTAAGAGTTTTTGATATAACTTTTTCCTCTACATCCGTTTGGCATATTATGGCCGCCTCAGCTTGATTTGAGCCCAGCTCTATAAGCATAGGTAATAATAATAATGCTTCTTGCTCCTCAGTGTTTATCATGCTGGCAAGATGCTCAAGCTCTTTTCTTTTAAAGAAGTGAGTGCTGCCATCACTGCAGATTACATGGGGGTATTCTTCGTGTAGTAAATCGGATAGCCGTTTTTGACTCCGTGGTAGCCCAGCATTTACTACCCTGAGCTCGCCTCTCAAGCATTCCTGAAGCATCTTTTCGTAGGGTGAGCTATTAGGCATCCTCCTATCCTCGCGCAACCAGCACCTTCACACGTTTTAGTCGTCCCTTCTCTTCTCTATCCCTTTCCTCAAACTTCATATTCAGGTACTTTATCGTCACTTGAAGCCCGGGGATTATGATATATTCTAAAGCGTTGGTTATCCTTTTTGTCCTTTTTATTTCCATTCCCAATAATTCGAGGCTCCTCTGGAGTTCAGCTATTTCTATGGTAGCTTCAAGGCATTTTTCAGCTAGTTGAGCTGCGTGATCTAACCATGAAGAGGTATCAACCAGGTTATACCCTCTCATTGGCTTTCCATTGCCCCTTAGCTCAAAAGAGGGGATTCTCACACCGGCTATATTTCTTGAGCCAGCAACGACCTTGGGATCGGCTTCAGTTGCTATTAATTCCTTTTCCAGCGCTATGTATCCATGATACCCGGTGGCCATTGATAGCGCCTTATAAGCCGCGGAGAAGGCATCAACTAGCTTTCTTTTAGCCTCTACCGTCTCTCTCGCTGTCTGCAAGAATTCCATGGTTAATATTGAAAGCCTATCCTTGACTATTTTTTGTACTCTTTGGGCTAATTTAAGCCTGCGCTTCAGTTTTACCAGTTCGATTTTTGTCGGTCTAACTTTGATTAATTGCTGTGGCATTTCTGTTCACGCTTAAGTCTTTTTTGAGTACTTTGGAAGATACCTTTTGATGAATTTCTCACTAATTAACTTTAGGTCTTCTTCAGGCAGTGCCGAAAATAGACTCCAAGCTATATCTAAGGTGTCTTCTACTTTTCTTTTTTCAAACTCGCTCTGAGATATGAATTTTCTCTCAAACTTGTCTGCATTCGCTAAATATATTTTATCCCTTTCACCTAACGCCTCAGCACCTATGATGGTCGATATTTCCCTGAGGTAACATCCTTCAGAATAAGCAGCATATGATTGCATGAAGGTATTGTTATGATCCTCCCTGGTCTTACCTGGACCAATTCCTTCTTTCATCATCCGTGAAAGGGACAGGAATACATCTATCGGCGGGTATATTCCCTTTCTTTCCAGAGTTCGGGAAAGCACAATTTGCCCCTCGGTGATATAGCCGGTAAGGTCGGGTATGGGATGTGTTATATCATCATCGGGCATGGTCAGGATGGGCATTATAGTTACTGAGCCTTCTTTACCAAAAATCCTACCTGCTCTTTCATACATTGTGGCCAGGTCGGTATACATATATCCTGGGTATCCTCTTCTTGAGGGTATTTCCTCACGCATGGAGGAAAGCTCACGAAGAGCCTCGCAATAATTAGTCATGTCAGTAAGTACAACCAGCAGGTGCATATCTTGTTTCCATGCTAGGTAAGCTGCTGCGGTTAAAGCTAGCCTTGGTGTTGATATTCGCTCTATAACGGGATCTGACGCAGTGTTGATGAAAGCTACTGTTCTTTCCAGGGCACCTGTCCTTTCAAGATTCCTTATGAAAAAGGAGGCATCGTCGTAACTGATACCGATAGCACCAAATACTAAGGCAAATTTTTCCTCCTTACCCTTCACTGTGGCTTGCCTGATTACTTGAGCCGCAATTCGGTTGTGCGGCAGCCCCGATCCGCTAAATATGGGCAATTTCTGTCCTCTAACCAAGCTATTTAAGCCATCTATTGCCGATATACCTGTTTCAATAAACTCGGCTGGTGGCTGGCGAGATGCAGGGTTTATAGGCTGTCCGTTAATATCCAGGTAGTCTTCTGGAATTATAGGTGGAGCTCCATCTATAGGTTTTCCCATCCCATTAAAGATTCTTCCTAAGATGTCTATAGATACCGGCAGTTTTAGAGTCTCACCTTTGCACCTTACTTTGCCCCCGATAAGGTCTACTTCGCTGACTCCGCCAAATACCTGAACTATAGTCGCTTTCTCACTGATGTCTATTGCCTGACCAGTTTTTATCTCACCACTGCTAAGCTGAACGTCAACTATCTCATTAAATTTTATGCCTGGGATGCTTTCAGCTACGATCAAAGCTCCTTTGGCCTTGTTGATTGCTCTTCCTTCCCTGACGTAGAGCGGAGAAATATTGCTACGCCATGAATATGTCATGAGATTTCTCCTTTGCGGGCTATTAAGCCCTTTTCCATTTCGGACCATAGTTCCTTTACTTCTTGTTCAAAGGTATCATTGGGTATCTCTTTCATCCTTGATATCCGATACACTATCGGAGATGAGCGAACCTCCTCAATACCTACTCCCGAATTCAATATATCCTGAGCTAGTTCATAAAACTTTATGATGGTTTTAAGCATAAGGCCAGTCTTAGCTGGCACGCAGTAGGTATCAACTTCGTGATAAGCACTTTGCTGGAGAAAGTCCTCACGTATCATCCTGGAGGTAAGCAGCAATAGTTTGTCACCCTCAGGCAAAGCTTCAGGACCTACAAGTCTTACAATTTCCTCCAGCTCAGCCTCTTGTTGCAGTATCCTCAAAGCGGTAGCCCTGGTATTATCCCACCCTGGGTCAACTTTTTCCCACCAATCTTTAACTGCATCTACATAGAGGCTATAGCTAGTGAGCCAGCTTATCGCTGGGAAATGTCTCTTGTTCGCCAGGGAAACATCTAAGGCGTATAGAGCATCTATTATTCTAATCGTATTCTGCGTTACTGGTTCACTGAAGTCAGCCCCAGGAGGACTTACAGCGCCAGCTACTGTTACCGACCCTTTCCTTTCAGGGCTGCCTAAGCATTCAACCATTCCAGCCCTTTCATAAAAAGAGGAAAGCCGTGAACCTAGGTACGAAGGGAAACCCTCCTCCCCTGGCATTTCCTCCAGCCTGCCGCCCATTTCCCTCATAGCTTCAGCCCATCTCGAAGTTGAATCGGCAACCAGCAAAACATCGTAACCCATATCTCTGAAATATTCAGCCATAGTAATGCCGACGAAAATACTTGCTTCACGAGCCACAACCGGCATGTTAGAGGTGTTGGCTATGAATATTTCTTTCTCCTGTAGTAGTCTTCCTGTGTTAGGTTCCTTAAGCTTTCTAAAGCTATAAAGTACATCAGCCATCTCATTGCCTCTTTCACCACAGCCAACGTAGATATTCAGATGCGTCTGGGCCCACCTCGCTAGCTGCTGTAAAGCAACGGTCTTCCCAGTGCCAAAACCTCCTGGTATGGAAGCTTTGCCACCAAGAGCCAAGGGGAACATATAATCCAGAATTCGCATGCCAGTGGTGAGCAAGCCTGAAGGGTCGAGCCTCTGCTTATAGGGCCTGGGCTTTCTTACTGGCCATTCTTGCATCAGCGTGAGTTCTTTTACTTCCCCATCATGCTCTACCCTTGCTATAGGCTCCTCAACTGTATAGTCACCTTTGCGTATCTCCTTCACTATACCCTTGGTTCCTAAGGGCACCATTATCCTGTGTTCTATGAGGTTAGTCTCGGGAACTATGCCTATTATATCCCCTTCACTGACTGCATCCCCAGCTTTGATTTTGGGTGTGAACTGCCACTTCTTGTCCCGGGAAAGTGCAAGTGCTTTGGCACCTCGTTTTATAAACGAGCCGGTACTTTCAGCCAAGGCAAGCAAAGATTTTTGTAGCCCATCGTAAATGGATCCCACCAGCCCCGGGCCTAACTCGGCGCTCAAAATCCTTCCTGTTCCTCTCACTACTTCACCAGTTTTTAATCCCAGAGTATCTTCATGTGCTTGAATTATGGCCTTATTTCCTTCCAGGCCTATTATCTCTCCTATAAGCCCTTCCTCCCCTATCTCAACAATTTCATAAACCTGGGAACCTTTCATATCATCAGCTATAACTAAGGGACCGGAAACCCTCCATATTTTACCCATGTTTCACCTCCTACTCTTGATATTAGCTATGAGGAGCGTAGCAATTGCGAGGCGGAGCCGAAGTAAACCCGAAGCAAGATTCCTCGCTCGTGCTCGGATCAAACTCCGCAATCCTAGTAGCTGGAGATTCTTCGCGGAGTTTACCCTGAGCGAGATTCTTCGGTCGCTCTGCTCCCTCAGAATGACAAAAAGCGAAGGTTTCAGGCTAACAAGAGTCGTCATTTTAAATTTCCACCTCAAATCCTATAGATGCTTTAATAAATGTTTTGTAATATCCGACAACATCCTTATATTTTGTCCCAAACTTTGATGGAGCCTCGATGATTACGGGAGTTACTTTTCGCCTTTCTCTAACGTGAGCCACTAGGTCTTTAACATATTCTACATAATCTTCCAGTATCACTACTACGCCAATATTGGGCTCGTCTATCAACTCGCTTAGAGCCTTCCTTACATCTTCGCCAGTATCGAGATTCTTCCCCTGAACTTGTTTCAGGGTCAGAATGAAGTATCTACTGACGCCAGCCAGCCTCAATCCGCTGACCATATCTTCGTCTCCTATGGCAGCTATGTCTAGGTGTTTAGCCGTTATCATATTACTACGCCATGAATATGTCAGAACGCCAAATACATCTTTATTTCCTCTGTGGGAACACCATCAGCTATTGCTTTCACGATTAGCCTTAAGTTTCGTATTTCAAACTCTTTGAGGATTAGATACCAGGCCATCACCAAAGGGGATAACACCCTTGGTGATAATATCTCCTTCGCCAACTTGAACTTATGCTTATCAATGATTTCCTCCACAGCCGTGATGCTCTTAGTCTTATCATAACTACCTAATATTTCCTCAGCGATATGTCGGTACCCCGCATTCTCTAGCCTCTGAGGCATATCGCTGAGCTTGGAGGATAATAAGTCCCTGATAGCTTTGTCTGTAATCATATATCCTCCGGGAATGGTACATTCGGCGGCATTTAATCCTATACCCTCAATTATAGCCCTCGAGGCAATTTGTAAGTTTGTTAGGTCTATAATGAGACCAAAGACTTTTGAAAGGACGGAGCCATCTTTTATACCTCTCGCCATGTTTAACATGTTTTTGTAGTATTCACTATCCAATCTAGCTTCAGCTAGAAGTTTTGACTTCGCTCCTCCAGCTACTTCATATCCTTCCAGTGCAGGCACATAATTCCCCAGCTTGCATCTGACAAGTAACTCAATAATGTCACCTGTATTTTCAGCAGTGGAAAGTTCGTCTAATAATCCATTATTGTGGATAATTCCCACTGGTATCATGCGACTCTTCTTGCCCGTTGAAATACTCTGTAAAGCAGCTTTAATGTTTAGGACATCGTACTTTGCTATGTATGCTCGCGACACTTTCAGTACGTCGCCTGGCAGGAACTTAAATGATTCTATATAATTAACACGCTGTACAAAATATCTCCACAAGTATTCATCTACATCAGCGAAGGTTTTAACAGTTAATTCTTCAAGGTAACTTCCTATATCGCTCTCTCTGATGGTTTCCAATGCATCTTGAATATCGGATGCTTTCGACATCCTATCTATATGGTCAGAAGTCACAACCTTAGCTTCTTCACCTTTTAAATAAGCTGATATAAAGGCATACTTTGCGTAGGACAAAAGCCCTCCTATGTTGCTTCGAAGAGTTCCTTGCTTATTTCGGGCAATAGTTTTGGTAGTAACATTTCAAGCCTGGCCTCATAAGTATTATCTATGCGGAATTTTCCATCAATGTCTTCGGCTATAACTCCTCCTAGAAGATTATCCACCTTGACTTCCATTACCTTGCTAGCTAATTCCTTATCCCTTTCAAGGAATTTTCGCACCATGCTTACATCTTTAGGAGAAACGTAAATCCTGCTTTTATCGGCACCAAGTCCATCTATGGCTTCTCTAATCAGGCTCAGGAGATAGTTTTCATCGCTTGAAGATTCAGACAACTCTTGTTTTACCTCGTCGATTATTTTAGTGATTACGTTGTTTTTCGCGCTTGACACTTGTTGACGTGCTTTTATGGAAGCCTGAGCCATGATTCTGGCAGCTTCCTCCTCAGTTTCTTCCAGCCTCTTGCGCTTCTCTTCCTGCAGCTTTGCTTCTCGCAGTTTTCTGGCCTTCTCTATCTCTTCCTGTGCCTTTTCCTCAGCCTCCTTTATTATATTCTGGGCCTCCATTCTTACTTTGCTGACAACAGCCTCGCTTATTTTCTCCATTTTTCTAAGGTCCCTTTAGAAAAGTCCTAACAGGCTTAACGCCAGTATAGTGAATACCATACCGAGCACACCAAACAACTCAACGAATACGGCCATCAATATGCCATTAGTTAGTATCTTTCCTTTTGTCTTGGGTAAAAGGGAAATGGCTGAAGCGCATATCCAACCTTGAGCCCATGCCGAGAACCATTCGGCAGAGCCGCCTATGAGACCGATGCCAAGCACAGCCAAACCATTGCCACCAGGGTCAGGCATAGCAGCGAGCGTAGGAACCACCCTAGTTAAAACAAGTATCAGCTGTATGAGCCCGTAAAAGGTTTGCGTCATTGGTAGAGATGCCAGGACTACAACATTCCTGAGCTGTCCCGGTTCCTCAGCCAAAGTGGCTGCTCCGGCAGAACAACTAGCACCTAGACCCAATGAAGTTCCTGCTAACCCCCCCGCCAAGGCTATAGCTCCCCCAATAACCGCCAGGGACTCAGCACTTATCACCATTTTGCACCTCCATACTTAGAATTCTCCTTCAATTTAAGCATTTTTAAACTCCGTTCATCCTTTGACAAAGACAGGCCGACTCTTCAATCGAAATGGGCTATACTGTCTACCATCTCCCTCATAGAACTTGGAGAGAAATTCTACAAAGCACAACCTGAGAGAGTGTACGAAACAACAGATACCGCCAAGAACTAAGTTGATTGCATGTCCCATAAGCAAAATTACGATAGATATTAAGCCGCCGCCAATAAGGTGAACTAAGCCAGCAGGTCCGGCAGGTACCATCCCAGCTATTAAACCTGCCATCATGTTAAAACACATGGCAAGGTAATATGTAGCCAGGCCTACACCTGCTAGCCTACAGTATGACATAACATCGCCCAAGAGTCCCGTTATATCAAACAGCCAGAAAATACCTCCTATAAAAGCGCCATTCTCCATAACAGCAGAGGCAACAATCAATATTACGCCCAGAAGCACAATGTATAACAGGATAGAATATATCTGTGCCGTTAATAGCGGGATATCCACATCAAGTATGCCATGCATGATCCAGGGTATCCCAGCAATTTGAAGTATGAATAAACCGGCTTTACCCGGTGCTACCCCCTTTTGTTTTTCCTTTATCCCTCTGATAAGTGCCAGCACATGTCCTATATTTACATGAACAAGGCCTATTATTAACGAGAGCACTATGAAGGATATGGGATTTCCAAGTATTGCCTTAATTCCTTCAGCGAGGGCTAAACTCTCGATTCCAAAGAGCTCGTAGAAATTCCCTAAATATGTTCCGGTAAGCAAACCTATGACTAGAGCGACGCCACAACTTATATAAACTAGCCTTTGGAATAACTTGACTCCTTCAGATTCTGGATCATCAACAAAGCGCCGCAAGTCACGATTTGCAAATAGCATGATAAGGGCAGCATACACTACATCACCCAACATAAGGCCATAGAAAAAGGCAAAGGAATAAGCTATTATTGGTGTGGGGTCCCATTCTCTATATTTCGGAGTGCCAAATAGATTTACGATAACTTCGAATGGCTTAAGCGCCGTTAAGTTCCTCATCTTGGTGGGAGGTTCTTCTACTTGCTCTGGCTTCCTTGTGTCAATAAACACATAGCCTATGTTCTCTTTGAGTTCGGAAACTGTGGCCTCAACATTGTTCTCTGGAATCCACCCCTCGATCAGTGTCACATACTTCGCTTCGCAAGCTTTTTCTAAAACTGACAGCCTTTCATTTTCTGCTGATAGTGCCTCTCTGAAAAGGATGAGCTTCTCCAAGTTTTCTCTCGTTTTATGTTCTATTTCCTCGTTGATTTTTGCCAATTCCTCTTCAAGGCTGTGAATTTTGTCCTCGGCCGCTCCCATAAATTCCTTCAGGGTTAAATCCTCATCTGGTATCGGCAGAATTTTGCCCCCGTTATCCTTGACTGTGGATTCTATAATTTTTTGGTCTGCAATCTTGGCAATTACATGGAGAATGGTTTCGTTTTCTATTGTGGCGACCATGCCCCAAAATAGGTAATTTCCAAGTTTGTGGGATAAAGTTTCGTATGTCTCACTTGGGAGCACAAAAACCCGGGAAAAAAGGTAACTTCCAGAAAAACTTAAATCTCTTAATCTAAGGTCAGCCTGCTGTCCTAGAAGCTCGAGATATCTCTTTAGCCCTTTTAGCCCTTCAGCCTCCTGCTTGAGTTTAACGGCTCTCTGGTGCATGTTGCTGAGCTTGGTACATAGTAGCCTGACTTCACTATCAGTTTCGCTAAAAGGTCTAGTGTATATCACCTCAATGTCCTCCCCCAGAGATATCCTCTCTCCTTTTGGTATGTAAACCAATACATCATCAATGTCTGTTAATAACTCAGCAACCTGTCTTCTTTCATTTTCGATGGCTGCTCTATCTACGGGTCTTAACTCTTCACTTTCCTCAACATGGAGCACACCAGCTCTGTGTAAAGTCTTGAGGGCTTTATTAGAGTAATCCTTGGCAGTCATTACCCTCACTTTGACCATAGGGTCAGGTGTGTTGAGGATTATAGGCATCATATTTACTTCACCCTGATGATGATATTTACTATGCGTTCGACAATTCCCTCTATTTTCTTATCGGCGTTGGTTTCAATTTCAGAAGCTTTATTCGCAGCATCTTTACTTTTCTTATCGGCTTCTACCTTAGCGTTGTGTATAATCTCCTGGCACTCTGTTTTGACTTCATCCGTGGGCAACTGAGAGGAGAGAATTTCCTTTGCCTCCTCTTTAGCTTTAAGGAGGATTTCATTAGCTCTAGTTCTGGCTTCCTCGAGTATCCTTTCAGCTTCGCTCTCAATGTCTTCTACACTCTTGGAAATTTCTCTTATCGACATAACACACCTCTTTAGTCAATTCTTTTGGCTATTGCCAGGTAGTGTCTGGGAGTGAGCTCTTTCTGCGGATGAGCGAATAAGCATTTCAGCTATCAAAAGTCATCAAGATTAAAAAGCATAACATTGTCTCTCTTGTCATGCAAGGAGGTTGGCTTTTGTGCCATATGATTCTTCAAGACAGGGAAAGGGTAAACCGCTGGATATGTCAATCTCTCATGTTTAGCCTGGGCAGTGCCTAGAAATCTAGGCTGAAACCGAAGTATAATAGCTATTTGTGGGGGTTCAGGCATTGGAAATAAAGAGGGTGAAAGCAGAGGTAAGAAATAAAGTGGAAGCACAATGCCGAGAGCTTACCCAGTTGAGTCTCAAGATCCACGATAATCCTGAGTTAGGTTTCCAGGAGGAGAAAGCATCATCTTGGCTGAGCCATTACCTTGAGGATAATGGATTCCATGTGCAAAAATGCGTTGCTGTTTTAGCTACAGCCTTTCGGGCAACGTATGGGCAAGAGAAACCAAGGATTGCCTTGCTTGCTGAGTATGATGCTTTACCTAAAATAGGACATGGCTGTGGACATAACATAATAGCTGCCTCAGCAGTTGGTGCCGGCGTAGCTAGTAAGCTTGCCATTGATAGCTTGGGAGGTAGTGTTGTAGTTTTAGGTACCCCAGGAGAAGAGGTTCTTGGGGGTAAGATAGATATTGTGAAAGCAGGTATCTTTGAAGGAATAGATGTGGCTATGATGGTGCATCCTAATACACGCAACTTGGCAACCGCGCAGACGCTTGCCTGCATTTCTTTAGATGTAGAATTCTTTGGCAAGTCGGCTCACGCTGCTGCCCAACCCGACAAAGGTATAAATGCTCTTGAGGCTCTGATTCTAGCCTTTAACAGCATAAATTCATTACGGCAGCATATAAAGGAAGAAGCACGCATTCATGGCATAATTACTGATGGTGGTGAAGTCCCTAATATAGTTCCTGCCCACAGTGCTGCCAAATTTCTGATACGTGCCCCGGATAATGCTTACCTTAATGAGCTGAAAGAAAAGGTCTTGAACTGCTTTAAGGGAGCATCTTTAGCCAGTGGAGCTAGGTTAGAATATAGCTGGGGAGAAAAACCTTATGCTCCTATGAGAAATAATATCACTTTGGCTCGATTGTTCCGCCAAAATCTGGAATCGCTGGGACGCCATGTGGATTTTTTTGACCCTTCTTTTGACTTTGGCAGCACAGATATGGGGAATGTCAGCCAAGTAGTGCCCAGCATACATCCTATGGTGGCTATTGCCTCTCCTGAGGTATTAGTGCATACTCCAGAGTTTGCCTCTGCTGCTGCCTCCGAAGCTGGAAATAAAGGGCTGTTAGATGCCGCTAAGGCGATGGCAATGACCGTTGTCGATGTACTTAGCCAGCCTGAGATGCTAGGCAAAATTAAGCAAGAATTTCGAGGTGGTCATGATTAAAGTAGCTATTCCACGAGCCTTGTTCTATTATCAATAGGCTTTAAGGAGCAAAATGCCTGTGCGCATCGCCGGAAGGTGCACTGTATTTGCTGAATCAGATATGATTCATAAGCAGCAGATGGGGCATAAAACCGATGACATCCTTTATGGTTTATGCCAAGCATTGGTGCGCAACTATCTTAATAATGTTGCTTTAGGCAAGGAAATTCTGCCTCAAGTAGTATTCCAGGGTGGCGTTGCTTTCAATCAGGGAATAATTAAGGCGCTTGGCGAGACTTTAGATACAGAGATTCTTGTCCCTCCTCACCATGAGTTCATGGGTGCTATTGGTGCTGCCTTGTTAATACATGAAGAGATGGGAACTAAGAATTGCAAAACAGAGTTTAAAGGATTTGAGGTTAGCCAAACGGATTTCCATGTCTCCTCTTTTATGTGTAAAGCTTGTCCTAACTTATGTGAGATTGCCCAGATCTCGGTTAATGGTAAAGTCTTAGCTGGGTGGGGAGGACGCTGTGCCCGGTGGGAAGGGACAGCTACAAGGGAAGCACTAAATAAGGATAAATTCTAAGCACGAAATTCGAAATGAAATAAAAAGGCAAAAGTAAAAATGCAAAATGACAAAGCAAAATTTAAAAATCATTTAGTAAAGTTTTTTGCATTTTGAATTGTAAATTTGATTTTTTATCTTTGATTTTTGATATTTGTTTGGATTTGTTCTTTGGGGATTGGAAATTAGAACTTAAAGAGCTGTGTGTAAGAGTTACCAAGTAGTCATTATTGGTGGTGGGCCTGCTGGACTTACCGCTGGCTTATATTGTGCTAGGTCAAAGCTTAATACTTTGCTTATTGAAAGAGGGGTGATAGGTGGTCAAATAACTTATGCTGATCAGGTGGAGAATTACCCTGGTTTCCCCCAGGGGATTTCTGGCATTGAGTTAGGGCAACTCATGCATCAGCAAGCTATGGCTTACGGATTGCAAACTTTGCTTGCTGAGGTCACTAGTTTAGTGCCTAATCAAAGACATAACCTGGTTAGTAGCAGTGAAGGTAAATTTGTTGCTGAGTCAGTGATTATTGCTTCTGGCTCGCAATTCCGCAAGTTAAAGGTGCCTGGAGAAGCTGAGCTTTTAGGCAAAGGTGTTTCCTATTGTGCCACTTGTGATGGGCTTTTATTCCGAGACAAAGTGGTGGCTGTGATAGGAGGGGGGGATGCTGCCCTCGTCGAGGCTCTTTACTTGAGCAAGTTTGCTTCTAAGGTTTTAGTCATTCACCGTCGTAACCAGCTTAGGGCTAGTAAGATACTCCAAGAAAAAGCTATGGTTGAACCAAAAATAGAGTTTGTCTGGGATACTGTAGTAGCCCAAATTGAGGGCGATGGAGTAGTCAGGCAACTTAGGCTAAAAAAGACAAAAGATGTTACAATATCAACATTGCTAGTAATGGGTGTTTTTGTTGCCATTGGATTGGAGCCCAACACCAGCTATTTAAAGGGAGTTTTGCCTCTGGACAAGGATGGATATTTAATCACTAATGAAGTGATGGAAACGGAGATACCTGGGATATTAGCTGCTGGAGATGTTCGTCATAACTCAGCTAGGCAGGCAATAACTGCTGCTGGTGATGGTGCCACGGCTGCTTTATCAGCAGAGAAGTTTCTAAGCTGGCGAATGTCATCCTGAGCGAAGCGAAGGATCTCTATGAAAGTTATTTTGTTAAAGGATGTTTCTGGGAAGGGAAAGGCTGGAGAGATAAAGGAGGTGGCTAAGGGCTATGCCAGGAATTTTCTTTTGCCTCAAGGTTTAGCTTCATTGGCTACGCCAATGGTTATGAAACAGTTTGAGCCGAGGCTTCGAAAGGAAGGGATTAAAGAAAGTCTTGACCAAGCTAAACTGGCTAAGTTAGCTGAACAAATCAATGGGAGAGAAATTCATTTTCAGGCTCATGTGGGCGCTGATGACCGCCTGTTTGGTTCTATTACCGCTGCTGACATAGCCAAGGAATTAAGTCAAGTTATAGGTTCTTCTATTGATAAGAGGAAGATAGACTTGGACAAGCCTTTGCGCCAAGCAGGTAGCCACGAGGTAACCATTAAATTAGCCAAAGATTTAGAGCCACGTATCACAGTGGTCATTGAGTCAGGGGAGGCTTAAAAAATGGCACAGGAGAAATTACCACCTCACGACATTGAAGCAGAGGAGGCAGTGATTGGGTCTTTGCTTATTGATCCCGAAGCTATATTGAAAGTGGCTACTTTTCTTAAGTCTGAGGACTTTTTTGATGAAACAAATCAAGCGATTTATCAGGCTTGCTTGTCCCTTTACCAACGCAATGAAGTTATAAACCAGATCACGGTAGCACATGAACTGATGCGCCAAAACAAGCTGGAGCAGATTGGTGGTGCTGCCTATTTATCTCATCTAATATCCATTGTGCCTACATCCCTGCATGTTGAACATTACGCCCAGATAGTATCTAAGATGGGAGTGATGCGGCAATTGATCACTGCTGCCGGGCAAATTGCCGCCATTGGTTATGAGGCTGGCCCAGATATGGAGGCTAGCCTCAATAAAGCTGAGGATATCCTTTTTCAAGTAAAGAGGAGACGGGATACTAGAGATTTCGTTTCAATGCGTGAGGCCTTAGGGCAATACTTTGAGGAGGCTGGACAGCCTACTGTATCTTGGGAAAGAGAGTTACCTCATGTTCTAACCGGTTTTGCTGGTTTAGATGATTTACTGGGTGGTTTGCAGCCATCTGACTTGATTGTTTTAGCTGCCAGGCCTAGCTTGGGTAAAACCAGCTTAGCTCTAAATATTGCCAGAAATACTGCTATTGACCAAGGAGCTTGCGTGGCTCTGTTCAGTCTGGAAATGGCTCGGGAATCGGTCGTTCAGCGTCTTCTGGCTAGCGAATCAGGAGTGAATTCGAGGGATGTCCGTTTGGGGCGTTTTAGTGAAAATGATGAGGCGAGAATCATGGAAGCCAGCGGGATCTTATCCGAAGCAGCAATCTACGTTGATGATTCACCTCAACTCCGAGTTATAGATATAAGAAGCAAAGCGCGGCGCCTTCATTTTGAGCGTAGTATTGACTTAATAATTGTTGATTATTTGCAGTTAATACAAGGTGATGGCAGGAACGAAACTCGGGTTCAAGAGCTCAGTAAAATAACCCGTTCATTAAAGACACTGGCTAGAGAGCTGGATGTGCCAGTGCTAGCTGTGTCTCAACTCAGCCGAGCTGTAGAGTGGCGAGCTTCTCATGTGCCTCAGCTTGCTGACCTGCGTGAGAGTGGTACCATCGAGCAGGATGCTGATGTTGTTGTTTTTATTTATAGAGATGATATGTATCATAGTGAGGAGGAGTGGTACAAATTGCATGACATAGAGAAGGAGCGTTATCCCCGTGGTATCGCCGATATTATTGTAGCTAAGCACCGCAATGGTCCTTTGGGGCGGATTAAGCTGCGCTTCCTGAATAGAGTTGTTAAATTTGACAACTTGGAGGAGGCTGAGTCAATTTCAACTCCTTGAAGGGTAAAAAGATGCCAGAGAGAAAATTTCCCGGTTTCCCAGCAGAAGTGGAATTTACTTCTTTACCCGATGTCTTCTTTGCTCAGGTGATGCCTCAAATTCAAGACTTAGCTGAGCTTAAAGTGACAATGTACATCTTTTACCTGCTCAGTCATAAGCAAGGACACCCTCCTTTTGTTACATATGGAGAATTGCTGTCTCAGGAGGCACTAATGACTGGGATAGACGAAGAAGTGCTTCGTCACGCTTTACACTTAGCCGTAAGCCGCGGCACCATTTTACATCTAAACTTAAATATAGATGGTAAATGGGAGGATGCCTACTTTGCCAATATGGAATCCGATAGGGAGACTATTGATAAGATCAATCGTGGGGAACTTTCCGTTAGGGAGCAGCCCTCTAGCGAAGAAGGAATAGGACATGCGGTGCAATTACCTAACATCTTCGCTCTCTATGAGCAAAATATAGGGGTAATAACTCCGATGATTGCGGAAGAACTTAAGGAAGCGGCAAAGCTCTACCCATCGCAATGGATTAATGAGGCTTTCAGAGAAGCAGTCCTAATGAATAAGCGCAGTTGGAAATACATTGCCCGCATTCTTGAGAGGTGGGCCAGCGAGGGCAAAGATAGTGGAGAGCATAGACAAAGTACTAAAAAGGTTGACCCCGACAAATACATCAGGGGCAAGTACGGACACCTGGTCAAAAGATAGGGCCCCCGAAAATTCGCCGAATTTTCGGGGTAAAAAAGATAACCGTGCTTGTCATTCTGAGCGAGTGAGCCGAAGCCCTGAACAAAGTGAAGGGGAAGAATCTCATCACGCTCAGGACAGGCTCCATGAAGGGGAAGAGACCTGCCCTATCTGTAAGGGAGCTGGTTTTGTTCATCCTCTCCTGGATTCAGGGCAGCCTGATTTCAGTCGGGTAGAGCCTTGCCAGTGCCAGAGGGAGGAACTGCAGAGGGAGAAGTTTCAATATCTCCAGAAATATAGTAATCTTGGTTTCCTGTCACGGCTTACCTTTGATAATTTATCTCCAAAAGGGAAGAGAGGTGATGCTATTTCACAAGAGCGTTTTGCTCGTGTTTACCAAATGGCCAGGGTTTTTGCTGATAATCCCAAAGGTTGGCTGGTTTTCTTCGGTCCTGCTGGCTGTGGCAAAACCCATCTAGCTTGTGCTATTGCTAATCACCGTCTAAACTCGGGGCTGCCGGCCTTTTATATTGGAGTTGCTGATCTTCTGGACCATCTGCGGTCTGCTTTTAGCCCCACAAGCGATATAACCTACGATGGGTTATTTGAGCAGGTGAAGAATACCCCCTTGCTGGTGCTTGATGACCTGAGTATGGAAGGTGCCACACTCTGGGCAAAGGAAAAACTAGAGCAACTTCTTAACCATAGATTCAATACTAGGTTAGCGACTGTGATTACTACGGATGTGCCATTGGAAAAGTTTGATGAACGCTTAGGTGGTAGGCTAAGGGATAGTGAATTTTGCCAAGTGTGTATAGTGGGACAGAAGTCATCTTTGGCGTGCTTAGATAGCTTACAATTGGAGCTACTGCGAAATATGACTTTCGCTAATTTTGACTATAAGCGACTAAATCTCCCCTTGGAGCAGCGTCAAAATTTACAGCAAGCTTTTCACCTGGCGAGGGATTTTGCTCCTAGTCCAGAAGGTTGGTTAATATTTCACGGTGTTAATGGTTGTGGCAAAACCCATTTGGCAGCAGCTATTGCTAATTATCGCCTGGCGCAAGGCAAACCAGTTTTCTTTGTGGTTGTTCCTGACCTCCTTGACCATTTACGCTCCACATTCAGCCCACAGAGCAACATATCTTACGACGAGTTTTTCGAGGGGATTAAACAATGCCCACTATTGATACTCGATGATTTTGGTGAGCAATCAGTTACACCCTGGGCTCAAGAAAAGCTATATCAGTTAATTAACTATCGCTATAATGCCAGGTTACCAACGGTGATTACTAGTTGCTTTTCCCTGGATGAGATTGAACCACGAATCAGTTCACGAATGGTAGATCCAAGGCTAAGTCTAGTATTTAACATCATTGCCCCCGATTATCGTGGTGATGTAAAACCTAGCCAGATGGCTAAGCGTCCTGAACCACGTATCACCAGGAAGCAGCGTCCCTGAGTGTCAGGTTATGCTCTTGTTCGGATAGACAGGTGACACCTCAAACTGTAAGAGTCGTCTTCCACTTTAAGTTTGGAACAGGCCTTAGTAGTTCTTGGCTCTATTGCAATTGAGAAACACGGTTGCTAAAATAAGCCAATAGTTAGTGCAGAGAGAATTCAGTTATGATAGATTCTCGAGTTTTAGTTCTTAATCAAAGCTATGAGCCTCTCAATTTGTGTTATGTGCGTCGGGCTGTAGTGCTAGTTTTCTGCGGTAAAGCTGAAGCGCTGGAAAATAGTCGAGGAGAGCTTCATTCTGTTTCATTAGTTTTCCCCATACCTTCAGTAATCCGTCTTGTTTATATGGTTAAACGACCCCGTCGTCAAAGAAAGTTGACTAAACTCGAGGTGTTTAATCGCGACCAATATACCTGTCAGTATTGTGGTAGACAAGCAAAGGAGCTCACCTTAGACCATGTTATCCCACGGCGGCGAGGCGGGGAGCATGCTTGGGAAAATGTGGTTAGCGCCTGCAAAGTTTGCAATCGTCACAAAGGTGGGCGTACACCAGCTGAGGCTGGGATGAAATTACTTCGTCAGCCACGCACACCTCGCAATGATGGCTTCTATATCCCTTATCACTATCTCAATAGCCATGATGAGTGGAGAAAATATGTGCCTCAGTAGCGCAATTCTAGTCCTGCCTCGGTTTCTCACTTAGTTGATTAAGAGGCAATTCTTTAACAACGTTATCAAGCTTGATTGTTACCGTTTCTTTTAAGGGATTCACGTTGACTACCTTAGCTTGGCCAAAGGGTGTGGATACTTCCTGACCTACCCGAGGCATTTTCTCCCTTATGGTTGCATATTGTTTACTTTCATAGCTAAGGCAGCATAGAAGCCGCCCACAGATACCTGATATCTTAGCAGGATTTAAAGCTAGATCCTGTTGTTTAGCCATTCTAATGGAGACAGAGGTAAACCCGGTGAGAAAACCCTGGCAACATAAGGGATAACCGCACTTACCTATGCCACCCACCAATTTAGCTTCATCCCTTGGCCCTATTTGCCTTAACTCCACACGTGTTTTGAAGCTGCGACTCAATTTTCGCACTAAATTTCGGAAATCAACCCTTTCACGAGCGCTAAAGAATATAGTTAGGTGACTGCCATCAAGGTTATAGTGAGCTGATAGGGGTTTCATTCTTAAACCGAGTGAGGTCACCATTTCTTTGCATTTAGCTAAAGCCTCCTTTTCTTTGTTCTGTCGGGCCTTTTCCAAGTCTTCTGATTGAGCACGACGTATCACTGTCATTAACGGTTCGGTTAGGTCGCTTGCTTGAACTTGAGCTTTAGAAACGGTGACTTTAGCCAGGTCCAAACCATGGCTGGTCTCCACCACTACATAGTTGCCAACTTGTAGTGGTATGTCACCAGCGTCACAATAGAACAGATTGCCTCTAGGTTGAAAGCGAACTCCGATTATCTTAGCCATTAGATTTGTTTCGCTGCCTCCTCGCTTCACTCGGAGCTTCGGCTCACTGGTAGCTAACAATTTTTGGCATGTTAAGCATCAGTGATTCGAATGCCAAGCGAGCATTAACGTTTCTGGAAATATCTTCTTCTGTTAAGCATAGGGTAGCGGTGAAGTTTTTAATCTCTTTTAGACTCATCCTATTTACTTGTTTCTCTAGGACTACTTCACGGTCTACATTGGTGATAGCCTCCTTGTAGCCACCCTTGATAAGCATCAAGTCATGCCACCAACTGAGCCAGGTCTCCATTACCTCCATCGCAGACCTCCGGTCTTGACTGAATTGTATGGCCAACTCCTGAGCATAAGCGAAGCGCTGCTCCAATCTAGCAGTTAGTAAGGAGGCTAACTTATCAATTTTTTGAGACCGCTGACAGAGCAAGTCATCGTCTGCTAGGGCAGATAATGCCCAGCCAGGGCAGCCGTGGCATAAGCGAGCCAAAAGTTCTGCTTTATCAAGGTCAACATTGTAGGAATCAGTCAGTATTTGTTGTAGCTGCTTTGAGGGCATGGGCTTTAGTTCCAGCCGTTGACAGCGAGAAATAATCGTAGGCAAGAGGCGCCTTTCCTCAGCAGCTAACAAAAGCCAAACTACTTTAGGTGGCGGCTCTTCCAATATCTTGAGTAAGGAGTTGGCCGCCTCAGTAGATAGATATTCAGCCTCATCAATGATAAATACTTTGCATTTACCTTCATATGGTGGCAGATTAGCTAACCTCTGAAGCCCCCGAATATCATCAATGCCAATCTCCACTTGGGAGTCCAGGCCTAAGGAAGTCACGTCGGCATGTTTACCTTCGAGGATTCGGCGGCAAGAATGACATTGGCCACAAGGTGGCTCGGGATGGTCGCAATTGAGAGCTTGAGCTAAATTTAGGGCCAGGGTTTTTTTGCCCACATGGCGTGGTCCTACCAAGAGGTAGGCATGAGCTATGTTATCCTCTTTAAGGCTATGACCCAACAAAGCCAAAATTTTATCTTGTCCTATGACCTGCCACATCTAAGATAAAATTCTAATATCAAAACTCCAAATTCTAAACAAATTCAAATTTCTAAACTCAAATAACAAAACTCATTTTGCTTTGACATAGTGATGCCGAAGGAATTTTGGTCATTAGTGCTTTGATATTATTTAGCCCTGAACTTGATTCAGGGTCGAACTTCGTGCTTAGAATTTATCATATTGTGTCCAGGCTCATCAAGTCCTGGTAACTTTCCCGGCGCCGAATGAGGCGTGCTTCGCCTTGATTCACTATGGCTATGGCTGGTTTAGGTAGGGCATTGTAATTGCTCCACATGGGGATGGAGTAAGCGCCGCAAACTGGTATGGCAATAATATCACCAGGAGAGACCGAAGCCAAATTGGTGTCTCTTACTAACATGTCACCTGATTCGCAGAGCTTACCGACAATGGTGACTAGTTCCTTTTCTGTCTCTGAAGCTTTATTAGCTATGAGGGCTTCATATTTGGCTCTATAAAGAGCTGGCCGAATGTTATCGCTTATACCACCGTCAACGCAAACATATTTTCTTATCCCTGGTATCTCCTTAATTGCTCCCACCTTATATAATGCTACCCCAGCTTGTCCTACAATTGCTCTTCCCGGCTCAATAATGAATCGTGGATGGCCTAATTCTAGCAGTGAAGTAAGGCTGTTTAGCTTGTCGGTTATAACTTGGGCATAATCAGCTATAGCAGGCACTTTAGAAGCCAGGGTGTATTGAACAGCAAAGCCGCCGCCAACACTAAATTCACTAAGTTGGAAGCCAAATTTTTCTTTGATTTCGTGGGCAAAGCGAAGGACAAGCTCTATAGCCAGCTCATAAGGCCTTGTTTCAGATATAGGCGAGCCAAGATGAAAATGAAATCCCAAAAGACTAAGGTTGGAGGCTGACATAGCTCGTTTTACCCCCTCTTCAGCTTGCCCGGTAGCCAATGGGAAGCCAAATTTGCTATCCAGTGTTCCGGTAATAGTATATTCATGAGTATGTGGGTCAACTCCGGGGGTAAGGCGAAACAAAATACCTTGATTAGCCCTCTTTTCTTTACATAATGTATTGAGTAGCTCAAGCTCATAGAGGTTGTCCACCACAACCCGCCCGATGCCCCAATTTAGAGCCAGCTCCAGTTCTTCCGGTGTTTTGTTGTTGCCATGGAAGTAAACCGTGTCCAAGGGGAAATTTACCGAATGGGCAATGCTAAGTTCTCCCCCGGAGACAACATCGAGTCCTAAACCTTCCTCTTTGAAAATAAGAGTCAATGCCTTATTTAGGAAAGCTTTTGAGGCGTAAATAACCAGGGTGTCAGCATAGCGTTTGGTGAACTCACTTTTAAATTCACGGCACTTGTGGCGAAGGGTGTACTCATCGAAGAGGTAAAGCGGCGTGCTAAATTTCCTGGCCAGGTCCACAACATCACAGCCACCGATGCAGAGATGACTTTGATTATTTACCTCGGCGGTTAAGGGAAACAGAGCAAGCTTTGGTACTTTGTTTGTATTCAATTGCGAATATGGTAGCCTGTAATCCTAGGCGAGTCAAGAAAAGCGGTCTCGAAGAATATCTCGGGGTTAACATTTGGAGAATTCACTTTGTTTTCGATTTTATCTTAAAACTCGCTCAAGCGTTATCAATTTGGGTAACATCTCCGGGCTTTGCGAAGCGTAGAGCATTTGAGCAAACTTTTAGTTTGCTGCGGTAGCTGCCGAATAAGTTCCTACTCCTTCATAGTAAGTTCCCATTTACACCAGAACTTGTCAGGATGGGGGTCAGGAGGGCAGGTAAGGCATTTCACTGCTGCCCGAGGTTCAACTACCCTGGCAATACTAGATAGGAGCAGTAACTTGATAGCCTTGCAAGGGAATTCCTGTTTGCCCTGCCTCTTCCTGCCTTCCTGAACGGGGCAGCGAGGGTAATAAAAGACGATTTTCTGGGGACTTGCCTCCTCAAGGTCAAAGATTGGGGAGACAAGTTGCCAGCTCATGAAGCTTAGGACTGTAAGCACAGAGGAAAGCCCACCCTTGGTTAAGTTAAGTATTTTCTTAATCCTTTCTGCTTCTACCACGGATTGCCTTTCCCAATTCTTCAAATCCAGCTTGATGGCCGCTCCAAGCCCGTATTGGGCTTCAACGTTTCCAAACCACAGCCCGTCTAAGGTTTGCCAGTTTAGGGCATACATCCTGGCCAATTCTATCAAGGTCTCCCTAGGAAGTTCTTCTAACTTCACTTGCTTCATTTCTTACTCCCTTATGTAAGCAAAATTTTACCCTGATAGCTTCTGCACAGCAAGGGAGTGTGTTTATTCGCATGCTCAGTGGCATAAACTCCTTCTTGTCATTGCGAGGAGCGTAAGCGACGAAGCAATCTTGTAAGGTTGGGGCTTGTCCTCAACCAAAAGGGTGTCCTCGCTTACCCGTCCCCTTATCTGGTGAGGTACAGGCGGAGATAAAACCCCGCCACTGCGAAGTGAGATTGCCACGCTGCGCTGGCAATGACAGAAAGGAGATGGCTGGCAATGATATGGTGGAGAGGGTGCGGGAAAGGGCCTAAAATATGGGTTATACTGCTATTGCGGCAGGGAAACGATGGACAAGCTTGTAGATAGACAGGAGAGAGAGTCTACCTCTTTGAAGGATGCCAAGCCGAGGAAGGCGACGGTGTCCATAGTACGGGTTCATGATTATGACTGCACCCAGATTTATGAAGCTGTGAAGGAAGGCGTTGAATTGATAGGAGGGTTGCAGGGAGTGATTAAGCCCGGGAGCAAGGTTTTTGTCAAAATAAATCACCTTCCTCCACCATCCCCTCCAGAAAAAGGAATCGTTACGCATCCGGTTTTTGCCGAAGCTGTTTTGAGATTGCTGAAAACGTTTAGTGATAACATCACGGTAGGCGATGACATTATGTCTCACGCCCCAGACGGATTCCGCATCTCGGGTTTTCAGCAAATGTGCGAAAGAGTCGGAGTCAGGTTAGTCAATCTTAGAGAGGGTGGATTTGTAGAAGTCGAGTGCAACGGGCATTTCTTGGATAAGATATATCTGTCCAAGATTGCTCTGGATGCCGATGTGATAATCAATCTTCCCAAATTGAAGACGCATTCTCTCACCGTTCTTACGGGCGGTGTAAAGAACATGTACGGCATGATTCCCAGTGGTCTGCGCACAAGATTTCACGGTGAATATGTGAAGAAGGAGGATTTTGGTCAGGTTTTGACAGATATCTTCTCTGCCATCAGGCCACAGTTAACGATAATGGATGGCATTGTTGCCATGGAAGGAGAAGGCCCAGCATCTGGGGGACTAAGGACACTCGGGGTTATCCTGGCCAGTCAAGATGCGGTGGCTCTTGATGCGGTGATGGCTAAGATGGTTGGTTTGAATCCCATGGATATTTACACAACCCGATACTGCGATGAGAGAGGTTTTGGGGTTGGGAATCTTGACAATGTCAAGGTGGTTGGAGAAAGGCTGGGAAGTGTAGCCGTTTCTGATTTCAGAGCTCCGGTCAGCGCTACTGGCCTGGTCATACGAAGGGCGCCTGGATTCTTGCCCAGACTCGTAACGCGTCAACTTTCCGTCAGGCCGCAAGTAATAGAAAGTCAGTGCACAGGATGCCGCGAGTGCGAAGAAATCTGCCCGGCAGGTGCTATCTCAGTAGCAAGCAAGATAGCAAGGATAAATCCGAGTCGCTGCATACGATGTATGTGCTGTCATGAGGCATGTCGTTTCAATGCTATTGTTTCCAGACGCTCGGTTATGGGAATGGTAGTGCATTTGCTTGGTATCTTCGTAAACAAACTGAGGTCACTCTCTGCTTAGACGAGCGCTACTTCCCAAAGGAGGGGGTGGAGTTCTACATTCCCAGGGTGGGTAAGGACTTCTATATACCTAGGGTAAGTAATGATTTCTATGTTCCCAGGATAAGAAAACTCAGATGAATTTCCAGAGTAGAGTGTGAAACCTCAATCAATCTTTTGAACCTTGAGGATGTTGGTGCCTCCCGGCACTCTAAGGGGGACGCCAGCGGTTACAACGACATAGTCACCCCTTTGGGCTAAACCCAGCTTAACAGCTAGTTGTGCTCCTTGCTCGAAGGCTTTCTCTACACTGGCATATTCACGGACTTGATATGGGTAGACTCCCCAATAGAGTGCGAGCTTTTCTCTGACGCCGTCCTTTGGAGTAATGGCCAGGATGGGTGCTTTGGGACGATACTTGGCTACTCGCTGGGCGGTGCTTCCTGAGGTAGTATAGGCTATGATGCTCACGGCCCCGAGCTGCTCTGCTATATGACAGGCAGCATAGCTTATGGCATCATCCGTCTGAGGCATGACGGTTTCTTTCTTCTCTGATAAGATGCGGTGATAAGGTAAGGCCATCTCAGTCTCGATAGCAATTTGCCTCATCATTAAGGTGGCCTCTTCCGGGTATTTGCCAATGGCTGTTTCCCCTGAGAGCATAACTGCATCTGTGCTATCAAGGATGGCATTGGCAACATCGCTAACTTCGGCGCGTGTCGGATATGGGGAATGCATCATTGATTGCAGCATCTGGGTGGCTACAATGACAGGCTTGCCGACACGATTGCACTTGGCTATGAGCTCCTTCTGTACTAGTGGCACTCTTTTCAGGGGTATCTCTACTCCTAAATCACCGCGAGCTACCATTATACCGTCTGCCGCGGCGATGATTTCATCAATGTTGTTCACGGCCTCATGCTTCTCAATCTTGGCGATAAGCGGCACGTCTGCCCCTTTTGCTTGCAGAAACTGCCTTACCTGTCGCACGTCGCCTGCTTCCCTGACAAATGAAAGAGCGACGAAATCCACTCCGTGCTCGAGGCCAAAGAGCAAGTGACTCAAGTCTTTATCAGTAACGGATGGCACATTGAGCCGCACGCCGGGTATATTGACGCCTTTCTTTGGAGCAAGTATCCCGCCAACGGCCACCTTGCACCTGATTTCGCTATTAGTGATGCTTACCACCTCTAGCTTAATTGCGCCGTCGTTCAGGAATATAATGTTACCGGGGTTAACATCCTTAGGTAGCGAGGCGAGGTTCACCGATGCTATGTGTTCATCACCTACAACCTGCTTGTTGGTGAGGGTGAAATCATTATCTTCTTTCAACCATACTGTCTCTTCTTTCAACCTGCCTGTTCTAATCTTTGGTCCGGGCAGGTCTTGCAGGATGGCCAGTGGCAAGCTTAACTTCGATGAAACCCGGCGAATGGCTTCTATATGCATGGCATGCTCCTCATAGGTACCATGAGAAAAATTAAGGCGGGCTATATTCATCCCAGCCAAAGCCATCTTTTCTATCATCCCTTCTGATCCACTTGCTGGTCCGATGGTGCAGACTATCTTGGTTTTTCTAAATAAGTTCGGGTCTGAAATCATCTAGTTACGCCTCTCTATTAGCTAACACCTGAATGGTGACTGCCCCCAATTTGTTGGGTAGAGTCTAGCCTGGCAAGCTGTAAGCGTCAAGCTCTCTAGTATCAGCAGTGTTCCTTGCGATTGACGGGAGGTGAATACCAAGGTAGAATCCCGGTGAAGTGTATGACAAGACTGTTCTTGATAATAAGCTAAGGGTCATCACTAGCACTATGCCGCATAGCCGCTCAGTATGCCTTGCTCTACTTGTGGGCGCTGGCTCCTGTTATGAAGAGCAAGAGGAGGCGGGTGTCTCCCATTTTGCTGAGCACCTATTTTTTAAAGGGACACAGCGGCGACCAACGGCTAAGGAAATAAGCGGGGATATTGAAGGTGTTGGCGGCATAATTAATGGTAGCACAGATAAAGAGGCAACTGTTTTCTGGTGTAAGGTAGCTAGCGCTTATTTTCCTGTTGCTCTGGATGTGCTATCTGACTTATTGTTTAATTCGCGCTTTGATGCCAAAGATATGGAGAAGGAGCGCCCGATTATCATTGAGGAAATCAACATGAACTTGGACATCCCACAGCAGAGAGTAAACATGCTTATAGATGAGCTGTTATGGCCCGGACAGCCTCTGGGGAGAGAAGTTATTGGGACTAAAGAGACTGTGTCCTCCGTAACCAAAGGGCAGATATTAAATTATGTTGCTCGCAGGTATATGCCCAGTAATGTTGTAGTTAGCGTTGCCGGGGATATACAACAGGAGCGAGCAGTGGCTCAAATTGAGCCGCTGTTTGGCAAATGGTCTGCTGGCGAGCTAACCACTGGCTATGTAAGTAATGATAAGCAAAGGGAGCCCAGGCTGCGTATTGAGTCCAGGGATGTGGAGCAGGCGCATCTTTGCCTTGCTGTTCATGGGTTTTCTCACCTCCACCGGCAGCGTTTTACCCTCGACTTACTTAACACAGTATTGGGTGGCGGGATGAGCAGTCGGCTATTTACCGAGATTCGGGAGAAAAAGGGGCTAGCCTATGATATTCACAGTTATGTGGAGCATTTTTTAAATTCAGGATCGTTTACTATCTATGCTGGTGTTGACCCTAAGAAACTAGAAGCTGCTATCGCGGCCATTATGGAGGAAATATCCAAACTGAGACAAGGAATTACACCAAACGAGCTTACCAGGGCTAAGGAACTGTCGAAGGGAAGGCTACAATTGCGGCTTGAGGATAGTCAAAATGTGGCTTTGTGGCTCGGTAGCCAAGAGTTATTAAGGCAGCAAATCCTTGATATGGACGAGGTCATTTCTATCATTGATGCTATCACCATCGATGATTTGGAGCAGGTCGCTCAGGAGCTTCTAATTGGTGAGAAACTTAACTTAGCTGTAGTGGGTCCTGTCGAGAAAGAAGAGCCATTACTCAAGTTGCTTAAGTTATAAAGGGGCGATAGCTATCGCCCCTTTGTTTCCTTTAGTATTCCGGTGGTGGGTAACCTGGCATTGCTTTTTCCTTCTCAGGGATATCAGTTACTAAAGTTTCAGTGGTCAAGATCATATTAGCAATGCTAGTAGCGTTCTGCAAAGCGGATCTAGTAACTTTGAGGGGATCCACAATGCCCCTTTCCACCATATTGACATCTAATTCATCTTTAAGTGCATCATAGCCTATGCCAGGCGGACTCTCTTTTACCTTATTTACTACTACTGAGGCCTCTCTACCACTATTAGTGGCGATACAGCGGGTAGGCTCTTGCAAAGCTCTTCTTAATATAGCCACTCCTGTGGCTTCATCGCCCTTGACATCAAGCTTATCTAAGGTTGGTATTGAGTTGAGCAGGGCGATGCCACCGCCGGGCAAAATGCCTTCTTCTACAGCAGCTCTCGTAGCCGATAAGGCATCTTCTACACGATGTTTTTTCTCTTTTAGCTCTACTTCAGTACCGGCACCAACCTTAATTACTGCCACGCCGCCCGCCAATTTGGCTAACCGCTCCTGTAATTTTTCCTTATCATAGTCAGAGGTACTGATTTCGATCTCAGACCTGATTTGCTTGATTCGAGCCTCAATAGCCTCACTTGAGCCTTTCCCTTCAATGATGGTGGTATTATCTTTATCTGCAACCACTTTCCTAGCTCGCCCCAAGTCCTCTATGGTCACCGAATCCAGTTTTCTACCGATCTCCTCAGATATGACCTTGCCCCCGGTGAGAACAGCTATATCCTGAAGCATTGCCTTCCTACGATCACCAAAGCCGGGAGCTTTTATTGCCAGGGGGGATAAAGTGCCCCTTAGTTTATTGACCACTAAGGTGGCTAAAGGTTCACCCTCCACATCTTCGGCAATAATCACAATATTCTTAGAAGTTTGGACGATTTTTTCCAAGGTGGGCAGAATATCGTTCAGGGCGGAAATTTTCTTATCACTGATAAGGATATAGGGGTCTTCCAGCTCTACTCTCATCTGTTCGACGTTAGTGATGAAATAAGGGCTGATGTAGCCGCGATCGAATTTCATGCCTTCGACATACTCAGTTTCAAACTTCAGCCCTTTGCCCTCTTCAACAGTGATAACGCCGTCTTTGCCTACCTTTTCCATGACGTCAGCAACCAAATTCCCAATTTCTTGGTCAACTGCTGATAGAGCAGCTACTTGGGCTACTTGTTCTTTACCAGCTACAGGAATAGACATTTTCTTCAACTCATTAACTATAACCTCTACCCCTTTCTCGATGCCGCGTTTCAAAGCCTGTGAGTCAGCACCGGCAGCGATGTTCTTAAAGCCTTCGCTAACAATACTTTGAGCCAGGATAACGGATGTGCTTGTGCCATCACCACATTGGTCATTGGTTTTTGTTGCTGCCTCCTTCACTAATTGAGCTCCCATGTTCTCAAAGGGGTCGGGCAGCTCTATTTCCTTGGCAATGGATACACCATCATTTATGACTGTAGGGGCACCAAATTTCTTGTCCAGTGCCACCGGGCGCCCACGCGGTCCCAAAGTTACTCTAATTGCGTTGGCTAGGGTATCTATACCTGTTTTTAACGACTTCCTTGCTTCCTCAGCAAAAAGTAATTGCTTTGCCATTTGTTTTCCTCCTTTCTATATTTTTATTAACTTCTCTTAGCTAGAATATCGCTTTCACGCAGGATAATCACTTCTTCATCATCTAGCTTAAATTCAGTGCCAGCGTATTTGGAATAAATCACCTTATCTCCTACTTTTACCTCCATGGCTATTCGTTTGCCGTCTTCGGATAACTTGCCTGGACCCACGGCAATGATTTCACCCTCCTGAGGTTTCTCCTTAGCTGTGTCGGGCAAGACAATCCCCCCTTTGCTTACTTCTTCTTTAGGAAGAGGTTTGATTACCACTCTATCTCCCAAAGGTTCAATCTTTGCTGCCATACTACCTCCCTTTTTAATAACTATTTTAGCACTCTAA
>Ga0209609_10000302_pt1 | contig 29848 bp, 35 predicted proteins | sample LakKivw325mmetaG_FD_184136 | JGI IMG/M metagenome (GOLD analysis project Ga0209609, IMG submission 184136) | Anoxic lake water microbial communities from Lake Kivu, Rwanda to study Microbial Dark Matter (Phase II) - Lake Kivu water 325m metaG... | ecosystem: Environmental > Aquatic > Freshwater... | reverse complement strand
CTGTCACCTCACCAGCACTATCATCTCTTACGGTCACGTTCAATCGCGTTTCTTGAACGCTGTCCGCCTGGATCACCCCAGGATTGGCACTCAGATCACGCACCGTAGGCGCGCCGGTATCCACATGAAATACCCCGTTCCTCGCCGGTGCGGTGCCGACCAGATACTCGGGCGCACCCCCGGCTAATTGAATTGTACTCACGTTCATCACACTGGAACTCCCCGGCGACCCGCCGGCAGAGAAATTAAGGAGCGCCACAGAACCAGTCGACCCGTTGGCGATTGCATGATCTACTGCGCCATCGTAGACGAGCAAAATGCGCGCCCCCCACAGGAAAGTATTGACCTCGGGGGAGTCCCAGGAGCCGGTCAATTCACCTCGCTGAACCGCATTGAGTGATATAACACTGCTATCATAGTTGATATCAAAGATAACGCAGAGGATTGTACCTCCGGATACATTCGTGATCTCCACGGGTACATTCACCAGTGTCCCAGGATTGCCCGCAGCATCATTGATGCCGAACGCTTCTGAGATAGGTTGCGCTACCACCGGTATTCCCATGGAAGAAATAAGAAGGGAGAGCACTGCGCCCATCACGTACGCAACTGCCCTTCCCTTTCTCATCTTCTCGCCGTTAGTGCACCTACAGTCCTGCTTTTCAACACTCATAGGAGCAAAATCCTCCCGTCCTCATGCATATCACCCCGATGTGTCGGACGGATATTGGAAAGTATACAAAGGCACGGGGGCCTTATATAGTGAACGGATTGCAGTATTGATCATTCAAAACAAAGTTATTCAATTATAGCTCTGTTTACTCAGTAAAGCCTCTATATTAACGCCTCGTTACTCAATCATGGTGATAAAAATGGCTGAACTACTAAAAGCACCTGTAACCAAGATCATCCGGAACGCAGGAGCCGAACGAGTGAGCGAAGATGCCAGTGAAGCGATGGCAAAGCTGCTTGAGGCATACGGCGCGAAGATCGCGAAGCAAGCCGTCAGCCTCGCGAAGCATGCTGGCCGGAAGACGGTCAAAGCGGTCGACATCATGCCCGTGGAGAAGAAGGAATCGCATTTCGCTCGCGTTGCCGCGCTCGCGGAGGAAGAGGCGAAGCAAGGGAAAGGCTATAAGCGGTCATCAGCCTGGTAACTACCTACAGTACGTCCTCGGATGAGCTTCGTGGACGGATCCCGACCAGAACCGATTGGAGTGCTAGCTATCCTCTCTTCATTTCGTGAACGCCGAGACGGGTGTCTGCGTTCCAGCCCACGGTGACGTGATACGTTGGCAATATCTCTATCCTTGTCCTCGCCCCGGAGGTAGTCAACTCTATAAGTCGAGTAAGTCGAGCGAGCTTGGTGAACTATGAGCCACTGAAGGGTGAGTGAATAACGTTCGCAGTGCAGGCTGAAAAATCGATTTTAACCGTGCTTTTTTTAATAACGCGCTTTACCTAAAGGTAGGGACTACCAACCATGCTCCGAGTGCGGTTCCACGGCCGCGGTGGTCAGGGGGTGAAAGTGGCCAGTCGGGTGCTGGGGACCGCAGCGTTTCTGGAAGGCTACGACGCGCAGGATTTTCCCCTGTACGGCGCCGAGCGGCGCGGCGCACCGATCGCAGCCTACACCCGCATCGCGCGCGAGCCCATTATGGAGCGCGGGGTGATCGCTGAGCCCGATATCGTGCTCGTGATGGATGAAACGCTCATACACGACGCCCAGGCAATGCCCATGTCCGGGCTGAAAGCGGGCGGGATCGTCTTTATCAACACCGTTCATAGGCCCGCAGAGGCACGTGCCATGTATAAGATCACCGCACATACCCTCACCCTGGATATCACGAAGATCAGCCTTGAGATGCTCGGTCGGCCTGTCCTCAGCACCCTCGCCGGTGCTGCGGCTGCACGGATCGTGGGGCTCAAAGAAGAGTCGTTACGGGACGCGGTGGAGAAGGAAGTAACCGAGATTCTTACCGACCGAGCACTTGTCGAGAAGAACATCGAGGCAGCACTGGCTTGTTTTCAGCTCATCACACCGGTAAAAGCACTCACAACGACCGCGAGCGTCCAGAAAAAGAGCACCATTATTACCGTACCCTTCGAGCCCGCTGCGGTCTCCAGTCCTGCCATTATCGTTACCGCCACGACGCCCTTGCGACAGACCGGCACCTGGCGGGTCTTCAGGCCTGTATGGGATTACGAGGCGTGCACGAAGTGCATGGCCTGCGTTGCCCGGTGTCCTGACGGTTGTATCCTGGTAGACAAAGAGGGCCGCCCATATCTGGATTACCGTAACTGCAAGGGCTGTCTGATCTGTGTCGAGGAATGCCCCACGAAGACGTTGGGGAAGGTCAGGGAGACGCATGCTGAGCCTGATTCCACGTAGGTAGGTGGGTGATCACAAGATGGAGAGGATGATGCTGACGGGCAATGCCGCGGCTGCCTGGGGGGTCCGGCTCGCGGAAGTGGACGTTATTCCCGCCTTCCCGGTAACACCCCAGACTGAGATTATCGAGACCCTGGCAAAATGGATCGCGGACGGGAACCTGGATTGCCGGTTTGTGACGATGGACTCGGAGCATTCGATGATCACCGCAGCAGGCGCTGCTTCCGCGACTGGTGCCCGTGCATTTACCGCCACCTCGAGCCAGGGGCTTCTCTACGGGTTCGAGATGCTCTATAACGTCGCCGGCTGGCGAGTACCACTGGTCATGGTCAACGTCTCCCGGGGATTGTCAGCTCCGATTACGCTCGAGCCAGACCATAACGATGTCCTCGCCGCGCGCGATTCCGGCTTTCTCCAGATACACTGTGAAACCTGTCAGGAGGTGCTCGACTCGATCCTGATGGCATACCGGGTGGCAGAGGACGAGCGAGTGCTCTTACCCGCTCTGGTGAACATGGATGGCTTTTATCTCTCCTTTACCCGTGAGCCCGTCGAGGTGCCCGCTGTGGAGACGGTGAGACAGTTTCTACCTCGGTATCAGCCGAGCCATGCCTTTTTCAAGGCCAGTCAGCCCATGGCACAGGGTGTGGTGGTCTTTGGCGGGGCCGAGTATTCCTATTTCAAATACCAGATGCACCTCGCCAGTCTAAAAGCGCTGACGGTCTACAACGAGGTCTATGCGGAATTTGAAACGGTCTTTGGTCGATCCTATGATACCCTTGACAGGTATTTGCTTGACGATGCGGAGTATGTGCTCGTGATGACCAACTCCTTCGCCACGCTCGGGAAGGCTGCGGTGAAGCGTGCCCGGGAGCAGGGCCTGAAGGCTGGGCTCGTGCGTCTGAGGCTCCTGCGGCCGTTTCCCGAGGAGGATATTCGGGCTGCACTTCACGGCAAGCGGGCGGTCGCGGTCATAGACCAGAACATCAGTATAGGCAAGGGCGGCATTTTGTATGCCGAGATCGCCAGTTGCCTCGTGAATATGACCCGTAAGCCGCGGTTGCTCTCCTTTATTGGCGGTCTGGGAGGCAAGAACATCAGCCCGCAGGAGTTCGAATTCATCATTACGAAACTGCGTGAGGCGGCTGATAGGGAAGAGGTGGAGACCCTGCAGCTTCTCTACACCGAGGAGGAATGGAACGAGATGGCGAGCTCGAAGCGCCTGGCCGGCAAGCAGGGGGTGACCTGAAATGGCGCTCGCGCGTATCAAATCGATCAAAGACCTCCCGCCTGAGGAGAATATACTCACCGGCACGACCGCTTGTGCGGGTTGCGGTGGGCTGTTGGGCTTAAGGCTTTGTCTGAAGGCGCTGGGCCGGAAGATCGTGATCGTGAATGCTGCCGGTTGTTTCACTCTCCTCGTTATCTACCCCTATACGCCCTTTGCAAATTCCTGGCTGTATACCGCGATGGCCTGTGCACCGGCCGGTGCACAGGGTATACGGGACGCCCTGGATATGCTGCTCAAAAAAGGACGGCTCGACCCCGCGGAGGACCTGAAGGTGGTGGTCTTAACAGGAGATGGGACCGCCTACGATATCGGCCTCGCATCGTCATCCGGAGCGATTCACCGCAACCTCGACTTCTACTATATCTGTTACGATAACGAGGCGTATGGGAATACCGGCTTCCAGCGGTCTGGCGCAACGCCGTTCGCATCAAGTACCGGAACGACCCCGCCCGGAATAGCTAGCCCTATCGGGGCCAATCTCAGCAAGAAGGATCTCTTCGCGATCTGGAACAGCCACCAGCCACCCTATCTCGCCACCGTCTCGCCTTCCCATCCCGTTGATCTCTTTAACAAGTTCAAGAAGGCTGAGCAGTTCAAGGGGCCAAAACTCTTCTTGACCCTCGCGCCCTGTCCGCCGGGCTGGGGCATAGATCCGTGCCGCTCGGTGAAACTGGCGAAACTGGCCGTTGAGACCGGAGTATGGGCATTAAAGGAGTCAGTGTATGGTGCGGTGAACCATACGGTCATTCCCCGTAGATTTAAGCCGGTTGAAGAGTATCTGAAAGAGCAGGGCCGGTTCGCGCATCTCTTCAAGCCTGAGCGACAGGAAGAGACGCTACGGAAGATACAGGAGCGGGTAGATGAGTACTGGAAAGGATATCAGCTTCTTCTTTAACCCACGAGCCATTGCACTCGTGGGCGCATCACCACGACCCGGCAAACCGTCGCAGGTCATCCTGGAAAGCCTCAGGCAGATCGGGTATCCCGGGACTATCTATCTGGTCAATCCCCACTATGCCGCCATCAACGGCACCACCTGTTATCGGGCACTCAGTGAGATACCCGATGAGATCGACGTGGCTATCTTTGCGGTTCCGGCCTCCACGGTGCTCGAGATTATGGAGCGCACTGAGAATATTAAAGGTGCGATCATTGTGTGTGCCGGGTTCAAGGAGACGGGACCGGCGGGTGTGACACGGGAAGAGCAGCTCAAAGCGCTGGCCACGCAGAAAGGGATACGGATCATCGGGCCCAATTGCATGGGGATCTATGATACCATCTCGCAGCTTGATACCTTCTTCACGCCTGAGGCACGGGTGCAGCGACCACCCCGGGGCGGGCTTTCCATACTCACCCAGAGCGGCTCGTTCGCCCAGACGATCATGGATGAACTGGCCAGGGCAGGTAGTGGCGTTGCACGCGTGGTGAGCTACGGGAACAGGGTCGATGTGGGCGAGTCCGATTGCCTCTCGTTCTTGATGGACGACGAGGCGACGAAGGTCATAATCATCTATATGGAATCGGTCGACGACGGCCAAAGGTTCGTCGAGGTCGCATCACGGTGTACGCAGAAGAAGCCCGTCGTGGTCGTGAAGGTGGGCAAACGGGAAGCGGGGATGCATGCCGCGCGATCCCATACCGGGGCTATTGCGGGACGATACGAGATCTACCGTGCGGCATTTAAGAAGGCGGGTATCGTGGAGGTGGAGGGCTATGAGGGTATGAAGGATGCCGCTAAGGTCTTAAGTACCTATCAGCGGGTCGCCGGCAACAGGGTCTTGATCATTACCGACGGCGGTGGCATCGGCGTGAGTATGGCCGATGCCTGTGAAGCGCTTGGCCTCGAGGTGCGCGAGCTTTCAGAGGGTACGCGAGCAGCTCTGCGATCAAAACTCCTACCGTTCGTCGTCACCCGTAATCCGCTGGACCTGACCGGCAGTGTGACTGATGAGGCGTACGTCATAGCGCTCGAAGCGGGATTGCAGGACGAGTATGATCTGGTGATCGTCACGGTGCTCTGGGGGCCGCCGAAACTCACGGAACTGCTCGCGGATAAGCTCACCGTGGTACGCACTAAGCAGTCTAAGCCGGTACTCATCTGCAGCCCCGGCGGTGAGTTCACACGGCGAATGGCCGCGCGCTTCGAGGCAAATGGTATGCCGGTGTTCGCCACACCGGAGAGCGCCGCGAGGGCTGCCGCGGTGCTGACCGGCAGGAGGAGGTAAGGCGCAGGGGGATGCACACCACAGCACACCGGGGAACTCCGCAAGTCGCGATGAGCAAAGCAGAAGCGAAAGAGCTCGTGAAGCATGCCCGGGCCAGCGGCAGGCACGCGCTCCTGGAGCCGGAGGCAAAGGCTCTGGTCGCCGCATGGGGCATTCCGGTGCCCAGGGCTGTCCGCTTCGGAGGAATAACGGATCTGGCGGGTGCACTACCTGCGCTGACGCCACCGCTGGTGCTCAAGGTGGTCTCGCACGACATCATGCATAAACGCGACGTCGGGGGCGTGATCACGGGCATCAACGACGACGAGGCAGTGCGCACCGCTGTACGGGAGCTGCAGGCGAACCTGGCAGCACATGCACCCCGGGCACGGCTGGATGGCTTCCTCGTGGAGGAGATGGTCACTCCGGGTATCGAGCTGCTACTCGGTGGCCTGCGCGACCCGCAATTCGGGCCCACGGTGATCTTCGGCACCGGCGGGTTTGCCGTGGAACTCGTGAAGGACGTGAGCTTCAGGCTCGCACCACTCACGCGCGAAGAGGCGCTGGCAATGATGCAGGAGATAAAGAGCTATCCACTGCTGACCGGGTTCAGGGGCTCAAAGCCCGTGAATCTGGAGGCGCTGGCGGCCGCCATTATCGCGCTCGGTGACATCTTACAGGAGCTCGAGGAGATCCAGGAGCTCGAAATCAACCCGCTCGTCGTCTCTGAGGCGGGGGCAGTCGCTGTCGATGCACGGGTGGTCTTCGCGTGAACGTAAAACAGTTCAAGCTGCAAGGGGAGAAGAAGAAGAGAGGTAAGAGAGGAAGAAAGCATAGGCGAGGCGATACGTGATGGAGGATATATTTCGGTTCGCGGATGACCTGGGTCCCGCGAAGGTGATTCACGTCTATGAGCCGTCCGTGGGGCTCAAGGGCGTGCTGGTCGTGGACAATGTCGCGCGAGGGCCGTCCATCGGCGGGTTAAGGATTGGCACGGAAGTGTGCGCCGAGGAGTGCTTCCGGCTGGCACGTGCGATGACCCTGAAGAACGCGGCGGCCGATCTGCCGCACGGCGGCGGCAAGTCAGTGATCTACGGTGATCCGAAGATGCCGAAGAAAGAGAAGGAACGAATGATTCGTGCTTTCGCTAGCTCGGTGCGCGAAATTCACGAGTATATCTTCGGGCCGGACATGGGCACCGATGAGGAATGCATGGCGTGGATAAAGGACGAGATCGGACGTTCGGTGGGCTTGCCCCGCGACTTCGGCGGCATTCCCCTCGATGAGATTGGAGCGACTGCATGGGGCCTCAGCCACGCCACGGAAGTCGCCTTGAGATACTGCGACTTCGCGTTGGATGGTGCCCGGCTCGTCGTCCAGGGCTTCGGTGCCGTGGGCAAACATACTGCCTGCTTCCTCGCTAAAAAGGGTGCCCTGCTGGTTGGTGCAGCTGATTCCCGGGGCACGATCAGCAATCCGCACGGGCTTGACGTCGATGCCCTGGTCGAGTTGAAGAAGGCAGGCAAGAGCGTGACCGATTATCCGGATGGCACGAAGCTCGACCGCGACGCGGTGATCGAGCTCGAGTGCGATATCTGGATCCCTGCAGCGCAGGCCGATGTGATCGACGAGTCCAACGTGTCCCGGCTGAACACGAAGCTGGTGCTCGAGGGTGCCAATATTCCCATCACCTACGGTGCGGAAAAATACCTGCACGAGCAGGGCGTAATTGTCGTTCCCGATATCATCGCCAATGCGGGCGGCGTGATCTGCGCGGCCATGGAGTACCAGGGCGCCTTCCTCTCCGCGGCATTTCAGGCGATCGAGGAGAAGGTGCGTCGGAATACCAAGCTGGTGCTCGGGGAGGTGAGGGCCAGGGGAATACTGCCCCGGGAAGCCGCGGTCGAGCTCGCCGTGCAGCGGCTGAAGCGCTGCATGGGCTATCGACGCTGGTCGCTCTTCTCATCTGCGCCCGGGTTTGTGTAGCTCCCGATCAGAGCTTCTCAGCAGAAGAGCAGACGAGAAGTAGAGACAACGCCGTTTACGCACGGCCGATCTCCGCAGTACGTGGTAGATGCCGTTTGCCTCAGGGGACCACCAGTCGCCACCAGACTCTGCACTGCTACCCCCGCTGCCATGCTCCCTGCTCTTTGAGCCGCTCAATTACTGCTCGTTTGCGCTCAAACTCCCGGGCTCGGAGCTCGTTACGCTTGATCTTACCACTGATCGTCTTCGGGAGCTCGTCAACGAATTCGATCTCGCGCGGATACTTGTAGGGTGCGGTGATCCGTTTGACGTGCTCCTGAATAGCCGCGCGGAGCCCTTCAGTAGGGTGGTAGCCCGCCTTTAAGACGATAAAGGCCTTCACAATCTCGCCTCGTAGCGGGTCAGGGCTCGGAACCATGGCGGATTCCAGCACGGCCTCATGCGAATCAACCGCGCTTTCAACCTCAAAGGGGCCGATTCGGTAGCCCGAGGTGATGCAGAGGTCATCAGCCCGTGACTCAAACCAGAGGTAGCCCGCTTCGTCACTGCGTGCGAGGTCGCCCGTGAGATACCACGGGCCAATGAAGCTTTCCGCGGTCTTCTCCGGCTTGTTGAGATAGCCGGCAAAGAGCATGGGATGAGCCTTCTCAACCGCAATGACGCCCTTCTCGCCCACGGGCACTCGTTCGCCGGTCGCGGGATCCACCAGAGCGCCCACTACCCCGGGCGTGAACTTGCCCATCGAGCCCGGCTTCACCTCCATACCGGGCAGCGTACAGGCAATCACACACGTCTCCGTCTGGCCATACCCCTCCCGCACCGCAATGCCGAACTTCTCCTCGAAGTAGCGGATGATGCCGGGCGTGCAGGGCTCGCCCGCAGTTAAAATCACCTGCAAGTCCGTCAGATCGTATCGCTCGTCTGCATCCTCAATGGCGGCCATCGCCCTGAGTTCCGTCGGCGTCATGCAGGCTCGATTGATCCGCCATTTCGCGAGCAGTGCAAAGCAGGTTGCGGGCTCAAACCGGCCAGCGTAATGGAAGTTCGTCGCGCCAGCCGTTACGATCGCGCCAAGGGGTGCCCAGTACCATTTCGCCCAGCCCGGCTCGGTCGTCGCCCAGCAGCGATCCCCCGGCTGCGTATGCCACCAGTAATAGCGATTGAGCCGATCGAAGCAGTGCATCCATGCATGGGTGTGTACCACCCCTTTCGGGGCGCCCGTTGTCCCCGAGGTGTAGTTGATGACCAGCGGATCATCTTTAGTCAGGCGGGCGAGCATGAGATCGCGTGATGCTGACCTGCTCTCCTGCCAGAGGTCACGCCAGCCAGCTCGCGGGCCACAGAAGAAACGATACGCAGGGGCCGGCGCGCTTTTGAGTGCTTCGACCTCCGCAGCAACGGCTGCATCACTCGTGACGAGCGCCTTCACGCCCGCGTCCACGAACCGGTACTCGATGTCCGCTCGCCTGAGCATGACGGTGCACGGAACAACCACGCCACCGATCGCCCAGATGCCAAGGCTTACCCTGTACACATCCGTGCCCCGTGGCAGGAGCACCAGAACCCGATCACCTTGCTGGATGCCTGACGCGCGCAGCACGGTGCCGATCCTCAGCGCGCTCTCCCATACGTCGCGGTAGCTTGCTTGCTCTACCCGGCCGTCTGGATACTCAGTAATAGCCAGGAGCTTCGTGCTATCTTCCGCCGCCCAGCTTCTAAGTACCTCGACAAAGTTGTAATTGGCCGGGATATCCCACCTGAACTTCTGCCTCTCCTCTTCGTAATCGAATGCGACTGGCTCTTTACCCATCGCAGGCTCTCCATAGCGTCTGAGGTCTCACGCCCGGATATAAGTATACCTACGTACCTCTCGGCGATAAGAACTGATGCACCACTACCATACCTAGCAGCTTTTAGAGTCGAAGCGCCTCACGCGTGCGTTGCCAGCTCTTCTCAAACTCTGCTCGTGTCGTGGCCTGCCCGCGTAGCATCGAGATGTTGTAGTTTGACGATATGAGCTGTAGCAGTGTCGCGAAGAAGTCCGCATGGAGCCAGTCACCTTCTTTCTTACAGTACGATTCAGATTTCATGAAGTGGTCAATCAGTTCCTGGCTCTTCTCCTGGTCGCGGCCCTCTATCAGATCGACCACCAGATACCGGCAATAATCGAGGCAATCTGCCAACAGGGTCCCATTACGGCGGTTTACCTGGCCGGAGTTAACGAACTCACGATAAATCAGCTTCTGTAATCGCACGATTTGCTTCGTCAGTTCCATCAGGTTAACGTCAGCCATTCCTCTTCATTGCTGCTTTCTATAATCCTGTTCCGCGAGCGCCTTTTTGAAGAGCGACGCGAAAAGATTGAGCCGTTTCTCCTTACAGTCACGGTATTTATCGCCTAAGTCTCGCCGAACCTCATCTACTATTCGGTCAAAAACCGCGGAATCACGTACATTAACACCGCGGTTATCATAATAGATCAATAGGGTTTTCAAATGCACTTCTGGGTACTGCTTGCTACCCGTATAGTACGCGGTATATTCGATCTCCACACTATTAGATGATGGATCAAGATCAGTAACGATCAGATCTCTGTAACAGAATTTTTGAAGTTTTTGGGTTAATTTACCTTTACAATCTTCCTTAACGCTGCTATCCGATTTTAGTTGCTCTAGCGTATCAGGCGGCAACTGTGAGAGATCCTGGTAGATCTTGCACCGTATTCTCACACCTTTATAAACCTCACTTGCTATGACATCGTCCAGCAGATCGCTCAGTTGCATGCGACTTTAGTTACCTCCAGGTAGCTCGTACGAATGGCTCGCGAGTTCTGGTGTAGCCACGTGCTTCGGTGAATAAATCCGCTTCACGCGCCATGCCTGCTTCTTGTACGAAGTGCTTTATAAACTTATCGCTTTTGCGCGCACGGCCGCGAAGCCCGAGCACCAGTACCTGCACGAAGAGTCGGTTAAGCTTCTGGTGAGCTCGTTCTACCTGTGAATGCCTCGCTACTGTTCAGCCCTCCCTGTGGGGGAACCCGTGACCTTTATTTGCCGGCTATCGAGATGTATACTCCGCAGGGCGGTGAGGACGAGCGGATGAAGCTTAAGGATATCCTGAAACTCATCGGGAGCATATTCATTGCTCAGCTTGCAGGTCAGATTGGCGCCGTAGCTACCAGTGCGTCAGTCCAAACCTGGTACGTCACGTTAAACAAGCCCATCTTCACCCCGCCCAACTGGCTCTTCGCGCCGGTTTGGATTACCCTCTACACCCTTATGGGGCTCGCGCTCTTCCTTATCTGGCGGTTGAGGGTTCAGACGCGCGGGGTGAAACTGGCACTTGCGCTCTTCGGCGTGCAATTGCTGCTGAACACGCTCTGGTCGATCGCGTTCTTCGGGCTCCGATCGCCGCTTGCCGGGCTCGTGGTCATTATCCCCCTCTGGATTGCTATTGTCGCAACCATTGTTCAGTTCTTACCGCTCTCCAGACCCGCTGGCCTGCTCCTCCTCCCGTATCTGCTCTGGGTGAGCCTTGCAACAGCGTTGAACGCCGCGATCCTGCTCCTGAATTGAGCTGCTAGATAGGTACGATTAGCGCTGCACAAAGGAGTTTTTAAGGATCGGTGCCTTACTGATACTGCAGACAGAGCCTGAGCGGTGATTTGGTCGGGAGTTGGCAGCTGCATGGAGGCGTGAGACGCGGGTATGACCCAAGCATGCATATTCTGTGGTGAGGAGTGCTATGATAGGTACGAAGAGAAAGGGGAGGGCGTTGCAGGTATGCGAATCGGCGAGCAGCTCATCTGCGATCGCTGCCTGAACGAGCTTAAACGAGCGCTCGGGATTGAGAAGCTCGAACGACTCTTTCAGGAGCCTGCTTAGCGGAGCTTGGCAGGGCAGTCCGAAAAGCGGTGCACTGCACGACCGATTCGAGCCCGGTCGAAGCTTTAAATGAGGAGCGCCTATATAGGCGTAGATGGTGGGAGCAGGAGCTTGCAGGGTAGCGTCCTCACCGCTCTGGTGCTCCCAAGGTGCCTCGCGATGTTAACCGCAGCGGAAGGCCGCAGGGGCTTGGAGCTCGCACGTGCCGCGATCAAGCATCATCTGAGCGAGCACACGAAGTTCCGGGCACCCGGTGATTTGCCCGCGATCTTTACCGAAGAGCGGGGCGTTTTCGTCACGCTCACCAAATTCGGTGCACTGCGGGGCTGTATCGGCTTCCCCTATCCCGTCTTGCCACTGAAGGACGCGATCATCGAGGCGGCGATCTCCGCAGCAGTCTTCGACCCCCGATTCCCGCCCGTGACGCTCCGCGAATTGAACGATATCGCCCTGGAGCTGACCGTTCTGTCACTGCCCACGGTCGTGAAGGTGAAGCCCGCAGAGCTGCCGAGGCACGTGGAGATCGGCCGCCATGGCTTGATCGTCAAACGCGGGTATGCTCAGGGGCTCCTGCTGCCGCAAGTGGCGGTCGAATACCAGTGGTCGCCCGAGGAGTTCTTATGCCAGACCTGCTGGAAGGCCGGCTTGCCCCAGGATGCCTGGCTGGAGGTGGGCACGGAGGTCAGCACCTTCGAGGGCCAGATCTTTACGGAGAAGGAACGGAAGGAGAACGAGGAATGATCGAGATAGACCGGTATACCTGCGGCTACTGCGGCGCCTGCGTTTCCGTCTGCCCCGCGGATGCCATCGAGCTGGTGGGGACCTGGATCAAGATCGACCAGGCGAGCTGCACGAGCTGCAAGGCATGCGTGAACATCTGCCCCCTTGGCGCACTTGAGCTGGTGAAAGAAGAGTCACACCCGTGACGCTGCCCTGGCATCAGATCTTTTTGGCGTAGACATACGCATCCTCGCCATCCGCATAGTACGCACGAATAAGGTAAGAAGGCCGATAGTCGAGCATCTCATAGAAGTGGATCGCGCTCCTGTTACTCTTCCGTACCTCGAGGGTGATGAGATCGAACGATTTAGCGCGTAATTCGCGTTCCAGCATCCTGATCAGGGCGTTGCCCACGCCCGAGCGCTGATATTCCCGGTCCACCGCAATCCCGGAGATATGCCCATGGCTCCCCCGTAAACTCCCGCCCACGAAGCCGATGAGCTGCTCGCCACCTTCTGCGGTCCGCGAACCAGCGACGAAGAAGAAGTAGTGGGAGGAGTGGAAGAACTCCGCGATGTCCTCCGAGGTATTTGCCGTCTTGATGTTCCGTTTCCACAACCGAATGATCTCCGGCAAATCCGCATCGTGTGCTTTTCGAAGCGTGAATGCCACCATACCTGGATACACTCGCCTTTGCAGTTGTCGTTCTCTCTATAAATACTTTATCCGGCCGCGATTGCCGGGAGACGCGACCTCAGGAAGCTCGGGCATCGTGAGGAAAACGGTATTTATCGCCATCACGGGGGATAGATAGATAGATGGAGAGAGCGTATGCGTGAGGGGCGGATGAACGATGCAGAACGGGTGCAGAAGGATCTCGCACTCTTCGCGGAGAGTATGGCTGACCTCAATTCGGTCACACTCACCGCAGCTGAAGCGGCCGTGGTCGCGCATGCACGGCGGTACTACGAAGACACGAAGTACTATGGCGAGAAGGGCGATCTGTTCACCGCGTTTGGGTGCATCAACTATGCGCATGGGCTGCTCGATGCACTACGGAATATGCGCGGGTTACTGTGATGAGTTGATCTGCTCACGGGGTATCGGGTCAACCGAGAAGGAGACCGATGATGAACCCCAGAATGGCGCCGGTATTGAGGAATGGCAGGCCCGCATGCGGCGTCCCGCGGCCCGCAATGCGGCTCAGTGCTGTGTAGCCCGCCAGCGTGCCGAGGAGTGCGCCGAGCGCCGGGGCATTGAGCAGGCCGAAATACCGCACGGTCGCGGGGAGCGCATTGGCAGAGACGACGAGCACTGCGGGGATGATCGCATCGCCAAGCCCCATGTAGAAGCCCTCCTCCAGCTTCGTCTCCTTCAGGAGCGAGAATCCCCACCGCCGGGGCAGCACAAAGAGCACGGGCATCCGGAGATCGATGACCGATTCGGCGAGCGCGACCATGTGCTTCGTCTTGTAGACCGCGATGGCGTCGTAGACCAGCAGGATGACCATGAGGAGTAAAACGGGTAGAACGCTGAGCGAGATGCCGAAGATCGCCGCGGCTCCACCGGCAATCAGCAAGCCGGTCGCGTCGAGCACGTACCACTCCGGATACCGGTAGAGGAGCAGAGCGAGCGCGAGCGTGCCGATAATAGGGAGCGCGAGCCGGGGGTGAAAGAATGCGTACAGCACGTAACAGATCGTCGAGGTCACCGCGACGAGCATCACGAGATACACGAGCTTCTCACCCAACTGCTTGCAATACTTGAGGATCAGCAGGATGAACGCGGTGAACGCAATGATGAACGCGAAGAAGTACAGGGGATTCCAGAGCGATTCGGGATCCTCAAATGCCTGCATGCCCGCGAGGTCCATGGGCGTGGCGAGCAGTACGGCGAGGAGGTGTGTGATCAGAATGAAACCGCCCATTGCGAGATACAGCACGAGGCTCGCACACCGCTCTTCTCCTCGCTCCTCTTCGCTCTTATCCACTTCCATCGTGCTCGGGCTCAACTCGTGAGTGTACATACCGCCCGGATTCTTATAAGCTTGGTTCGGCGCGTCGGGTGATGAAGTACGGCAGCTGATAATCGCGTTTCGAGCACACGACTACTGCAGCACGAGGTTCTGTATAAAAGCCGCTAAGCGTCTGCTATCGCGCTCCTTCCTGAGCATGATGTCCGTCTTCAGTACCTCGACGCCTGGCTCGGTCTGGCAGTCGTCCGATTGATGGATAATGAGCGTGTCGAGGAACTCTTTATAGCAGTCGTACACCCCGTGGGGCGAGACTTCAAAGCCCTTCGCACGCATGAATTTGCCCGCAGGGCCGCTAACCGCCGCCGTGCCGATGATGGGCGAGATCGCGACCACGAGCTTCCACTTCAGCAGATCCCGCACCCCGTTGAGCGCGAGGATGGGCCCGATACTGGTGATCGGATTGCTCGGCCCGATGAGCACCAGCGGCTCGGCCTTCTGCTCCAGTGCTGCGACGACGGCTGCGGAAGGGCGTGCGGTCGCGATGCCTTCAAAGTAAACATTCAAAACGTCCGGCGCGCCCTTACGCGCCACCCAGAACTCCTGGAAGTGGAGCTCGCCCTCCGGCGTCTGGATCATGGTTCGTACCGCTGCGGGCTCGTCCGTCATGGGCAGTATCGTTATTCGCGCGGGTATGCCGAAGCTCCGTGCGAGCGCCGCGGTAGCCTCGGTTAAGCTCTTACCCTGGCGCAGCAGTTCGGACCGCAGGATATGGGTTGCACGGTCCTTATCACCGATCATCAGCCCTTCTGGCTGCTGCAATCGCGCGAGCGTGGTGTGTGTATGAAAACTGTCGTTCTGCACGCCCCACCAGGTCTCTTTGTTGATCATCCCGGCCAGCGTGTAGAGCACGGAATCGATATCCGGTGAGAGCAAGTTCCCGGAGATCCAGAGATCCTCCGCCGTGTTCACGATGATGGTCAGCGGCTCGTTCTTGAAGACCTTTACGAGGCCAGGCAGCAGCTTCGGGGTGCCCGTACCGCCGGAAAGGATGATCATACTCTCCCCAATGGTTGGCACGGCTAATAAAACAAACCCGGGCAACGAGCAGCGCGGAGATGCGGCAACCACCCGCGGCAGAGTGTGACTGGCGTGCGTGCATGCACCTGAGATTACCTAGCGCACAGTAACCGAAAGCGTAAAGCTCTCCAGCGGTTCGACACTTTCCCACGGCCGGTGGTAAACCAGCTTCAAACTGCTCTGGCCGGCACTGACGGCTTCGAACCGGATGATCTGCACACCGCCGGCGCCCACAAGAGTAGACTCGGGTTCGAATTCAATCTCACCGAGCTGACGCAGGATCCGGTCATCGGTTGGCTCAAGGATAGCCCAGGTGTAGCCGGTCGTCGGGTTCGCCGCCAGCGTAATGCGGAGCCGCTGCCCCGGCTGAAGTTCGATCGAGCTAAGGTTGTCCGCGGCGGTGAGCTGCAGTTCACGTGATGATCCGGTGAACAGGATCAGAAGGAGGAGCAGCAGTGCGAAGATCGCCGCTGCCGCGATTACCACCTTTCGTGTGATCATTGGTACCAGATTGGTATAGCACCTCCATGCATATAAGCCCTGCTGCGAAAACGATCAATGCCCGCTCAAGCATGGTGGATCGCAGGAGCTGTCCACGCTACAGGATATAGGGCATGAGCTCAGCTCGGGTGATCCTTACCGTGAGCGTAAGAAATCGAATCGGCTCTGCGGAGCTATTCTGGAGGAAGTGGACTTTCTCGGGCGGTATATAAATCACATCTCCGGTTGCCGCGTCACGCCGCTCCTCACCGATATGCATGACGCCCTGGCCGGATATGAGGTAATAGAGCTCTTCGGCGTCCGGATGGAAGTGCGGCTGGATGGTTTGCCCGGGCTGAAGGAAGGTCTCATAGATGGCGACGATCCGAGCTGCACAGCCGGCAAGATTCACGCCACCCTCTAAACGCTCGACAAACACCCGCCCTCACTTCTCCTCGCCTGTCTGCTAGGTAGGTCAGCCGCAGGAGAAGATAAAGGCCCGTGCAGCCTCGTGCAAGGAAGGAAGGAAGGCAGCCGCATCACCGCGGGATTGCGACCAGGAATGAGGTGGCGTGGAGCTCGGAAGCGGGTTGCTGGAGGAGAAGAGAGAATCTCTCGCCTTAGCCGATTCGCAGGCGGTTCAACAAGCCACCAATTCCAATGCCATGACCACCGGAATACTGAGCAGCCCGGCGAAGAGGTGCAGGTTCAGCTCGCCCGTGCGGGCATAGGTGAGCAGGAACATCCCGCCGGCAAAGATACCTGTCAACACGAGTGCTGGAATGAGATAGGTGAAGATTCGCTCGCGAACGGAGAACTCCGCCACTTCTCGGTACCGCTTCGCGGGATCTGCCAGAAGAGCGCGGCGATGATAAATGCGCTTGATCGAGTCGATCGCGATCGCTCTCAGCCATGCGCAGCCGAGGAAGGTGAGGATGGTAAGCAGAAGGACGGAGTGATTCCGGGTGAACAGTACGAGGAGCAGGATATAGAGGGGGATGAGTAAGGGCCGCACGAATCGCTCAAGGGTACTGAGATCCTCAGACCGACCCAGTTTCTTCCGCAGCTGATAGACGAATACCTCTTTAAAGGCCGTGATGAATTCCTGCTCGCGCACCTCAACCACTCTGTCTGTCCGTCTTTATCCACGCTTACTCGTTACATAGTGGAGGCGGTGATAGAGCCTGAGTAGCAAGGATCGTACGGGTTACTTACGCCCGCAGCGCCCGTAACGAGATCTTGTAGCGCCCTACTGTACCGCCATAGTTGCCCGCGGAGATCCTCACCAGCCCTTTCACGGCCTCTACACGCTCGATCGCAGCCCGCATCGCCCGTTCGACGACCTGGAGCGAGAGGCCATTGATCACGATCTCCGGTATGCTTTCCACGCCTTCCGGTACCTTGGAGTCACTGAGTCGCCGCGTGAGCGTGGGGCAGTAGGGGTGGTTGGTCGTCGGCCCGATCTCCGGGAAGTTCGTTTCGGGCTTCGAGCCGGCGGAGCAGATCCCGAAGGGCGTGATCGCGCCATCCACCGCGCTGATCGCCTCGATCGCTTTCTCGCCCGCTTCCAGTGCGGCCGCCTCAGTCTGGCAGAGGAACCAGAGATTACCACCCATCACGCCCCGCTGATACCCTATATACCGCTCAATGACGAACTCGCCCATCATGATCGGCACAACGATCACTTCCCGGCCACTGCGGTGCTCAACGGTCTCGTACCCGTCGCCGCAGTGCCCGATACGCGCCATCGTCTCGAACTTCTCCGGCGAGTCGAGCGCATTGAAGACGCGGGTAGTGGGCACGACCAGAACACCCTGCCTGATCCGCTTTGCAACTTCATACTCCAGGTGCGCTGCGGCATCTGTACCGTAGCTCACCCAGAGCTGGATCACTGCACCCTGCCGGCCGTCCGGCGTCTCCTGCTCGCCTAACCACCGCTCGATACCACCCTCTGATTCGCCAAAGACCGTGCAGGGCAGGGCCGTCGCAGCACGTACTGCCTGCTTCAACCGCTTCGCATCACGTGCTGTAATGCAGACCCGTGCGACCAGCCCCTCAAATGCCTCACAGTACGTATCTTCGAGCTCCATTTCCGCGTACTTCGATTCTGTTTCGTTCGGTCTCGTGCAAAGAGAAGATGAAAAAGGGGATGTCAAGAAAAGAAAAGAAAAGAGAAGTGAAGTAAAGTGAAGTGAAGTGAAAAAAGGAAGGGGGCGGGAGAACCCCACCCCGCGTTTCCCGTGGTTGGTTATTCTGCCTGCTCGAACCTCTTCTCAAGCTTCTTGAGCACGTTCGGCAGCGTGGTGTACTCCATCTCCTCGACCGGAAGCCGGTGCGGCTCGAATGGCCCGTGAGCACGCATGTAATCAGCAATCTCTCCCGCCTTTCGGCGCGCGAGGTCGTACGCAGGGTCGTCAAAGAGGTCCGCAGGCCCAACTAACCGGCCTTTGGCGATCTGGAACCCCGCAGCAGAGACGCGCGGTGGTCCGTCAAACCGCGTGGGGTGACAATCGCCGAATGAACAGGGCATAATGGGGCCGTTGTGCGAGCCGCGCATCCAGCCGCTCACCAGATAGGGCAGCGAGAACGGCTCCAGAACCTCGCCCAGCGCCGGCAGACCTGATTGTGACCGCACCAGCGCAACGGGATCGTCCTTGCCCACATATTTGCCCGCCGTGAAGAACAACTTCTCGGTGCTGATCACCGCCACCGGCTCGTCCTTCGGCAGTGGGCTCGTCTCCTTTGGATAGACACGCTTGATCACGTACTCGCTCTTCGCACCGATCAAGGCGAGCAAGGAGTACAGTTCCTCCGGTGTGCGCAAAAATACTTTTTGCTTCTTCTTGATCTCCCAGACCTCAAAGATGAAGCCGTCGTGCATCGTCGGATCGACGATGAGGCCCGCCGTGTTGAACGGGTCGGCGAACATCTTGTAGATTGGATAATTGAACGCACCGGGCTCCGTCTTGTCCATCATGAACGCGACCAGCGGCTCCGAGCCGCGTTCCGTGAACTCCATCTCCGCGATCCCCGGGCCCATGCCCCGGATGTTGCCACTGAACGCATCCACCAGGAGATCCTGACCCGCGCCGTGCAGCTTGAGCTCCTTCGCTACTTTCGTGGCCTCTTCGAACGTGTGCCACGCTAAGCCGTGGATCGCTTCAGAGTCCACCCCTTTGCGGTGACTCATCAGCAACTGGAGGTCATCGCCAGCGGCTAAGACGTGAAAGTCCACCAGTAACCCGTCCTTCTTCGCTTTCGCCAGCTGCGTCCTCGCCGTCTCCATCAAGGCAGGATGCACCGCTGAATGTCCCGGAAAGCCACCCACATCCGCTTTAATCAAACTTACGGTTATCTTCTCCATACTCTTCCTTACACCTGTGGTACCTACTTAGCCGCTCCTTCATAAGAATTCTTTCCGCATCACCGCTGGAAAGCAGGCCGCGAACGGACGATTGCGTCGTGAATAAGATCGAGATAGGGATCGTGCTCACCGCACCTGCGGATGCCGCTCCCGTCACCGGAGGTTACTCGAAGACCTCTTTGAGGATCTGCTGCGCCTCCTCGTCCCGGCGCTTATGTGCTTGCCTGAGCTGCTCGCCACGTGTGAAACACTGCCCAGCCTTTTCTTCATCGCCCATCAGCTGGTAGACCAGCCCGAGGTTATGGTACGTGGAGATCCCTTCATCGATGAGGTATGTCTTAAGGTTCAAGGCGGCATTGAAGAACCCCAGTGCCATCTCGTACTGCTCGAGGCTCGCGTACGCCACGCCGCAATCGTTGCACGCCTTCGCCATAGTCGGGAGTGTTGGCTCTGCTCGCACGATCTGCTTGAAGAGCTCAATGGCCGCCTCAAATCGCTCCTGTGCGAGACATTCCTCCGCCTCGATCAGCAACTCCTCGGGTGTCTGCTCACACTCCGCCGCGGGCGCGCCCTCTTCGCTCATACTGCTACTACTATACCACTCATCACTATTATCTCTTTCTTAGACAACGGACGCGTAAAGGTGGCGTTCACGCACATTGAAGAAGCGATCTGTGCTCCTTCCGCTGAGCTCAACCCAGCTTACCCGCGTCCTCACGCACGAGCATCCGGAATCGCTTATGGATTCGCAGTATCTCCTCCCGCATTGACTCGTCGGCTCGCTCAAGCAGGTGGAAATACGGAGCGGCCTTCGTCTCACGCTGGGCAGTCAGGAAATCGCGGAGATCAGGCGTGATAAACTCGTCCGTAATGCGACCTGGCTCGGCCTCGAACGCGTCTCGATTCTCCTCCCAGCCCGTTACCAGTGCTCGTGCAGCCTCTTTGCCGCCACATGCAAACGCCCGGCAGATCAGGTAGAGAAACCGGATATCCGCGGAGGCGAGCCCGAGGTTGGCGTAGGGCACGGCGTACTCGTTCCCATTGAAGACGACCGCAATGCCGTGGTGCGCCGCTACCTCCCGGAGCATTTTGAAATCGGTAATGCTATCGCCGACGGCGATGATATCGCGGATCGCGATACCCCGTTCACGGGCGATCCGTCGTACTGCCTCTGCCTTACGCTCGCCGCCGATGACCCGTGTCGCGAAGACCTCATAGCCCAGTGCAGGAAGTTGCTGGAAGAAGAGCGTATCGAGCAACTCCTTCAGTCGAGCTGTTTCATCGTGCTCATGCGCGTCGGAGAGCTCGAGGAGTTCCGCTTCCGTAGCGCGGATGAGGCTGAAGAATGCATCGGGCAGTTTCCGCTGCCGCTCCGTCAGGGCCAGCCGGGTACAGATGATATGATCCAGCGGCACAGCCAGCTGCTGCCCGATGTTGAATGCATGTTGCTCGTAGCTGGTCGAGATAATGAAGATCTCCCACCCGTCTGCGCGCAGCTGCTCGAAGAGGTACGCAGCACCATCCACGATCTTCGCCCGTGCCGAGACCGCCCGTATATCCGCGTCGGTAATGCTATGGAGCAGGAAGAAGGGGACGATCAGGGCGAGCGTGTCCCCGGGCTCGTAGTTCGGCCGTCCCTCCAGAGCGAGGAGGTCATCGTACCGGCTGATCGCCTCGAAGATACGCGCGCCCGCCGGCCCAATCAGCTTCATCACTTCGTAAGCGTTATCCTGCGGCGAGAGCGGCCCTTCTAGGTCGAAACAGATCGTCGGGGTCATGAGTGGCAGAACATCTTCGGATAGGTCGCGACGAGCACACTCCCTTCGCCAGGGCTGAGCGGCCCGCTGGTCTGCGGATCGATCACCTCGAGAAGGTACTGATCCTCCCAGAGGTGCATACCGCTCTTCTCCCCGCACTCGTAGGCGACGCCCGGGCCGTTCAACTCTGACATCACCGGCACTTTGCAGTTCTGTGCTTACCCACGCCACTATTTCAGCAGCTCCATCGCTTCTCGCGCGGAAACACCTTCGTGCACCACCTGACAGATCGCCCGCGTGATAGTCGCCGGCTTCTCGTGCTGGAAGATGTTCCGCCCGATTGATACGCCCGATGCGCCGACCGCGATCGCGTCCTCGACCATCGTCAGCACTTCTTCGTCGGTCGTCGCCTTGGGGCCGCCCGCAATGATCACGGGCACCGGGCACGTCCGTATTACCTCCTTGAAGGTGTCGGGATCGCCCGTATAATTCGTCTTTATCAGGTCTGCACCGAGTTCCGCACCCACGCGTGCCGCGTGCCGCACGGACTCGGGATCGTGCTCGTTCTTCACCTTCTTGCCTCGCGGATACATCATTGCCAGGAGCGGTATGCCCCAGTGCTCGCAGACCATCGTTATGGTGCCCAGCGCTGCAAGCATCTCCGACTCAGTATCCGCCCCCACGTTCACGTGCATCGAGACGGCATCGGCACCCAGGCGCATCGCCTCCTCCACCTGAGCGACGACCACCTTGTTCAAGGGGTCGGGCCCTAACGACGTGCTCGCCGAGAGGTGAATGATGAGGCCGATATCCTTCCCGTAGCCCCGATGGCCCGCGATGACGATGCCTTTGTGCAAGAGCACGGCATTCGCACCGCCTTCCGCCACGCCATTCACCGCATTCCTCATGTCCGTCAAGCCATAGATGGGGCCCGAGGTCACGCCATGGTCCATCGGAACTATCACGCTTCGTCCACTCGTACGATCGATGATCCGCTCCATTCGTATGCTCTTCCCTATGCCCATTCGCTCCATTCGCTCTCTTATACTCGTCATTCTCTCCTCCTCCCCTTTTACCCTCAATAGAAAAGCTTAAATAGCCACTCTCTCCATTTGTAGAGTTAGCGAGGTGGCAAAGATGAAGTATCGGATTTTACTCACGGTGGTGGTTGTTTCTTGGTTGCTTGCAAGCAGTTTGGGTCTAGCAGCAGAAGCGCAGAGTGGAGCAGGCGAGATAAAGATAGGGATTGTCGCGCCATTAACCGGAAGTATGAGCACGACTGGGACGGATATGTGGCAGGCTGCCGAGTTGGCGGCGGAGGAGATCAACGCGAAGGGCGGGGTCAACGTCAACGGCGTACCTATGCAAATTAAACTGGTGCAGGGCGACGATGGATCGAGCGGAGAAACAGGTGTTAAGGCTGTCACGAAGCTCATCACTGAGGATAAGGTGGATATTCTTGTTGGCGGCTTTTCGAGTGGCATAACCAAAGCTGATTCGGTTGTCGCGGCGGAACATAAAGTGCCGTTCGTAATAACCGGGGCGTCATCTCCGGATATAACGAGAAGAACGGATATAGATACAACATACTTCTTCCATTTCATTCCGACCACAAGTGACTATTCAGAGTCAATTCTTCTGTTTGTCGATGCGATAATAAAGCCCAAGATAGATGAGCGGTTCAATTTTCCCGAGAATAGGCCACTGAGGGTAGGTGTGCTCTATCAGGACAGCGCTTATGGCATAGGCGTTTACGAGGGTGTTAAACGGGTTATAGCGGAATACAACCTCAGCATGGAGATAGTTGCGGCAGAGAAATTCAAGATGAGCGAGACGGACTACAGAACTACACTAACGGTTATAAAGGCCGCTAACCCGGACATTATTTTCCCCGCGGCAGTCCTTAATGAGCAGGCACTCATCGTGCCTCAGGGAAGGAGAGATGTGGGGTTGAACACCATCTATCTCTCAGTTATCTGCAATGATGACACGGACTACTATACGGGGGTGGAGCGCTGGGGCGAATATTCAATCCAGGATAGCATATTTGGCCCATATTCCGTTCCCGCGGGACCGATCTACAGTGCAGTAACAAACTTCAAGCAGAATTATGAGCGCAAATGGCACGATTCTCCGAGTATGATGGGTGCAACAACCTATGAGGGCGTTTATATCGCGGCTGAGGCTATTAAGAATGCAGGTACCTTGGATAAGGACAAGATCAGAGATGCATTGGATGAGCTTGAGATGCCCCAGGATATCTTCGCGATGAAGGGTGGTGTGATCGCTTTTTCGTCTGATTACCGCGAGAGTAAATTCGAGCCGTATCTGCAGCAGTTGATCTGGAACGACTCCGTGGGAGCGACGAGACCGAAGATTGTCTGGCCTGCGAGCGTCAAGGAGACTGATTTTGTACTGCCGGAGTGGTACGAGCCAGGAAGCGCACCAGCACCAACGGGGTCAACGACACCAACGCCCAAAGCACCAGGCTTCGGAGCGGTAGTTGCTCTGGCAGGTCTGCTTGCAGTCGCCTATCTGGTGTGGCGAAAAGAGAAGTAACGAACTCAACGCAGAAGAACAAATGAACAAGTAATCATGGCAGCGTTCACATCGAAGCTGGAACGATCACTACTGAAGGGAGAACTGAGACGCATAAAGGAAATCGACTTGGTAGTAGTAGATTGGTACGAGCCTACGGGCTCGTAATTTTTTATTTTTCTTAGGTTTCTTTTTTCACTATGATGGACATCGGTCTTTTTATTCAGATTTTAGTATGGGGACTTTATGCGGGGTGCATTTACATTCTCCTCGCCATAGGCCTGAATTTAATCTTTGGCGTGATGAAGGTCGTGAACTTCGCCCACGGCGAATTGTTGATGCTTGGCGCTTATACCGCCTTCTGGATTTACACTTATTCCCACATTAATCCCTATCTCGTGGTTCCCCTTGCCATGCTTCTCATAGCTCTTCTCGGTGTTGTTATTGAACGACTGGGTTTCCGTCCGATTATGGGCACCGGGAAGTTGAATGAGATCTTCCTCAGCCTTGGTTTGATTTATCTGTTCCAGAATCTCGTGGCGTTTTTATGGTCAACGAACACACGATCCATTCACAGCCCGTACAGCGACGTTTCAGTTCCCCTGGGATCGGTCAAGCTGCCACTGGATTACCTCGTCATTATCGCCATTACCAGCGTCTTCTTAATTGCTTTTCAACTCTTCATGAAGAGGACCACTCTTGGGAGAGCGATGCGTGCCACCAGCCAGAACAGGGAGGCAGCTGCGTTAATGGGCATTAATGTGGAACGGATGGACATGCTCAGTTTTGCTCTTGGTTCTGCACTTGCTGCGGCCGCGGGAGGCTTGTGGTTGATTAGCGGGCAGCTCGTGGATCCTTACATGGGGGCTATTTCCGCCATCAAGGCCTTTGCGATAATCATCATCGGTGGTTTTGGGAGCATCCCCGGGGCTATCATTGCGGGCCTGACGCTGGGCATTGCGGAAAATGTGGTGCCGTTACTCATGCAATCCTTTGCGAACCTACTTGGCTTTTCAATGTCATTCACGGCATGGAAGGATACTATTGCGTTCTTTGTCTTAATCATAGTTCTCGTACTGAGGCCTACGGGCATATTCGGAGAGAAAGGCGAGTAAACTATGAGATTTGACCGTATGAGCATGAGAACATGGCTTGGGATTGGCTCACTGATCCTGGCATTTCTCATACCCCTTATTCTAGGAATCAATACGTATCTTCTAACGGTCTTGATTATCATGCTTGTCTTTATCATCTATTCATCAGCCTGGAATCTCCTCGTTCTTTCTGGTCAGGCTTCTTTGGGTCATGCTGCCTTCTTCGGTATTGGTGGTTATGTGTCCGCGATACTTGCGAGAAGTCTTGGTCTTCCACCACTTGCGACACTGCTCGTCGGCGGGTTATTTGCTGCAGTCATAGGCGTTCTGATAGGCCTTACCTGTATACGGATGAGGGCGTGGTTCCTTGCTATGGTGACCTTCGGGTTTGCGGTTATAATACGTACAATCACCGCAGAACTTTCATGGCTCACGGGAGGCTGGGATGGTATCCCGGCGAAGAGATTGATACCGGTAACGATTCCCAATTATATCGTGTATGAATACTACATGATGCTCCTGATAGCAGTTGCGGTGATCGTTGTCATCTACCTGATCGTGAAGTCGAAGATGGGACTCGCTCTGGAGGCGATACGGGAGAACGAGCTTGAAGCGAAGGTGATGGGCATCAACGTTACGAAATACAAGTTGATGGCGTTCGCTATAAGCGCTTTCTTCGCCGGAATTGCCGGAGCACTGGAGATCCATCACTTTGGGTATATCACCCCTGAGGTGTATGGCATGGACATCTCCTTCTGGCCGATCATCTATTGCATCAGCGGCGGATTGTTCACCATGGAGGGCCCCATTTTAGGTACGGTAATTATAACTTTCCTCGATGCAGGCCTGAAGAGCTTAGGCTTTACCTACGAGCGATTAATCCTGATCGGTTTGATCCTCATCCTTGAGGTGATATTCCTGCCACGGGGATTCGTCTCGCTCCCCAAGAGGATCAAATCCACGGTGAGTTCACGTCACATTCCAAGGTAAGCCTCGCGCACGTAGTGATTATTCAGCAGATCAGAGCCGCCCCCCTCCAGGATCACCCGCCCCTTTTCCAGGATATACGCCCGGTCTGAGATCTCAAGCGCATGGTGGATATTCTGCTCTACGAGCAATACCGTAACGCCCTCCTCCTTCAGCTTTTTGACGATTTCAAATACCTGTAAGACGATCTTCGGAGCTAACCCGAGGGAAGGCTCATCCAGCATCAAGAGCTTTGGCTTTGACATCAATGCGCGTGCAATCGCGAGCATCTGCTGCTCACCGCCGCTCATGGTTCCGGCGAGCTGTTTCTTTCGCTCCTCAAGTGTCGGAAAGAGATTGAAAACCCAGGCAAGACTGTCGTTCAGTACATCCCTTGCCCGCGATGCGTAGGCCCCCAAGATGAGGTTCTCGAGAGCGCTCATCCGCGGGAATATCTCTCGCCCCTCAGGGACAAGAGCAATCCCCGCCTCAACTATCCGGTATGCAGGAAACCCAGTAATGCTCTTCTTCATGAAGCGTATGCTCCCCGAGCCCGGCTTAAGCAGACCCTGGATGGTCTTCACGGTGGTTGACTTTCCTGCTCCATTTGAGCCCAGAAGGGTTACAACCTCCCCCTCTTCGATAGTAAGGGAGACATCCCAGAGCACCTGCACCCGCTCATAGGAGACATTTAATCCACTTAGCTCAAGCATGGTATCACATATAGCTCTTTTCACCGAGATAAGAGCTTATAACCTTCTCATTCTTCGCGATCTCTACTGGCGTCCCCTCCGCGATCTTCTCGCCGTGATGGAGCACCACCACTTTGTCGGAGACGTTCATGATGATCCTCATGACGTGCTCCACCATCAGTATCGTTATTCCTGACTCCCGTATCTTCTGGATCAGCGAGATCGCGTCATTGCTCTCTTTCGGATTCAAGCCGGTGGTCACCTCGTCCAGCAGAAGGAGTTTCGGATCAGTGGCGAGGGCTCGTGCAAGCTGTATGCGCTTCAACTCGACGACATTCAGGTTCTTCACCGGGTAATGAATCTTAGCCTTAGGGTAGCCGACGTAGTCGAGTTTTTCTTCCGCTTTCTCCCCGGCCTCTTTCAGGCTGATCTTCTCTGAATTACCGAATACCGCCCCCACAAGGACGTTTTGGAAGGCCGTGAGTTCTGGAAAAGACTGCACGAGCTGGAACGTCTTTGCTATTCCCAGCTTGCAGACTTTATTAGGTCTCTGATAGGTGATGTCCTCGCCGTCGAAGATGACCGAGCCTGAGCTGGGCAGATAGATGCCACTTATGATATTGAGAAGGGTTGATTTGCCCGCGCCGTTCGGGCCGACGAGCCCGACGATCGCACCCTGCTCGATCTCAAAGCTGACATTCTTGATCGCTGTTATTCCGGCAAAATGTTTACTGACACCTCGTACGGCGAGCATTGAGCGTATTCCTCTACCAGCTACTGTAATTAGTGGTATAGCAGCTATATTTATCTATCGCATCTGTTAAAGGCATCTCGAACGACGATGGCGAATGGTTGCTGGAGCATCACCAGGTCGGTTTGGTCGGTAGCAACGCTCGCCAAATTGATTACCCGCAAAAACCCATTGTTTTTTATAGTCAGAATGCGTAGTTTGCGTTGGTGGATCTCATGTTCAGGTACTGGAATCCGCATATTGAACGTATGCCGCTCACGGATTTGGAGAAGCTGCAGGAGGATCGGCTTCGATCTGTTGTTCGGTTTGTCTCTGCCCATTCGGCTTTTTACCGGCAGCGATTCGCGGAGGCCGGGGTGGCGCCTGAGGACATCACGAAGCTGAGCGACGTCGCGAAACTCCCGTTCACCACGAAGCTCGATCTCCGGAATACCTATCCGACGGGGATGTTCTGCCTGCCCGGTGACTGGGTCGTGCGGTACCACGTCTCGAGCGGTACGACGGGCAAGCCAACCGTGGTGGGATACACCCAGGGCGACATTGATATGTGGACTGATTCGCTCGCTCGTGCGCTCACCTCGATCGGGCTTGGTCGTGGCGACGTGATACAGGTCGGGTACGGCTACGGGCTCTTTACCGGCGGGCTCGGACTCCACTACGGCGCGGAGAAGATCGGCGCGACCGTGCTTCCGATGGGCACGGGGAATACGGAGCGGCAGATCGAGCTGATGCAGGATCTCGGGAGCACCGCGATAGCCTGCACACCCTCCTATTTCCTCTACATCAACGAGGTAGCGCAGCAGATGGGGATCAGCATCAGGGATGATACGAAGCTCAAGGTCGGTGTGTTTGGCGCGGAGCCCTGGTCCGAGGAGACGCGGAAGCGGATCGAGGACGCGACGGGCATCAAGGCCTATGACATCTTTGGCACGAGTGAGATGAGCGGCCCACTCTTTACTGAGTGCCATTTGCAGAACGGTATCCATATCTGGGCTGATTACTTCCTGGTCGAAGTGCTCGATCCGAAGACGGGCGAGCAGGTGGGTGAGGGCGAACGGGGCGAGCTCGTGGTCACCACCCTGGATAAGTGGGCCTTCCCGCTCATCCGATACCGGATCGGTGATCTCACCATTCTGAATACCGCGCCCTGCGAGTGCGGCCGGACACATCCACGGATCATGCGAATTCTCGGTCGGACCGACGATATGCTCATTATCCGCGGCATCAACGTCTTCCCCAGCCAGGTGGAGTCGGTCCTCCTGCGCATCCCGGAGATCGGCGAGCAGTATCAGATCATGGTGGATCGCAAAGGCCCCCTGGACGTCATGACCGTGAAGGTGGAGGTGACGGAGCAGGCCTTCAGCGATAAGATCTCGGACCTCATGTCCCTGAGCAACCGCGTGGCGAAGGAGCTCCAGAAAGTGCTCAATGTCTCGGCCGAGGTCGAGCTGGTCGAGCAGGGCACGATCCCGCGCTCGGTAGGTAAGGCGCAGCGGGTGATTGATAAGAGGAAGGTGTGAGTGATTGGGCATGGTAGCGATAAAGCAGATCTCGATCTTTGTGGAGAATAAGCCGGGCAGGATGGCCCGGGTGGCGAAGACGCTCTCCGATGCGGGCGTGAACATTCGTGCGTTAACCATTGCGGAAGCGGGTGATTTCGGCGTGATCCGGATGGTGGTGGATGATACCGAGAAGGGGTACCAGGTGCTCCGTGAGAAAGGGCTCACCGTCTCGGAGACCGACGTATTGGCAGTCGAGCTGAAGGATGTGCCGGGCGGGCTGTATGAGATTGCAAAGACGCTCGGTGACCACGCCATCAATATGGATTATGCGTATGCCTTTGTGACCGCGAAGGCCGAGCGCGCGATGCTGATCCTCCGGGTCGATGATATCAAACGCGCGACGGAAGTGCTGCAAGCAACAGGCGTGCGGATAGCGACGAGAGAGGAAATACAGCGGCTCTAAGTGGCCTATACGCCCGTTCGTCCTTTTTCGTATTCCCTGTTGGCACCGCTAAAACTCAGCGAGAAAACCCTTAAAGGGATCCCATCACCGCTCAAATCTCAGCCTCGCTGAACTGTACGAGTCCGTCCTAGTCCGGCTCAAGATAGAGCTCTATAGCTTCCTTGATATGCTCTAATGCCTCTTCATAGGTCTCACCCTGCGAGATGCAGCCGGGGAGCGACGGGACATAAACGGTGTACCCGCCCTCTTCTTGCGGCTCTAAAACGACGTTTAGTTTCATATACCATTATGCCGTTTGGCTTTGTAACTTACATTCACAGCAACCGTAAAAATTCACCCGTTGTCTGGCGGTTATTTGCTTTTTCTTTATGCTATTTGGCTATGTTAAAATTCAGGCGCTGGTTTATTACTTCAACAACTTTTCAAATATTCCTGAAATTACTGGAAGTTTCGGCATCAGGCAACCACTTCAACCACTTTAGCTGAAGGTTTAGTCAAATACGACGTAAGTTCATCTTCAGCCAGGGATTCAAGGCATGCCTGTATCGCTTCTTTGATGTTTTCCAGGGCCGCCTCTATCGTATCTCCCTGTGAGAAACATCCTGGAAGGCTCGGACAGCTAATGACATACCACCAACTTCTTCATCCTCTTCTATGACAACCTTCAGGCGCATCATATTTTTTTTAAACTATGTAGTTAAATCCTTTATGG
>Ga0209609_10000301_pt1 | contig 29914 bp, 29 predicted proteins | sample LakKivw325mmetaG_FD_184136 | JGI IMG/M metagenome (GOLD analysis project Ga0209609, IMG submission 184136) | Anoxic lake water microbial communities from Lake Kivu, Rwanda to study Microbial Dark Matter (Phase II) - Lake Kivu water 325m metaG... | ecosystem: Environmental > Aquatic > Freshwater... | reverse complement strand
TGCGGTCTACCACGACGTGAACCGCCTGATGCATGAGCGTTTAACATAAACTCTAAACTCTGAGCCAGGAATTTAACATACAAGTTGTGTGTTGTGAGTTGTGAGAAGGACCAAACAGACTGGACAGACAGGATAGACCTGGAAAATGATGGACGTTCTATTGGAAGTAAAAAACCTGAAGAAATATTTCCCTGTCCGGGGCGGGTTTCTCGAGGGGTCGCGGGGGCTCGTGAAGGCCGTCGATGGGGTCAGCCTGAAGGTCAGCAGGGGAGAGACTCTGGGTCTCGTCGGCGAGAGCGGCTGCGGGAAGACAACCCTCGGGCGCATGATCCTGCGGCTTGAGGCGCCGACGGAAGGAAAGATCTTTTTCGAGGGTGAGAATATACTGAGCTTCAACGGGGACAGGCTCAAGAAATTCCGGCGGGACGTGCAGATGGTCTTCCAGGACCCTTATGCCTCCCTGAACCCGAGGAGGAGCGCGGGAAGCACCGTCGGCGAGCCTTTGCTGGTTCACGACATCGCCGATGCTCACGAAAGGGAGGAGCGCGCGGCCAAACTGATGGAGATCGTCGGGCTTACCCGTGAGCAGATGGGGCGATATCCCCACGAGTTCAGCGGCGGACAGAGGCAGAGGATCGGCGTGGCAAGAGCACTCGCGCTCAACCCGAAGCTCATCGTGGCCGACGAGCCCGTCTCGGCCCTCGATGTCTCCATCCAAGCCCAGATCCTGAACCTGCTCAAGGATCTCCAGAAAGACTTCGACCTGACTTACCTCTTCATCTCCCACGACCTGAGCGTTGTCGAACACATGAGCGACCGCGTGACCGTCATGTATCTCGGGAAGATCGTGGAACTCGCGGACAGCCGTGTTCTCTATGAAACCCCCCTTCATCCGTACACAAAGGTCCTCTTATCGGCCATCCCTGTCCCGGACCCGGGGAGGAAGAAAGAAAGGATCATACCCGGAGGCGATGTCCCGAGTCCTGTAAACCCTCCCCCGGGCTGCACTTTCCATCCGCGGTGCCCCTTCCGTTTCATGGCCTGTGACAGGGACATACCCGCCCTCCTGGAAGTTTCGAAGGGCCATTTCGTGGCGTGCCATCTTTACGGCTGAAAAGAGAGAGTACTTTCCGGCTCTTCCGCCAGAAATCGGGACTTTTATTTTCAGTAAAAATGGCTATAATAACCCAAATAGCGTTCCCAGGTGCGGAGAAGCATAGATCAAGACAGTCAACAGGTTCAAACGAAACCATGTGGAGGAAAGAGATGATCTGCTTATCAAACGTGATTCGGGAGAAAATAATCGTTGTGGCAACGGCCATGCTGGTCATTCTCGGCCTTGTGAGCTGCGCCCCGGCAGTCTATCTGCAAAGCAATGTGGCAGACCCCTCAAATATCGTCGCGAGCAGCATCGCGGACCAGAAATTCAATGTCCTGAGATTTGAGTCCTTTGGTCCATATCCGTATCAGGTATATGGCTATGTTCTTTACGGGGACGATGCTGATGTGCGGACGATCAGCGCCCCCCTGACAAAGCTGGGGAAGATGGACCTGAAGGAGGTCCTCGGCGATTATGAGAAGTACAGGTTGAAGACAGGCTGGCATGCAGCAAGCCCACCGGTTATCAGGGAGTGGGCCCGAGGTGGGAAGCTTACCGCCTTGACCGCAAGCGATAACATGCTGGAGGTCAATCTCTGGGAAGATACGGGTGCGAGCGAAAAGGAAAAAAAGACCGTTATTTTACTTTTCTACCGTGACCTGAGAAGACTTGACAGGGACGGTGGAACTGGTACGCCGGAAACAAACAGGTAGAAAATTGATTTTCCTGATCCGGTTAAAAAGAATGTCTTCTTGTTTTGAAGTGATCATAGCCGTCCAGACGGCCGCCCGAGAGTCGGACGCCTTCACCGTCAACGATGACGGGTCGGCCGGCTGAAAAGAATTCACCGATTTCTGTGATGGGCACACGGGCGAAGGGCCACTTTTTCAAGAGGTCCTTCGCTTTTGTTTTTGGAACGGCAAAAAGAAGCTCGTAATCCTCACCGTCGTTCAGCGCCTCTTCCAACAATGTGCCCTCTGTACGGCAGGGAATCGAGCTTGTGTCGAGTTTCAGCGCCACGCGGGATGCCCGGCACAGGCGCCACGCGTCGATGAGAAGCCCGTCGCTGACATCGATCACGGCCCGCGCGAAACGGTTCCGGGCCAGCCACTGTCCTTCTTTCAGGCGCGGTTCGAATGACAGGTGGTGTCCCGTTTGAAACGAGCGCCCGAATTTCCCCGTCGCGAAGAGGAGATCACCCGGCCGGGCGCCGGAGCGTCGGCAGACGGCTCCCGCTTCGACCTCGCCGATGATCGTGAGCGAGGCGACGGTATCCTGAGGCGCCGTCGCGAGGTCCCCGCCGATCAGGGAAACCCCGTGCTTCTTCCCGAGTTTCAGGAGCCCCTTGAAAAAGCGGTTGAGCCAGCGTTCGTCGTGATTGGCCCCGAGGCTCGAGGCCACCAGGCAGAAGAGGGGCTTTCCCCCCATGGCGGCGATGTCGCTCAGGTTGCGGGACAGGAGCTTTCGTCCGACCTGCTCCGGTGTCGCGGCGTCGGGGCCCGTGGCCAGGTAGTGCCTCTTCTCGACGATCTGGTCCACGGCGATAAGGAGAATCTTACCGCCCTTGAGGGCGTAACCGGCGCAGTCGTCTCCCGGCGGGATGACGAGCTTCCCGGGTGGAGAGGGCAGGCGCGCGAAGAGGGCCTGCAGAAATGCGTCCTCGGTCATGGATTCAAACCTCTGTCCCTTCGGGGTTTCCCCGAAGAGTTCGTTTATTCAATTCATTATTTTATTTTCCGGCGGGTGTCAACTGCTGACCGCGTCCGCGGGCAGTCTCCCAAACTCTCTCTTCGTCCAGAGGTAGATCAGTATAAAGGATATGATATTGGAAATGGGAAGAGCCGCCCACACGCCGTTCAGGCCCATAAAGATGGGCAGGATGTAGAGGAAGGGGATAAGGAACAGGAAGTCCCTGATGAAAAGGAAGAACATCGAGGTGAAACCCTTCCCGAGGCCGTTGAACATGTTGATCCATACGATGGTCGGGCCGGCGAGAATCTGAACGGAGATGTAGATCCTCATGGCGGGGACAGAGACGGCAACAAGAGCGGGGTCGTCGGTCATGAAAGAAATGATGGGGCGCGCGAAGATTTCCATGATGAGGCAGCTCACACCGGCAAAAACAAAAGACCACTTGACGGCGACCGTCACGACCTCCCGCAGTCTCGAGAAGAGGCAGGCGCCGTAATTGAACCCGACCATGGGGAGCACCCCGTGGCCGATACCGAAGAGCACCCAGATGACGATCCCGTTGATGCGGAAGAGAAGGCCGAGGGCGGCAAGGGCGTTCGGTCCGAAGCCGGCCAGGACGTGGTTGAAGACGGTCATCACGATGCTGATGCCGAAGTTCATGACGAGGGCGGGGAAGCCCACGCGGTAGATCTCACCGATCAGTTTCATATCAGGGAGGATGTAGGCCCACCGGAGACGGTAATGAGAGTGTCCGGCAAAAAGATAGTAGAGGGAAAGCAGCGATGAAAGCAGATAGGATATGACGGCGGCCGCCGCGGCGCCACGGATCCCCATTTCGGGGAAGGGGCCCCAGCCGAAGATGAGCAGGGGGTCGAGAATACTCCCCAGGACGGAGGTGATGATGACGACGACCATGGAGAGTTTCGGGTTCCCCCCGGCCCGGAAGAGGTTGTTCGCCATCATCAGGAAGAAGAGGAAGGGCGCGGTGAGGATGTAGGTCCGCAGATATTTTACGCAGAGAGGGAGGATCTCTTCCGTGGCCCCGAAGGCCCGCAGGATCGGCTCCGTGTAAAAAATCCCCGCGAGGATAGTCAAAAGGCCGAGGGTCACCGAAAGGAACACGGCCTGTCCGCAGGTCTTCTGCGCTTTTTCCTCCTCGCCTGCGCCGAACATGCGGGAGGCGAAGGACGCCGCGCCGACCCCCGTCCCTACGCCGATCCCCGCGAATAAAATCTGGACGGGGAAGGATATCGTCAGTGCCGCCACGGCATCGGACCCGATCTTTGCCAGCCAGAAGGCGTCGAGAAGGTTGTAGAAGGCCATCACCATGAGTGAGGCGATGGAGGGCAGGCTCATTTTGAGGAGGAGCGGTCCGACGGGCCCTTCGCCCAGGTTGAGTCTCTTTTCTTTCATGGAGCTCTTAATTCTTGTCTGTCGAAGCTGGAAAGCGCAGAGCTACCACGCATTCGTCTTTCATTTCAAGGAAAATTCATCTATAGTTCGTGCATAAAATATTCCCGACCGCAACCATCTCATGCTCTACAATTTGATTGTCATCCTGGGGCCCAACGCCTCCGGCAAGACGCGGATGGCCGCGAGGCTCGCAAAAGATCTCGGCTCGGAAATCATCTCGGCGGACTCCCGGCAGGTCTACCGGGGAATGGACATCGGCACGGGCAAAGACCTCTCCGACTACATCGTCGACGGTATCCGCATACCGTACCATCTCATTGACGTCGTTGATCCCGATCACGAGTTCAGCGTCTACGAATTCCAGAGGAGATTTCTCGAATGTTTTTCGGAGATCTCGGCCCGCAAGAAGGTCCCGATCCTCGCGGGAGGGACGGGCCTTTACATCGAGTCCGTCCTGCGGCGTTTCCGGATGCTTCCCGTGCCCGAGGATCCGGGTCTTCGAAGAAAACTCGAAGGGCTCGACATGGCTGGCCTCTCCCGCCGGCTCCTGGAGCTCATCCCGGGGATTCACAACACGACGGATCTCGGTGACCGGGAACGTGTAATACGGGCGATCGAGATTGCCGGCTACACGCTCGATCACCCCGATGAAGAATTTGCCATGCCGGCGATCAGGCCGCTCACCTTCGGCATCAACCGGGACCGTAAAGCCCTGCGCCTGCGCATCACGGAGCGCCTGAAGAAGAGGCTCGACGAGGGGATGATTGAAGAAGTCAGGCGCCTTCACGATGCCGGTCTTCCGTGGGAGGCACTCGAGCGCTTCGGCCTCGAATACCGCTACGTCAGCCGTTATCTGAGGAAACAGATCAGCCGCGAGGAGATGTTCAGGACGCTGGAGATCCGGATCCATCAGTTTGCCAAGAGGCAGGACACCTGGTTCCGGGGTATGGAGAGGAGAGGGATCGATATCATCTGGATCGGGGGGGATGATTACGAAGCCCTCCGGGCAAAGGTCCGGGCGCTCGCCGGTTTTTGAAGAGAGCACGCGGGATCCGGTCAGATGGATTAGGTCACGATATCCGAAGACTCGCCCAGGTAGGCCTCTTTGATCCTCCGGTCGCTCAAGAGCTCCTGCCCGGTTCCCTCGAGGACGATCGAGCCCGTCTCGAGGACGTAGCCGTAATCAGCCACGTTCAGCGCCGCCATGGCGTTCTGTTCGATGAGGAGGATCGTTGTCCCCTCCCGGTTGATCTTCCGGATGATCCGGAAAACCTCCCTGATGAGAAGCGGCGCGAGCCCCAGCGACGGCTCGTCGAGCAGGAGAAGCTTGGGCCTGGACATGAGGGCCCGCCCGACGGCGAGCATCTGCTGCTCCCCGCCTGACAGCGTCCCCCCTGGCTGTGTCGCCCTTTCCCGCAGTCTCGGGAATATCTCAAAGATCATGTCGATGTCTTTCTGGATCTCGTCCCTGTCCGCCCGGTTGTAGGCCCCCATGAGAAGATTTTCGTAGACGCTCACATTGACGAAGACCTTCCGGCCTTCCGGGGCCATGGCGATGCCGTCCTGCGTGATCCGGTGCGTGGGCACGCCGAGGATCTCGCGTCCGAGGAATTTGATGGAACCGCCCGTCGCCGGGATAAGCCCGGCGACCGTGCGCAGGAGCGTACTCTTGCCCGCGCCGTTTGCCCCGATGAGGGTGATGATCTTTTCCTCGGCTACGTTCAGGGAAATGCCCCTCAGGGCGTGGATCCCGCCGTAGTGAACATTGAGATTCTCTACCTTAAGCAACGTCCTTGACCTCTCCCAGGTAGGCTTCGATGACACGGGGGTTGTTCTGAATCTCGTAAGGCGTTCCCTCGGCGATGGTGTTTCCGTAGTCGAGGACCTTGATCCGCTCGCAGATCTGCATGACGAATTTCATGTCGTGCTCGATGAGAAAAACGGTGAGATCGTAATCCTTCCTCAGCCGCAGGATGAGATCGAGGAGGGCCTGCGTCTCGTTAGGGTTCATGCCCGCCGCCGGCTCATCCAGCAGGAGGAGCTTCGGGCCTGTCGCGAGGGCCCTGGCGATCTCGAGCCTCCTCTGCTTGCCGTAGGGAAGGGATGATGATGTCTCATGGGCGAGATCCTCGAGTTCCACTTCCCTGAGGAGCTTCATCGCCTCTTCGTGCATCATCTTTTCCTCGCGCCGGTACAGGGGCAGCCGCAATGTGGCACCCCAGAAAGAAGACCTGATGCGGCAGTGGTAGCCGATCATCACGTTTTCGATGACGGAAAGCTCGGTGAAGAGACGTATGTTCTGGAATGTCCGGGCAATGCCCGCCTTCGTGATCTGATTCGCCTTTTTCCCAGTGATGTCCCGCTCCGCGAAGGTCACCTTTCCCTCCGTGGGGACATAGTAGCCGGCGATCATGTTGAAAACGGTTGTCTTCCCCGCCCCGTTGGGGCCGATGAGCCCCACGATCTCCCCTTTCTGGAGAAGGAGGTCGAAGTCGTTGACGGCGATGAGGCCGCCGAATTTCATGGTGAGGTGCTCAGCGGAGAAAAAGACCATCAGGCATTCCCTCTCTTAGAAGGCAGAAGGGACTTCATTCTGTTCGCAGCCCCGTTCCAGGAGAACTCCTTCGTCCCCATGATGCCGCGCCGGGCAAAGATCATCAGGAGGATGAGGATGAAGGAGAAAAGTACCATCCGCATGCCTGGGATGCCCGGGATTTCAATGATCCCCAGGTCCATGGGCTCCTCGACAAAGCGCAGCAACTCGCTGCCCCAGGTCACCAGGAAGGCCGCGATGACGGACCCCGTGGTGCTGCCCAGCCCGCCGGCAACGATCATGATGAGAAGGTTGAAGGTCAGGAAGAAGGTGAAAAGCGTGGGCGAAATGGTGGTGATGAGATGAGCAAGGAGCCCCCCGCCGACCCCTTCGAAAAAGGCGCTCGTGGTGAAGGCAAGCATCTTGTGCCAGAAGGCGTTGATTCCAACGGACTCTGCCGCGGCTTCATCGTACTTGATCGCCTTCATGGCCCTGCCGTAGCTGCTCCTGACCAGCCGGGCGATGAAAAAAAGTGTGAATGCGACAAATCCCCATGACCACCAGAGATTGGTGTGGCCGGCGATGCCCTTCAGGCCGAGCGGGCCGTTTGTGACGGTCTGGGCGTTGTTGGCAATCACCCGCACAACTTCGCCGAAGCCGAGCGTCACGATGGCAAGGTAGTCGCCCCGGACGCGAAAAACGGGGAAGCCCATGAGGAAGCCGAAAAAGGCTGTCACGACACCCGCGGCGATGAGTGAAACCACGAAGGGCAGCTGGATGACGCTCAGAGGCCATATAATGGGCTCGATGATGAAGGAAATCTCCTTCTCCATCGGGGTCAGGGTGAGCAGGGCCGAGGTGTATGCGCCGATGGCGACGAAGGCGTTGGGCTCCAGGGAAAACTGTCCCGTCACGCCGTTGATGAGGTTATAGCTCACAGCCAGGATAATAAAGATGGCGCAGTTGTTGAGAATCCTCACATGGTAGTCCGTGCCGTGCTCGTCGGCGACGTACAGAAAGGCCAGAAAGGCCAGGCACGCAACCAGTGTGAGGATCTGATTTCTTCGATGATTTTTTTCCATATGTGGAAAAAATAATTATGAATTTTGAGTTTTGAATTTTGAATCGTTTGTTTTGCTAACCACTAATCACAGACCACCCTTCACTGCTTTTGATGCTAACCACCAATCACTAACCACCATCTTTATTCCGGTAACTTTTGCCCCAGAAGCCCCGTGGGCCTGAAGAGCAGGATGACAATCAGTATGGCGAAGGCGATGGCATCCCGGTACCCTGCGAGACCCGGGGCGATCGCTACAAGAAGAATCTCCGCAAAGCCCAGCAGGAGCCCGCCGACCATGGCACCGGTGACGTTTCCGATTCCGCCGAGGACGGCCGCGACAAAGGCCTTGAGGCCGGGGATGATCCCCATGAGGGGGTTGATCTGCGGGTACCGCATGGCCCACAGGATCCCGCCCACCGCCGCGGCGGCCGAACCGACGGCGAAGGTGATGGCAATGATCCGGTTGATGTCCACCCCCATGAGCTTTGTTGTTTCCATGTCCATGGAGATGCAGCGCATGGCCCGCCCGGCACGGGTCCTGTAGATGATCAGCAGGATGGCGGCAAGGACGGCCAGGGTGATCACGGGGATCCAGAGATGCATCTCGAGAACGCGCACGCCGCCGATTTCGTGAATCCCCGTGAACATTTCGGGGACATGGAAACCCTTGGGCCTGCCGCCGAAGACGACCAGGCCTAGATTTTCGAGAAAAAAGGAAACGCCGATGGCCGTGATGAGCGCTGAAATGCGCGGCGCGTTCCTTACGGGACGGTAGGCCCCGCGATCGATCAGGATCCCGAGGGCGGCGGTCAGGATTATGGCCACGAAAAAGGAGGCCCACCAGGGCAGAGAGAACATCAGGATGCCGTAAAAAGCGAAGTAGCAGCCCATCATCATGACATCGCCGTGCGCGAAGTTGATAAGACGGAGAATCCCGTAGACCATGGTGTAGCCGATGGCGATGAGGCCGTAGAGGCTCCCAAGGGATATGCCGTTGATCAATTGCTGGGCCAGCAGCGTCGGCTCCACGAATCTCAACCCCTCGTTTTAAACATGACAAAAGCAGGGGCGAAAAAGATCTCGCCCCTGCCCGTTTTGCCGGTCTCTAAACGAATCAGGACTTTGTGACAAATGTCCGCGCCGACCCGGTAAGTCCGGTTCAGGCGATGACGTCGTGCCGGTGATCTACGGGTTCACCGTGGTCAGGTACTGGAATTTTCCGTCCTTGACCTGCAGGATGACCATGCTCTTCACGGCATTTCCGTCGGGACCGATGCTGATCACGCCGGAAACACCCTTGAAGTTTTTCGTGTTGGCGAGTGCCGCCCTGACCTTCGGGCCATCCGTCGACTTGGCTCTCTCCATGGCGTCCAGTATGGCGAAATAGGCGTCCGCGCCAAGGGCGTCAAATCCGCTGGCTTCCTTGCCCGTTTTCTTCCCGTAAGCGGCGATGTACCTCTTGGCGATGTCCGTCGTGGCCGCTTCCTTGGCGAAATGACCTGTGAAGAGGAATCCCTCGACGGCCTTCCCGCCGATGGAGATGAGTTCCGGCGCCTGGGCGCCGTCAGCGGACATCACGGGGACCTTCAGCCCGAGTTCCGCCGCCTGCTTGCAGACGAGGGCGTCTTCCGTGTAGTAGTTGGGCAGGTAGAGAAAATCAGGCTTGGCAGCCATGACCGCGGAGAGCTGCGCCGTGAAGTCCTGGTCTCCCGTCTGGCAGTAAGTGGTGGCAACAACCTTGCCGCCAAGTTTTGTGAAGCTCTTGGTGAAGAAGTTGGCCAGCCCCACGCAGTAATCCTGTGCGATGTCCACGATGAGGGCGGCACGCCTTGCCTTCAGTGTGTTGTAGGCGTACTTGGCCGCGACCTCACCCTGGAAGGGGTCGATGAAGCACACGCGGAAGATGTACTCGCGGTTCTGGGTGACCAGGGGATTTGTTGCCGTGGGTGAAACGACGGGTATCTTCGCCTTGTCCGCTATGGGAGCGCCCGCCATGGTGTTTCCACTGATGGCCTCGCCGATGACGGCATGAACCCTGTTCTTCTTGAGCAGGCGGTCCATCGCTGTGGCCGCTTCGATCTTGTCGCTCTTCGTATCCGCCAGGAAGAGCTCCACCTTCTTGCCGAGAACGGTGGGTTTCATGTCCCTGGCTACCTGGATGCCCGCCTATTCCATCTGACCATAAGCGGCGACACCGCCGGTCATCGGCAGCCAGCAGCCGATCCTGACCGTGTCCTTGCCCTGGGAGAAGGCAGGCCCGGGCAGACCGAGCGCCAGCGCGAGGGCCACCACGGCTATTAACAGATGTCTCGTCTTCATACTCCCTCCTTTTAAGTTTTCGGTTTCTTAAAGAATTGCATACTCCCCGAAAGTATTGCTGGACAATAAAAATCCGTTCCGTGGTCGATTTTTTTAACACACGATCACTACCCCGTCAACGAAATTATGTCCATCGAAGTCATTGTTATTTCACAACAAAACCGCGCACATCAGCGATTCTTTTTCCTGAAAATGAGCCTCAGGGGGACTTTGTCGAAACCGAAGATCTCCCGGATCTGGTTGATGAGAAAACGCTCGTAGGAGAAATGGATGGCCCGGGGTTCCCGGACGAAAAAGACAAAGGTGGGCGGCCTCACCGTGATCTGGGTGAAGTAGAAGATCTTGTTGGGCCGGTTGCCGTGCCGCGGGGGCGGGTTGGCCGCCAGAACAGCGCCGATCTTGTCGTTCAGCTCCGACGTGGGGATCCTGCGGCTTGCTTGGCTGTGAACCTCCTGGATGAGGTCAAAAATCCTCGTCACGCGCTGCCCCGTTTCGGCGGAGACGAAAATGATGGGAGCGAAGGTGAGGAATTTCAGGGCGTCCTGGATTTTTTTCACGTAGATGCCGACGGTGGCGTTGTCCTTTTCGATCAGGTCCCACTTGTTCACAACGAGGATGGAAGCCACACCTTTCTCGTAGGCAAGCCCCGCGATCCTCGCGTCCTGGTCGGTCACGCCGTCCTCGGCGTCGATCAGGATGAGGGCGATGTCGCAGCGGCTCAGGGTCTTCAGGGCCTCGACGACGGTGTACTTCTCGAGCGTCATGCTGATGCGGCTCTTGCGCCGGATGCCGGCGGTGTCGATGAGCAGATACTTTCTGTCCTGGTACTCGAAGGGGGTGTCGATGGCGTCCCTCGTCGTGCCGGGCAGCGGGTTCACGATGGTCCTTTCGTATCCCAGGATTTTATTGATGAGCGACGACTTCCCCACGTTCGGCCTTCCAACGACGGCGATCCGGATCCGTTGCTCATCGGCCTCGACCTCCTTGGCAGGCGGAATTTTGTCCACCACGTCCATCATGAGGTCGTCCACACCCCGGCCGTGCTCGGCCGAGACGGTGTAGAGCTTTTCGATGCCGAGCCGGTAGAACTCGTAGGCGAGGGCGTCGTGTTTCGGGCCGTCGATCTTGTTGACGATGTAGAAGACCGGTTTCGGGACCTGGCGCAACAGCTTCGCGATCTCTTGATCGGAAGGGGTGAGGCCGTCCTTGCCGTCCATGAGAAAGAGGATGATGTCCGCTTCCTCGATGGCGAGCAGGGTTTGCTCCCTCATCTGGACGAGGATCTTCTCCGTGGAGATCGGCTCGAAGCCGCCCGTGTCGATGACGGTGAAGGATTTGTCTTCCCAGCTCGAGTCGGTATAATTGCGGTCCCTCGTCGCCCCGGGCTCGTTGATGGTGATGGCCTTCTTGCCCTCTGAGAGCCTGTTGAAGAGGGTCGATTTGCCGACGTTTGGCCGGCCGATGATGGCGATGAGAGGTTTCATAATACGTCACAGGCTTTGGCCTGCTCCAATTTTGAATTTTGAGGTTTAAGTTTTGAGTTGATTGGAATCAGGTTCATTTTAGTAATTCAAAATTCAACATTCAAAGTTCATAATTGCCGCAAGCCTGTGGCCCGTCAGTCCGCGAGGCCCTGTGCCGCTTCCATGATCACTTCCGATAGCGACGGGTGCGGGTGGATCGCCTCGGCGAGATCCTTTGTGGTCATGCCGAGCCTCATGCCCAGGACCGCCTCGGAAATGAGGTCCGTCGCGTGGGGCCCGAGGATGTGGACGCCGAGCACGTGCCCGCTCTTCCTGTCCGAGACAATCTTCACCATGCCGTCGATCTCGTTCATGATGACGGCCTTGCCGTTTGCACGGAAAAAGAAGCGGCCGATCTCGATGTCGTTTGCCGCCTTCGCCTGTTCCTCCGTGAGCCCCACGGAGGCGATCTCCGGCCGCGTGTAGACACAGCCGGGCACTGTGCCGTAACCCATCCGGAGGTCCGCACCCAACATGTTTCTCGCCACCAGGTTTCCTTCGGCCATAGCCACGTGGGCGAGCATGATGCCGCCGATGACGTCGCCTGCCGCGTATATGCCCGGTACCGATGTCTCCAGCCGATCGTTCACGGCGATGGCCCCTTTCGCGGCGTCGAGTCCGACGCGGTCGATCCCGAGGCGAGAGAAGTCCGGTTTTCTGCCTGTCGCGAGGATAACCCTGTCGGTCACCAGTTCTTCGGATTGGCCCTCGCAGGCGAAAAAGATACTTTTTTGAGTGCCCCCCGCGGATATCTTTGCAACACGGGCGGACGTCATGACCTTGATGCCCGACCTCGTAAGGAGTCTTTGGAGGGTTGCGGCTATTTCGCGATCGACACCGGGGACAATCTGGGGCATCATTTCCAGGATTGTCACGTCCGAGCCGAAGGCCTTCAGGACCTGGGCGAGTTCGACACCGATGAAACCGCCCCCGATGATGACCGTGCGGGCGGGCACGCTCTCCATGCCGAGGATGTCGTTGCTGTTCCAGACGCCCGATGAGGCGAGGCCTTCGATGGGAGGATAGGCGGGCTTTGAGCCGGTGGCGATGAGGATGCAGTCCGATGCAATCTTTTCGTCCGTCTCGAGGACGCGGACGGTTCTCGAATCCAGGAATTCCGCCGTGCCGTTTACGACCCTGATTTTTTTCGCTGCCAGGAGGCTCCCGACACCTTTTGTGAGCCTTTCGATGACGGCTGCCTTGCGGTTCATGACGTTCCGAAAATCCAGTTCAAAGCCGCTCACGCAAACACCGAAGACTTCCGACTCCCGGATGCGCGCCATGGTCTCCGCGGACTGAAGGAGGGCCTTCGTCGGGATACACCCCCAGTTCAGGCAGGTACCGCCAATGGCCTCCCGCTCGATGAGGGTGACCTCCGCACCCAGCCGGGCCGCCCGGATCGCCGCTGGGTAACCCGCGACACCGCCTCCGATAATGGTGAACCTTTTCTTCTCCGCCATGTCCCTGTCTCCGTTCGGGCCTTTATTTTTCCGAATAACCCAGTTCCCTGAGCAGCCTCTCGTCGTGGGTCCAGTCTTTGCGGACCTTGACAAAGAGCTCGAGGTAGATCCGCGCGTTGAAAAACCGCTCCAGGTCCTTTCTGGCCTGGCGGCCGATGTCCTTGAGCATGGCCCCTTTTTTGCCGATGACGATCCCTTTCTGAGAATCTTTTTCGACGATGATGGAAGCCTCGATGCGGATGAAGTTTCTCTCTTCCTCCTCCCTGAAGGCCTCTACCACGACCGCCGTCGCGTAAGGGATTTCCTGGCGGGTACGAAGCAGGATCTTCTCCCGGATGATCTCCGCGGCCATGAAACGCTCCGTGCGGTCCGTGATCATGTCATCGGGGAAAAGTTTCGGGCCCTCGGGGAGAAGCCTCCAGAGGATGTCCGTCAGTCGATCGACGCCAAAGCCCTTTGTAGCCGAAATGGGGATGATCTCCTCGAACGCGCAAAGGTCCTTGAAGGTGTCGATGAGGGGCAGAAGCGTTTCCTTCTTCACGAGGTCCATCTTGTTGATGACGAGAATGACGGGGATCTTTATCGCCGTGAGCGATTCAAGGATGAGGGAGTCCTCGTCGTGCAGGCCCCTGTCTGCCTCGACGAGAAGGAGAAGAACATCCGCCTCCCCGTAAGTCCCCATGGCCGATTTCACCATGAGAATATTTAGGGGCGTTTTGGCCCTGTGGATCCCCGGTGTGTCGAGGAAGACGAACTGACCCCTGTCGGTATTCATGATCCCCAGGATCCGGTTTCTCGTTGTCTGCGGCTTCGGGGTGGTGATGGCAACCTTCTCCCCGAGGAAGGTGTTGAGAAGTGTCGACTTTCCGACATTGGGCCGGCCGATGATCCCCACAAAACCCGATTTGAAAGGCTTCTCTGCCATCTTTTTGAGTGATCCCCCTTACCCGGGAAGATTGTCGATGCGTCGCTCGAGAGTTTCCCCGCCGCACTTCACGGCCAGGGCGCCGCGGGGCATCAGCGAATCGGTGCCGTAAGCGATCTCTCTCCCGCACCGCTCTTTCAGTTTTGTGAGATTGCCGCGCCGGAGCCCGAGAAAACTCGAAACATCCTTCGGCGACATCAAAAAAGTGAGGGGCCCCTTTGCCGGCCTTCCTTCTTTGGTCATCACGGAAGCGAGATCGAATGCCATCTCACAGAAGAGTGCACCCTCGACGAGAGAGCGGAAGGCAGGATGATAGGGCCCGGCAAGGACGCTCCCCGCCGCTGCCATCTCCTCCGTGGTCTGGAGGCCGAGACGGATGACCGGGATTTTTGCTTTTGTGAAATGAACGAGGGCGAACTTGCAGAGCACCACGGCTTCTTCCATGGAAAGAGGCGTGTATTCCCCGCGCCGGTATAGTTCGGCAAGAACCGTGTCTTCAAAAACAAGGGTGGGGTGGACACGGACCGTATCAGGCCGGAGCTCGATGACGGCCTCGACGGTTCTTCGAAATCCGGCGGGGCTGTCTCCGGGTAGCCCCACCATGAGGTGGACGCCCGTTTCGAAGCCGGCCGACTTGAGACGGGCTACAGCCCTTTGCACATCGGCCGAAGTATGGCCCCTGAAACTCTTTTCCAGAACCTCGTCATCCATGGACTGGGCACCGATCTCGACGGTCCCGACCCCGTGTGCCCTGAGGATCTCAAGCACGTGATCGTCGATGTAATCGGGCCTTGTCGAAACGCGAAGTGAATCGACGAGCCCCCGGTCGAGGTACTGCTTTGCGTAACGAAGGAGACGCATCTGCCCGGTCTTTTCGATTCCCGTGAAATTCCCCCCGTAGAAGGCGATCTGACGCGCGGTTCTTCTCCGACGGGGCCGGGTAAGATGTGTCTCGACCTCCTTACGGAATTCCTCCTCCGTCCAGTCAACCGTTTCCCCGCCCGCGATTTTCCCGGCGCTGCAGAAAGCGCAACGGTGCGGGCACCCCGCCCGGGTGAGGAAGATAGGCACTATAAACGGTTTAGCGGTCATGGTGATGGCCTCGCCTCATTCCCCGAGAGCCTCCAGGGCCTTCATGGCCGCCTGCTGCTCGGCCTCTTTCTTGTTTCGACCGGTCCCCGACGCTGTCACGACACCGGGGATGGTCACCCGCACTTCGAATAACTTTTCGTGGTCCGGACCGGACTCGCCGGTCAGCGCGTATGACGGTGTGGCCTGGGATCGCGTGTGGCTCAACTCCTGGAGCTCCGATTTGAAATCCCGGAACCGTGAATAGAGGCTGTCCTCCTCCAGGAGGGGCTCGAAGAGATCACGAATGAAACGAGTTGCCTTTTCATACCCGGCGTCGAGAAACACGGCAGCAATAACGGCCTCGAGGGTGTCGGCAAGGATCGAGGTCTTCATGCGGCCACCCGATGCCTCCTCACCACGGCCGAGAAGGAGGTATTCGCCGAGCCCGAGCCTTCCGGCAAGATCGGAAAGGGGCGTTTCGTTCACGAGGGCGGCCCTTTTCTTCGAGAGGTTACCCTCCGCCTCGGACGGGAATCTCTCCATTAGCATGTGACCGACGCAAAGCGACAGCACGGCGTCTCCCAGGAACTCGAGCCTTTCATTATTCCGCTCCGGCAAACGGGGGTTCTCGTGGCTGTATGACCGATGCGTCAGGGCCTCGTCCAGGAGTCCGATATCGCCGAAGCGAAAGGACAGCGTCTCTTCAAGCCGGCGGAGCTTCAGGGACCTTTCTTCATCCATCGTGATCCTCTCCCGAGACCCTCCCGATGACGCGGCCGTCGGCTGTCTCTATCACTACAACATCGATCTCCCGGTTGACAAGGGAGGGATCGCCTTTTCCAACGAGGACGGGGATGTAGTTTCGCGAAAAACCCTTGAGCATTCCCGTCCCGCGATCCATGCTATCCTCCACGAGGACTTTCAGGGTCTTTCCGAGAAAACGTTCAGCAAAGGCGCGCCGCTTTTTCTGCCCCAGGCTTCTCAGCTTCTCCCCCCGCGATGACTTGACGGGGCCGGAAACCCTGCCGGGTAGTTTCAATGCCGCCGTCCCCGGCCGCTCCGAATAGGGGAACACATGAAGGTAGGCAACGGGCAGACTCTCAACGAACCCCAGGGTCCTCTCAAAGGCCGCGTCGTCTTCGCCCGGGAACCCGGTCATCACGTCGATCCCGATGGCCGCGTCGGGCAGGGCGTCCGTGATTTTTTTCAGAAGGTCCCCGAAGAAAGCGGTGTCGTAGTCCCTCCCCATGAGGTTCAGGACATTGTCGTCCCCGCTCTGGAGAGGGATGTGGAAGTGCCCGCAGAGAATCTTCGAATTTCGCAGGTGGCCGATTATCTCATCGCTCACCTCGCGGGGCTCGATGGAACTGAGCCTTAGCCGCTGCACAAACCCGCTTTGCTCGATCTTTCTCACGAGGGCGAGGAGGTCTGTCTTCGGCTCAAGGTCCGCTCCCCAGACGCCCAGGTGCACGCCCGTCAGGACGATCTCCCGGTGACCGGCGCCGGCAAGGAGGGCGGCCCTCTCCAATACGTCCTTCGCGGGGAGGCTCCTGCTCCTCCCTCGGGCGAGGGGGACGATGCAGTAACTGCAGAAGGCGTCACAGCCGTCCTGGACCTTGAGAAAGGCCCTCGTGTGACCGTGGAAACTCGCGGCGGAAGGACCTGTGCAGGATATAATCACGCGGATGTCGCTTACGAGGGTTTCCTGTTTACCACGCGCTATTTTTTCGATGATCGAGGGCAGTTCGTCTTTCTCCGGGTTTCCCGCCACGAGGGCGACACCGGGCAGCGATGCCGCGGCCTCCGGAAAGACCTGGGCGTAACAGCCCGTCACGACAATCGCGGCCTGCGGGTTTCTGCGGTGCGCGCGGCGGATGAGCTGCCGGGACTGAAAGTCGGTCTTCGCCGTGACGGTGCAGGTGTTGATGATGTATATGTCGGCCGTTTCATGAAAAGGGACGATGCGATGGCCGCGCCTGACGATCGCCTCGATCATCCCCGCGGACTCGCACTGATTCACCTTGCAGCCCAGTGTGGTCACCACGACGTTCATGCTGTTCAAATTCCCTTCACGATCCAGCCGCCGCCGAGGACACGGTCTCCCTGGTAGAAGACGGCCGCCTGGCCGGGCGTGACGGCCTTCTGGGGCCTGGAAAACCTCACGAGAACGCCGCGGTCATTGGCTCCCGCTAATCCGCCGGGCAGGGTAGCACCACTTGTCGGGGGAAGCGGCTGAATGGATGATTCCGCCCCGCTGTGACGGTAACGGATCTTCGTTGTGGCTTCGATGCCTCCGTCGGGCATTTTTTCCCCGGAGACCCAGCTCACCGCCGTGGCGATCAAGCCCCCGCTTTCCTGCTCGTCCTCACGGCCAAGGACGACCTCATTTTTCTCCGGGTCGATTTTCAGGACATAGTAGGGGGCGGTGGAAGCGATGTTCAGGCCGCGCCTCTGACCGACCGTATACGAATAGATGCCCCGGTGCCCGCCGAGGATTTTTCCATACCGGTCAACGAAATTTCCGGGTGCCGCCCGGAGATCGGGACGCATCTTATGTATGAACCGCTTGTAGTTGTTGTCCGGTATGAAGCAGATCTCCTGGCTGTCCCTGAAGGGTCTGTCGCCGAGACCGAGCTCGAGGGCCTTCGAGCGGACCTCTTTTTTTGTCCTGTCCCCGTTGGGGAAAAGAATTCTCCTGAGTTCCCCCTGGCCGAGCATGAAGAGGAAATAGGACTGATCCTTGACGGCGTCGGCGCCCCTGCAGAGCGTGTATCTCCGGGCATCAACATCGTAGCCCTCGCGGGCGTAGTGGCCCGTGGCGATGAGGTCGAAGCCCAGCTTACCGGCCTCGAGGAGCAGGTGACGAAACTTGATCTTTTTGTTACAGACGCAACAGGGATTGGGCGTTCTGCCCGCCAGGTATTCCGAGACGAAGTAATCGGCCACCTCGCTCCGGAATTCCCCGCTTACGTCGAGTTTGTAGAGCGGGATGTCCAGACGAGAGGCCACGGCTTCGGCGTCCTCTTCGTCCCGGACGGGGAAACCGTTGCGGATGTAAAGGCCGCCGACCCGGTATCCCTTTTCCAGCAGGACCGCCGCGGCGACGGCGCTATCGACACCGCCGCTCAGACCCACGAGGGCTCTTTGTTGTCTGATACAACTCATTGTTTTGGTTTATATTTTGCATATTATCGACTTGAGAGGGGACTTTAACCCTCCCGCATTTTTTTGTCAAGCTCAAGGCCGGTTTGGTTTTTTGTCGAAAAGTATGATAAATTACAGCCGATTTTATATCACGGGCATGCGGGTCAAGTCAGCCCCTTGAGGGATCTTCAAGGACAGGCAACGCGGCGTGAGCGGGGTTGCCGCTAGATTCAAATAAACGGAGGCAGACGATGAGTGATGTCATGAATTTTTTGGCGCAGCACTGGCCGGTCATCCTTCTTTCGGTATTCGGGCTTATCGTTCTCTACTGGCTCCTCAGTAAATTCTTCAAACTCACGATGGTTCTCCTGACCATCGTACTGGCCGTTGCCGGCTATCACTTTTATAACGCTACCGGCACAACCACCGAGAGGATCATGAAGGCCCTCGAGATGACCTGGACTCAGTACGACCGGACTTACGCCGACGGGAAGGCTTTCTTCGATGACCAGAAAAAGAAGCTCAACAAGGGTTTCGATGAGGCGGCGGATCAGAGCCAGAAAGACGCGAAAGACCGGGACCGATCAATGACAAGGCAGGGAGGAGCCATCGAGGATAAGCTCAAGATCAGGTAAGACAATCTGCGGTCGGGCGTCTTCAGACGGAGAGGTCGACGGCCATAGCCCTCACCGGGCAGCCCGTCACGCAGAGTTCGCAGCCGTTGCACTTTTCAGGATCGAAAATCACCTTCATCGTCCGGGGATCGATGCTCAGGGCGTCCGTCGAACAGAATGAAATGCAGGCCCCGCAGTGAATGCATTTATCCACGTTCATCGTAACGCTTTTTGAAAGCGGCTCAACCTTCAACCCCTTCTCTTTGAGAAAGCGCATTCCGGCTTCAAAATTTTCCTTCGTGCCGCTCAACTCGAGAACCATGACCCCCTCTCTCCGGGGGAAGATCCTCGCCTTGAGGATATTGAAATCCAGGTCGTACTTCTTCACGAGCTGGCAGGTGATGGGCTGTTCCACGATGTCTGCCGAGTAGCGGATAACGATTTTCTTTGTGACGGTGCTCATCTAAAAAATCTCCCGTATTTTCATGGGTATATTTAAGTTCTGGTCCGGCATTTGTCAAGGGATATTCAGGAACGTGTCTGACAAATCAAAGGGTCAGGAGCCTGTCCCAGTCCATGAGTGGAAAGGTCCTGTGCAGGGAGTGGTCGTCGTCCACGAGATGGTAGGAGAGGTTGGAGAAGACCTTCCGGGCGATCCTCTCGACAGGCGCCGGCGGGACCACGTCATCCTCTTTTCCATGGTAGATCCAGACGGGGATCGCAAGCCTCTTTTTGGTGAAGGGGCTGAAGTAGGGCAGGTCAAGCGCCGGGGCGAGGAGGATGAGCCTCGTCACGCTCCCTTCGTTTTCGCAGGTGTAGATGGCGGCCATGAGACCGCCGAAGCTCGAGCCCACGACGAGGAGGTCTTTCTTCCCGGCCAGGAGTCCCCTCAACCTGGCCATGCGCTCCTCCAGGAGTCCCGTGTAATCCTCGATGAGCATGTCGGGGAACTTCTCCCTGAAGTAGACAGCCTTTGTCCCCTGGCTGCTGCTCTCGAGACCGTGGATGAAGACACGCTGTGGATTCATGGGGGCTCCTTTCTTTCCCTTAAGGGGGGTATTCATACAACGTCCCGGCTTTCTTTGCAACCCGCCCGGAAGACCCGTGGCGAGTATTGCGTTAAGAGGGCCGCTGTGTTAGAAACCCGTCGCAGGAGGAAATGAACCGTGTCCACCGTCGTTCCCTTCCGGGCATTGAGACCGAAGAAAGAGTGTGTGCGCCAGGTCGCTTCCCACCCTTACGACGTCCTCGAGTGGGAAGAGGCGAAGCGAATCGCCCGGGACAACCCCTTGAGCTTTCTTCACGTGGAGAAATCGGAGGTCGATCTTCGCAAGGACAAGGACACAGGTGTATACGGTGACGAAGTGTACCGGAAGGCGAAGAAAAATCTCGACAGGCTCATCAGGGACGGTGTCCTCATCCAGGACAAAAAACCCTGTTTTTACATTTACCGTCAGAACATCCCCGGGCATACCCAGTACGGTATCGTGGGCGGGGTCAGCATTGAGGAATACGACGCGGGCCTTATCAAGAAGCACGAACTCACGATGTTCGACAAGGAAGACGATCGAACGAGACACATCGACATCGTGAACGCCCAGACGGGCCTTGTGTTTCTTGTCTACAGGGCGGCGGAGGCGATTGACCGGATCGTCGCCGACGTGGTCAAGGAGGAGCCGGAATACGATTTCAAGGCCGAAGACGGCATCGGCCACACTGTCTGGGTGATCGACGATGAAACGACCATCGAGAGAATCCGCAGGGAGTTTTCAAGAGTGGACTGTCTCTATATCGCCGATGGTCATCACCGGGCCGCTTCCGCCGCGGCCGTGGCGAGGCGCCGGCGCGAAAAAGATCCGGGCACCCGGCAGGCGGGGGAGTATGATTATTTCATGGCCACCCTTTTCCCTGACAACCAGATTCGTATCCTGGATTACAACCGCGTCGTGAGGGATCTGAACGGCATGAGCGAGGCTGAGTTTATCGAGAAAATCCGGGAGGGGTTTCGCGTGTCGGAAGACTTCATAGACAGGTCGCCCGTTCGCTTTCACGAGTTCGGGATGTACCTCAACGGACGGTGGTACCGTTTGACGACCAGGGACAAGCTTTATGTGGGGAAGAATAAAATCGGCCAGCTCGATGTGTCCATCCTGCAGGACAACATCCTGAGACCCCTTCTCGGCATCCAGGATCCGAGAACCGACAAGCGCATCAAATTCGTCGGGGGGGTGAGGGGCATGAAGGAACTCGAGCGGCTGGTCGATTCCGGCCAGTTTGCCGTTGCCTTTTCGATGTACCCGCCGACGCCCTCTCAGCTCATGGACATCGCCAACGCGGGGGAGATCATGCCCCCGAAATCCACGTGGTTCGAACCCAAGCTGCGAAGCGGCATCTTCGTGCATCAGCTGGACTAAAAAGACAGTGGTTAGCTGTTGGTGATTGGTGGTTAGCGAGACTGGATAGACCGGACAGACCCGGTACCCGTAACTCTTTCACCTATCAGGTAAGAGATATTGAAGCTAAAAGATGCGCTGAAAAATGCCTTGCAGCGGGAGGGTGAAACCCTCGACGAGCTTTTCGGGGGCCGCCTGAGGATTTTTCAGAAGAAACGGGGGTATCGTTTTTCGATCGATGCCATACTCCTGGCCGACTTTGTGAAACTCAAGAGGGGCGAGACGGTCATCGACCTCGGCGCGGGAAGCGGTGTCATCGGTATCGTCTTGGCCCGGCGATTCCCGAGAGGCGGCAGGATCGTGGGGCTCGAACTCCAGGGGCAGCTTGCCGATATGGCAAGGCGGAGCGTGGAGATCAATCAGCTCGAGGAGCGGGTCGATATCCTGCAGAGCGATGTCCGGGGCGTCCGGACATCCCTGGCGGCGGAATCCTTCGACGTGGCCGTATTCAATCCGCCCTACCGGAAGGCAGGATCGGGGCGGACCAATCCCGATGAGGAAAGGGCGCTTGCCCGTCACGAGATCAGGGGCACGGCGGCAGATTTTCTCGCCGCGTCGGCCTATCTTCTGAAAGACGGGGGACGGGTCTATCTGATTTACCCCGCGAAGCGGATGGTGGAGGTCCTGCAAAGGATGCGTACACTCAACCTCGAGCCCAAGAAGCTCAAGGTCGTTTACAGCAGGGCTTCTTCGGGGGGGGATTTCGTTCTCGTTGAGGGGCTCAAAGGGGGAGGGGAGGAGCTGAAAGTCCTTCCGCCTCTTTACATATACGGCGAAAAAGGCGTCTACAGCGGGGAGGTGAAGGGCATTTTCAACGCCCTTTCGGATCTTTCGTAATTTTCCCCCGGATCCTTTCCCTGGTTATGACCCGCTTCAGGATGTCCCGCAGTTCTTCGTCGCCCACGGCTGAAAGGCTCGAGGCGATCACCTTTTTGTCATCATCGGTGAGAGCCCGGGCATCAAAATCAACGGCGGGCTTTTCATCCTTTTTCTCGATCACCGGCTGCAATGGGATCTCCCCGATGACGAAGCGGATGTTCTGGACGGTCTCCTTTCCCAGGAGGCGGTTCATCTTTTCGATGATCTCTTTTTTCATGTACTGAAGCTCCTGCATCCAGACGGAGGTAGAGACCTTCACAAAAAGGGTCCCGCGCCTGATGTTCTCGGGATGCGTCCGGGTTGCGATCTGCGGTCCCACCGACTGCCGCCAGATCTCCAGGAGCTTCTGGTCCTCGAAAGGGACGAAGACCTCGCGCCGCCTCAGGGCCCTCTGGAGGACGTCTCCCAGCTTCAAGAGATCTTTCTGTCTGCGTCTCCGTGTCATGCCCCGTTTTTTTCTCACAACTCCCCTGCGCCGTCAAGGGCGGTTCGTCATTACCGTCGTAACGTCCACAAATGCCTTGTGATTTGCGGGGAACCCTGATAGAAAAACCATCTCGTTTTTCGCGAGAAAGATTTTGAGGAGGATGCGATGGACCTTTCTTCCATGATAAGCCGGATCAAGAAGCACCCCGATTTTCACAGGGCGGGGATGATCCTATGCCACAACGGCGTCGTCCGTGCCCACGCCCGGGATGGAAAACCTGTTACGGAGCTGACCGTGAAAGCGGACCGCGGGCGCCTCCGGGAAATCGTCGCGGAGATCAAGAAGCGCCCGGGGATCGTGGAGGTCCTGGCCGAGGTCCGGGAGGGAAAGCTGAAACCCGGGGATGATGTCATGCTCATCGCCGTGGCCGGCGATTTCAGGGAAAATGTCTTCGCGGCCCTCCGGGACGCCGTCGAGATGGTCAAGGCGGGGGTCACGCAGAAGACCGAAAGATAAGAAAGGGCCATGAAGGCCTCTGAAATTTGAATGCCCGATTTGATTTGAGGAAGGATATGAACAGGGAGATCATCAAGGCCAACATCGTTGTTTTCATCGCCAGTTTCTGCACCCTCGTCATCGAGCTCGTGGCGGGCCGGATCATGGCGCCCTATGTCGGTGTTTCGCTCTACACCTGGACAAGCATCATCGGGGTGGTCCTCGCGGGCATCAGCATCGGGGCTTACCTGGGCGGGATCATCGCCGATCGCTACCCCCGGCAGACGACCCTCGGCTGGCTTCTTTTCCTCTCGGGCCTGGGGGCCTTCAGCATCGCGCCTCTCACCAATCTCGTCGGCGCCGCGCAGTTCCAATCCACCCTCATGATGCGCATCATGATCCTCACGACGGTGATCTTCTTCGTCCCCTCGGCCATCCTCGGCATGATTTCGCCCGTCGTGGTGAAGCTCACGCTCAACAACCTCGAGAAGACGGGAAACGTCGTCGGGAAGATCTATGCCTTTTCCACCCTCGGCTCGATCATCGGCACCTTTACCACCGGTTTTTACCTCATCTCCTGGATGGGGACGCGGAACATCCTCCTCACCATGGGGATCATCCTCGTCGTGTCGGCCCTGGTCTTCGGCGGCTTCTTCATGCGGCGAAAGTCCTTCGCCGTTTTCATCCTCATCTTCGCGCCGCTCACCTGGGCGTTTTACGGGGTCGCCTTCAAGGCGCCCCTTGACGCCTCGATTTACTACTACAAGGAGAGCGACTACTACACGATCAAGCTCAAGAAATACGATGTAAACAAGGACGGGCGGCAGCTCCATGCCATGGTCTTGGACAATCTGGTCCACTCGCTAAACGACGTTGACGACCCCCTCTACCTGGATTATCCCTACATCCGTATCTACGAAGAGGTCGTCCGCTGGCAGGAGGGGAAAAGGCGGGAGCTCAAGACCCTCTTTATCGGGGGAGGGGCCTACACCTTCCCGCGCTACATGGAGGCGGAGTATCCGCGTGCCGAAATCGACGTCGTGGAAATCGATCCTGTGATCACGCAGGTCACCTACGACTACATGGGGCTATCGAGGGACACGCGGATCCGGTCCTTCAACGAGGACGGCAGATGGTTCGTCATGAACTGCAAAGAAAAAGAAAAGTATGATCTTATCTTCGGCGATGCCTTCAACGATCTCTCCATCCCCTATCACCTGACGACGAAGGAATTTGCCGGGCAGTTGAAAGCCATCATAAAGCCCGACGGCTTGCTGGTTGCGAACCTTATCGACAGCTTCAGGGAGGGGGACTTCCTGCCCTCCTACATCCGCACGCTCGAGGAGGTCTTCGGGAAGGGGAACGTCCACCTGATCGCCCTCTACCCCGATTTCGACAACATCGGCGTGAGCACCTGCGTGGTCCTGGCGAGCAGCAGGAAGCTCGACATGGCCGAGTTCCAGGCAAAAACACGGAAGGACAAAGGCCTTGCCGCCGTTTCCCACGTCGTCCCCGCGGAATGGCTTCAGAAGCTGATGAAGGAGCGTAACACCGTTCTTCTGACGGATGATTACGTCCCCGTCGACAACCTCACCGCCCCCATCTTCGAGGAGCGCTACGGGTACAAAAGGACAACGACGAAGTAAAAGATCACAATCTGTGATAAACTTGGTGCGCCCTTAACCTCTCCATTGTTCAGACTTTCTCACATTTTTTTCATATTTTGAAAACCACACTTGATTTCTTTGCAAAAGCTATATAGAAATACTACTAAATCCCCAGCATTTCAAATGCCCTCTTGAGGGGAGGGGCAGTTGAAATGCGTTACCATATCTGCTGGTTTGCATATCTTATTAAATTCTAAGTGTAATAACATTCCTATAAATCAGCTAGAAGTGAAAGGAGGGGGGTATGAAAGTGAGAGGATTCGTAATTTGGGGTTTACTTTTATGTTTATTTTCTCTTTTTTTCATACAGGGTTGCGCATCAATAATAAGTGGTACGACTCAAGAAGTAACTTTCACTTCAATTCCAGAAGGAGCTAATGTATCTGTTGATGGCCGGACGTTAGGAAAGACGCCGCTAACTATGCAACTTGACAAGAAGGCAAACCAAAGTCTGGTCTTCGAAAAAGATGGTTATAAAACATTAACTCTACCGTTAGAAACAACATTAGATCCATGGTTTTGGGGTAATATTATACTTGGTGGATTATTTGGCTCCACAACGGATGCAATATCGGGAGCTGTCAATCAGTATTCTCCTGGTCAATACAATATAACACTGCAGCCTTTAGGGCATGTCCAACCGATCGCTGTTCAACCAAAAGTTGTTCAACCAGCGCCTGTCCCACCAAAAGCTATTCAGCCTGCGACAGTGCAACCTACTGTTGTCCAACCTGCCGCTATTGAGAAAAATGATGCCAAAACATTTATTATTGCAAACTATAAGAATATTCTCCCGGAGCTGTATACAGGACAGGGACAATACGTATCTGCCTTAATGACCTTGCTTAAAGTAGAAAGACAAAATCAAACTAAAGCAATAAACATGATAAAAGATTTGGCTGAACAATATAAGGACATACCGACATTTGCAGATAAAGTAGTGAGTACCTTCTACTAATTACGATATCTCTGTCATGGACTGGCCGCTGAAAATCAATAAGGCATATTGGATATTTCCTTTATGCCTTTTTTTTATTTTATTTTCGCGAAACACCCACGCATTCGATGACTATTCTGATTATCAGTCGAAACTAATAGCTTCAGCTCTATCCCAGAAACTATATGAAGATCGATACTGGAATATTCTGCTGCACTACAGGCCAACTGCAGATGGAAGAGAGAGCCTGATCGATGCTCCGAACTTCTTCTTTGCGAGTGATGGTAAGCGAAATCCAGATTCTGAGTTAACTGCAACGATCGAGGCGTTCTTTGAACCTTCGGTGTACGGTGAAAATCATCCACGATGCCGTTTTCCCGCACGATATGCCTGGCTCAAAAAATCACTTCAAATAGAGGAAAAAAAGCTGCCGTCGATCAGTTGCTCGCACCTTCAAGAAACACTAAAAAAAATCAATCCAAAATCAACGACTCTCATATTTGCCTCCCCCTATTTTTCAAGTTCGTCCACAATCTTCGGCCATACGTTCCTAAGAATCGACTCAGATTCTGATGAACACCTTCTGTCATACGCCGTGAATTATGCAGCGCATACCGTTGATAAAGTTGTTCCAGGTTTCGCGCTCAAAGGGCTTGCAGGAGGATTCAAGGGTTATTTCTCCATGCTGCCCTATTACGTGAAAATTAAGGAGTATAGCGACCTCGAAAACCGAGACATATGGGAATATTATCTCGATTTGAATAACGAGGAAACATATCAGATGGTTCTCCATATCTTGGAGTTGAGGGATATATATTCGGATTACTATTTTCTCGATGAAAACTGTTCCTTTAATATCCTTTTCCTCTTGGAATCCGGGCGTCCCTCGCTACATCTTGTCGATTACTACTGGGACAGATTGGGATACGGGGTCATTCCATTAGACACAGTCTATATCGTGCGTAATTCAGGAATAGTGTCCAAAGTGAATTACCGTCCCTCACCGGTAAACCAGATAAGGCATCTTGCATCCAAACTAGATGAGGATCAGCAGCAAACAGCTAAGAGTATTGCCATAAATGGCTTTTCAGCAGAAAACATTGATTCGTCACAGATCTCGACAGAAAAAAAACAACAAATACTGGAATTGGCGGCAGAGTACTTGAAATATCGATACTCACGAATGGAATTGACGCAGGAGATCTTTCAGGAGCAGTATCTCCGGCTTGCAAATGAGATGATAAATGTTAAGGGAGATTCTAAGAAGCAAATTGATATCCCCGAACCTGAACCACCCGAATCGAATCATCGCCCTGCGAAAATAGATTTTGGTCTTGGCTACCGGGAAGAATCTTTCTTTGGCGAAATCAGTCTTCGTCCGGCTTATCGGGACCTGTTAGAATTAGTAAATAGTCATTATGATGCAGCACAGGTGAAGCTTCTGGAAGTAATCGGACGGTACTACGAGAAAGGAAGCAGACTAAAACTCCAGGAAGCTACTATTTTAAATATTGTATCTCTGTCGGCGAAAGACATATTTTTTTATCCTGTGTCATGGAAATTACTTGCCGGGTTTGAACAAAATCTCTTTCAAAATGGTGACGAAGATATAGTCTTTCGATTTAACGCAGGCGGTGGGTGGACATTTTCTAATCCACTTTGGGGACTTTTCTATGCCCTGATGGAAGCTGACATGAAACTGAGTGACCGTTTCAAGGATAATATAGTATTAGGCCCCGGCGTGACTTTGGGATTTATAAAGAGGATAATGAAAAATTGGAGCATAGGTCTCCAAGGGCAAAGTATCTTCTATGAATTGGGGGAGAATTACGAATTGTATCGATTTGGATTTGATCAACGCTTCGAAATTACCAAAGATTCAGCGGTTTTCTTAAACTTTGGCATCGAACGAGCTGACACTGAGACTAGGACAGAATTAAAAATTGGATGGAGTTATTATTTCTGACATGAGATTTTAGAAAACCATAAAGGGTGTTATCTGCAATTAATAACCTTCTTTCGGTTAGACATCCTATCTGCCTTGACGGGCAAAATATTTCGCCCCTTCTTTTGTTAATATTGGCTTTGATACCTCGGGAAATCAAGGGTTTGGCTGGCATCGGTAGACCCTGTTTTCGTTCGGGTACTGTCATCCAATATTTTTCTCGTATATAAAAAATCATACTTGTATTTTTAAAATCAAAAAGTTAGGAATACACAGTATCTCTGCGTTTCAATGCCTCTGGGGGGAGGGGCAGCTGAAATGCGATACCCCATCTTCTGATCTGTTTGTTCAATTAATCCACTTTTTTACTTGCACATTCTAAATGCATACATCCATGAGGGATGGGTATGAATTCATACTCTAGGCCAAATATATGTATATTACTTACCTTGCTAATAGTTTTAATCGGGTGTGCTGGAATATCTTCCAAGCCGAACTTGTGTCAAGATGAATCAGTTAAGCAACGTGCCAGCATGATGGTTGGTAAAATTGCCCGGTGTGCTGATCCGGGGGTGACGTATCGTTACATGGTTATTGAGTCGGGTGAAATAAATGCTTTTATGGATAGCCGACAAAATGCTGTCTGTCTCACTAGCGGATTAATGAACGCAATGGATGACAAAGAACTTGCATTCGTGGTGGCTCATGAGGTGAGTCACAATGTTCTTGGACATTATGGAAAGAAAGTAATTGCCTCTCATGTTACGACAGGAGCAATGCTAGTAGCCGATGCAATAGTTCCGGGACTTGGATACTTAAATTATATTATCAATCCTATTGTAACAAATGCATTCAGTCGTGAATTCGAGTTAGATGCGGATGGAAAGGCAGCAGAAATAGTATTAAATTGTATGGATATAAGCGTAGAGGATAGCATGGCTGCTCTTCTGAGAACTAAAACTCTGTCCCGTAACTCCTCGACTTTTATTCTGTTTGCCTCACATCCGCCCTTTGATGATAGAGTTCAAAACCTCGCGAAATCGTTTTCGATCAAAACGGATCCAAATGAAATATTGCTAAAAAAGGAAGATCCAATATTGATACAAGAACAGCAGCACGTATCGTTAACAATTGCGCCAGTAAAAGGCAAAAATGTTGTGCTCACAGAGAAAGTAAACATTTATGAGATGCCTGATATGAATAAGAATATCCTTTATACGACAAATGTGAATGTAGGAGGGACATTGACAGGAGATTATGTGTCAGGTTGGTGGAAGATAATAATTCCCGGAAAATGCGAAGGTTGGGTAGAAAATGATCATATTCTAATGCAGTAATCTACAGAAAGGGGGAGACAAATGAGTATGAAAATTACGACTTCGGGAGAAAGTTTTGGTAAAATGCAAAATGTGATGTTTCCAGGATCAGGACTTTTTTTTGTTTGTTTGTTGGTTGTTGTCTTGATTGTCATGGTACAGAGTTCAGCAGTTGCACAGACAGGAGGAGATATTGGATCAATAAAGGGGATCGTGCTTAAAGATGGCACAGTCGTTAGGGGTCAAGTTTTACAAATGAGCACGGAAAAAGTAATAGTTCGTACACCCGATGGAAATATCTCGATTCATAAATTTGATGACGTGGAAACTTTTATTAAAGATGAAAGCCAATTTGGCAGGTCTGAGAAAGTTTATTCAAGCTATAGTCAATATCAAAGAACAGACTATAAGCGTCAATATTTTGTGTTCAAGGCAGGCGTATATTCTCCGCAGTCAGATGATCTTGAGGAATTCGATGAAGGATTTAACGGAGAAGTTGCATTTGGCTACTACTTCAATCGGAATCTGGCTGTAGAACTTGGCGTGGGCTACTTTTACACAGAAGCATCCGAATCAGGCTATGTTGATTTTTTTGGCATCCGCTCTGCTAGCGTAGAGGCCGACATTGACGTTGTTCCATTAACAGCGGCTTTAAAAATTATTGCTCCCTTAGGTCAGGTTGAACTTTATGCTTTGGGTGGCGTTGGAATGTATTTCGCCAGTGGGGAACTAAAAGTAAGCATAGCGGGAATAGGGTCTGATACTGCAGAAGATGATGATGTTTCCTTCGGCGGCTTTCTGGGTGCAGGAGTTAACTTTAACATAACTAATCAGGTTTTTCGGTGATGTAAAACAAATTGTGGAAAATTAAAAAAGGGTGTTAATCCTTTCAGTCTGCGAAGACAAAGAAAAGGAGGTAACACCCTATGAAAGCCAAGC
>Ga0209609_10000299_pt1 | contig 30063 bp, 24 predicted proteins | sample LakKivw325mmetaG_FD_184136 | JGI IMG/M metagenome (GOLD analysis project Ga0209609, IMG submission 184136) | Anoxic lake water microbial communities from Lake Kivu, Rwanda to study Microbial Dark Matter (Phase II) - Lake Kivu water 325m metaG... | ecosystem: Environmental > Aquatic > Freshwater... | reverse complement strand
GAAAATAGAAGATTTGGAATTGCAGAAAAAGGCAAGTGAGTATATAATAATGCAAAAGGTTGAAACGCTCTTTGACAGCATCATGACGGAGATTTTGGAAGCAGGAGGGGGCTTCTCAAGTAAGGAGGTCAAGAAAATGAGCCTTTATAAGAGAAAGAGAAGCCCGTATTACTATGTGAGTTTAACCTATGGCAATCTGCCCCGCATAAGAAGGTCAACTGGTTGTGAAAATAGGCGGGATGCCGAAAAGGTTAAACTGCATCTTTTGTTGAAGATGATGAACCTTGTTCCTGCTTCAACTCAAAATCAGTTATGTCCCATGGAAACGCAGGAGAACCTGCCACCTTTCTTTTCTGAAGCATCCCAGAGATACCTGGATGAGGAGGCATCAACATTGACTTCCTATAAAAGGGAACAGATGTGCCATAAGGATGTTGTCGGGTATTTCGGGACGAAAAGGATTGACAAGATAGCTCCTCAGGACATCCAATCCTTTATACAAAAGGAACGGGGCAGAAAAGTCAGGGGAGGAAAGCCCCTTTCAGCCAGAAGCATCAACTACAACAGGGGCTATCTGCACAGGTTGTTTGAGTTCGCCATGAATGTACATGGATGGGTTCAAACCAACCCTGTCAGGAAGATTGACCCTCTGCCTCAAGACAACATGCGGAGCAGAGTCTTGGCACCCGAAGAAGAAATAATTCTGTTTGCCAGCACAGACAAGGAATGGCTGAAGGATGTTGTAGAATTTACACTGGCAACGGGGTTAAGAGAAGGCGAAGTGGCTGGTCTGAGGAAAAGTAACTTCTTTATGGACGGGAATGTACCTTACTTCAAGTTAAAGAGAGAAAAAAGCAAAATATGGACAGAGTTTCCCATTGTCTCTCTTAAACTTGCAGGTATAATAAACAGGTCTCTTTCAGCCTCAAAGGGAGATACTTTCTTCTGCGATGAATCTGGAAAACAGCTGAATGCCAACAAGATTTACAACCATTTCAGGAAAGCCGTAAAGAAAGCAGGGTTGCAAAACCTGTGGTTCCAAGACTTACGGAGAACCTTTTATTCAAGGCTTCGCCTGAAGGGTTGTAATCCGACGGTGGCCGAGTATCTAATGGGGCATAAACAGAAAGAGTTAGTGGCAAGATATTTATCCTATGACCTTAATTCAATTGCCGATGAACTCAAGAGGATAGAGGGTTTGAAGGATAATTCTGTCACACATATGACACACTCTGAGAAAAACAGGGGTTTGGGAGAAGAGGCAAAAACTACTCAAACCCTTGTATATCAAGACATCGGAGGGGTCGCATAGTGGTCTAGTGCGGCGGATTGCTAATCCGTTGTACGGTCGAAAGGCCGTACCGTGGGTTCGAATCCCACCCCCTCCGCTTACGTCTGAAACTTCAGCGGATAAATCCGCCCAGTTTTCTGCAAACGGATGTTTGAAACCATATCTATGCCTGTAACTCCTTTCCCGGTAATACCCGATAACCCGTTGACCGGATTTCTGCAGGGTGATAAGATGAGGAAGACGGAACTTCTTTGTAATTACTGTGTCTAACTGTCAACTGGAAAATCCAAAGGGGGAGAAATGAAAAGAGTGGAGAAGGAGTTGTTATTTGCGGGACTTATGGCGGTGCTGGTTCTTCTGTCTCCGGCTGTTTCTTCTGCGGCGGATGAGGGTTCCCTCCCGCTCCTCAAGACAAAGGCAAAGACCCTGGCGGTATTCAAGAACGGGCTGGGATTTTTCAGCAGGGAGGGAAAGACCGCGGTTGACAGAAACGGCTGGGCAATAACGGAGGTCGTACCCGACGCTGCGCTTGGCACGCTCTGGCTGCGCGCTGACGGGCTGGAGGAGTTGATAGCCGTGAAGGAGGAGAAGGAAAAGGAAGAGGCGATACAGGCAACCAGTCTGGAGGAACTCCTTAAAGCCAACGCTGACAGGGAAGTAACGGTGACGCTTGATGACAGAACCCTTTCGGGCAAGATAAGACCCCTGGCGGATGACAAACCTGTCTCCTTCATCATCATGAATACGCCGGAAGGCGAGGTGGCGCTCAGGACAGGCCAGATCAGGGAGATAAGGTTTCAGCAGCCCTCTGCCGACAGGTTTATCAGGAAAACGAAGGAGACGGTCAGGAGGCTGAAGTTCAGGACAGGCAAGCCGGGAACGGGCAGGGAAGAGACGGTCAATTACTATTACCTCCAGAAGGGCATCGGCTGGACGCCCAGTTACCTTGTGGATATCAGGGACAGCAAGAAAGCGAAGATAGCCATGCAGGCGCTTCTGATAAACGACGTGGAGGATGTGGAAGACCTGGATGTCTATTTCGTGGTGGGGTATCCCAATTTCGTGTACGCGGATATCCTTTCTCCCATGAACCTTGCCGAATCGCTGAGCCAGTTTCTTGCCAGCCTTGAGGGAGGAGGAACCAGGCGGCTGCGCGGCGGTATCACTTCAAATATCATGCAACAGAGGGCCACCTTTGCCGAAGAAAGGTCTGCCGTGGGCGGCGATATCTTTGACTTCTCCGTCACCACCGGGACACCCGGAGCATCAGAGGAAGACCTTTTTCTCTACCGGAAGAAGGGGGTGACTCTCAGAAAGGGCGAAAGGGCTTCCTACTATATCTTTTCCGGGGAGGTTGATTACAGGCATATCTACCAGTTTGACGTTCCCGACACGCTCAACGTTGACCGTTACGGAAACTCACAGCAGAGGCAGGGGGAGGGAACAACCGGGCCTCAGGTATGGCATTCACTTAAACTCCTCAATTCTACCGTCTATCCATGGACTACGGCGCCGGCATTCATAGTTACCGGGGATAAACCCCTGGCGCAGGATACAATAAACTACACGCCAAAGGGCGTTGAAACCAACCTGAAGATAACTGTCGCAACCGACGTGAAAACCGACTACCACGAGTACGAGGAGGCAAGGCAGAGGGATGTCAAGATAAGATACGACAATTACGATCTTGTGACGGTCAGGGGAGAGATTTACCTGAAAAACTGCAAGGCAGAGGATATAAACATGGAGGTCAAGAAGTCCATAACAGGCGAGGTCGTTGAAGCAGGCGATGGAAAGGTGAAAAAGGTTGCGGAGGGGATAACAGGCGTCAACTCAAGTTCGCTGATATCCTGGGAGATTCCTCTGAAGGCCGGGAAAGAGATAACCCTGCCGTACAGTTACAAGGTCTATATCCGCTGAAAGGTTTTCAGGTGGTATAATGTATTTATGGAGCACAGGGTCCTGCCGACAGGCTATTTCTTCATCCTTTTAATCTTGATTGTTGGAGTCCATTTCACCATGCCGGCCGCGAGGGTAATCCCTCCCCCGTATAACTGGGCGGGAATCATCCTCATTCTATTCGGCCTTGTGATGAACGTCTGGGCGGATAATCTCTTCAAGAAGAAAATGACCACGGTCAGGCCGTACCAGGAACCAACTTCCCTGGTCACCCACGGACCGTTTCGCCTTAGCAGGCATCCGATGTACCTGGGGATGGCGGCAATCCTGTCCGGCACTTCCGTCGTTTCGCGCTCGTTGATTTCTCTCGTCTTTCCCGTAATCTTCGTGGTTTTGATGCAGAAGATATTCATTCCTTCTGAAGAGAGCGTGCTTGAATCCATATTCGGGAACAAGTACATATATTACAAGAAGAAGGTGCGGCGCTGGATTTGAAATTCCCATCAGTAATCCGCTCTTATTGTCATTGCGAGACTCTCCCGTTGTTGTCATTGCGAGCCCCTCCCCCTGTTGTCATTGCGAGGAGCGGAGCGACGTGGCAATCTCAGAGATTGCCGCGCTTTCAGAGATGACAAGTGTAAGGAATCAGAACGATAAGCCGGCGGTTGAGTTCCGAGGAAGATTTTGATATACTTGATGAACCGAAAAGGAGGAAGAGGTGAGAAAAATCCTGTTTATCGGAATATTGCTGATGGTGAGCGGATGCTCACACACCGAGACGATAAGGGAAGCGAAGGAGCGCAGTATCAATGACCCCGCCTATAAGCCGGTATTCGTAACCTCGGTGCATTTTGACCCGTCGGAGGTGACCGTAGCCGACGGCAGAACCTTCTATCACGCCGGATACGGGGCAACAGCAGGTTATGACGGCAAGCGGCTCAACTATACGCTGAGAGGGAAGAACACCGGGCTTGTCGGGGATTTCCAGGTTGACGAATACGGGAATCTTTTTGCCGAGTGCGTGGAATTCAGGATTACCGAAAAGGAGGGATTTGTCAGGATATCTTCTCAGATGCTGAGGGTCAAAGGAATGAAGTGGGAGAAATACTGAGCGGGTAATCTCAATCCGTTTGAAGAGATATTTCCATGGTGTTAAAATAGGAAACCTACTGGGAGGGGAATATGAAAATTCTGCTTATTTCCGCAAGTCCGCGCAAGAACAAGAGCCAGACGTTCCTGCTTGCAAAGGAAGTGGTGAGGGGATGCGAAGACGGGGGTACCGCAGAGATAGTCCACCTCTGCGACACGAAGATTGAATTCTGCCGGCACTGCGAGATCTGCCACAAGAAGATTCTCTGCTGCCCCATCAAGGACGACGTTTCCAGAATTCTCAGGATGATGCTTGAGGCGGACGGGATAATACTGGCAAGCCCGAACTACATAAACCAGGTGCCGGGCCCCATGAAGACGCTTTTTGACCGCTCAAGCCATTTCATACACTGCCTGCGGCTCATGGACAAGTACGTTGCGGGCGTGGTCTCTTCGGGAAGCGGGCAGAACAAGGAAGTCATGGATTACCTCAAATACTATTCCAACACATGCGGCGGCCAGTATGTGGGCAGCGTATCAGCGCGCGCTCCCGTAACCCAGGAAAATCTTTCCGAGGCGTTCAAACTCGGAAGGAGATTCTGCTCGGCGATAAAGGCGGAAAGGGAGTTCCCTTCCCAGCTAAAGATAATAGAAGAACGAAAAAAGCACTTTAAGGTGATAATGCAGAGAAGAAAAGACGAGTGGAAAGAGGAATACAGGTACTGGGTGGACAAAGGATGGCTATGAGTCTGTTCTCCGGGGGAAAATCCCTCGTTGCAGTCCGCGGAATTCATCTTGACCTGAAGGGACTTCCGCCGTCTTCCGCAAGACTTCCCGAACTCCTGGAAATAATGGCCGGTGCCGGGATAAACTGCGTTCTTGTGGAGTGGGAGGATGCCTATCCGTGGAAAACGTATCCGGAACTGCGGAGCCGTACCGCCTATTCAGAGAGAACGGTTGACGCATTGCTCGGAAAGGCGGAAAAACTGTCCATAGAGGTAATCCCGCTTGTGCAGTCCCTCGGACATCTTGAGAACGTGCTGTCAAGGGAAAGGTTCAGACACCTGAGGGAACTTGATAGCAATGTTGCCGAACTGTGCCCCAGCAGGAAAGGCAGCGCAGAACTCATCATCTCACTGGTGGACGATATACTGAGTACCCACGGCGGCAGGATAAAACGCTTTCATCTCGGCGGAGATGAGGCAGAGATGATGGGCTCGTGCAGAAGATGCAAAAAGACGGTCAGTCTTTCCGGCAAGGCCTCTCTCTATCTGCGGCATGTGACTCCGCTGCTTGAGCACCTCAAGGAAAAAGGAATACAGCCGATATTGTGGGACGATATGATGAGGGAATGGTCCCTGCGGGAACTGCGAAAACTCGCAGGGAAGACGGACCTCATGGTCTGGTGGTATTCCCCGGAGATTCCGGATAAGATAAAGAAAGCGATGACGAGATATTCAAGGGCGGGGATAGATATCTGGGGCGCATCTGCCTTCAAGGGCGCCGACGGAGTGACGGCTGACGTTCCAGATATGGATTTCCGCACGAAAAATGTCCTGTCATGGATAGACTCCTGCCGCGAGAATAAACTGGAGGGACTCATGGCCACGGGATGGAGCAGGTACAATACCTTTGTCGTCCCGTGCGAAAGCATTGAGACATCTCTTGACTCCCTTGTCCTTTCGGCATGGGCGATGCAGAAAGGTTCCCTTCCGCCAGATTCCCGGAAAAAGGCATGGGATTTTTTGCGCAGCGGAAGGATGAAGAAACTTGCCGGCAAGAGGTTTTTTGAATGCAGGGACGCCGGCGCTGAACTCCAGCGGTGGAGGAAGGAATCGGTTGAGAAACTTATATACCACTGGCCGTACTCCGCCCATCTCTACGGGGAGAAAAGGCGGTACAACCCCCTTGAAGGAGAGAAAATCTCCCGGAGAATAGAGGATTGCCTCGCGGCCGGCCGAAAAGCCGCGGACAGATGGCGCAGGGCGCACAAAGGACTGGTTGACGGAGTCTGGCTTGAATATTACGTGGAATCAAGACTGCGGCCCGTGAAGGATTACGCAGGCACGTTGCTTGAAAAATTGTCAAGCAGAACCTGACAGCGATAAAGGAGATCAAAGATGGCTCACGAATCAAAACTGAAGGTCGGTGCGGCAAAATACAACATAACTCCGCCGCTGGACCAGGCGAGAAGACTCGGAGAAAAAGGGCTTGCAACCGATGTTATCGGGGAACTCTGCGCAAGGGCGACCGTGTTTGACGACGGCAGAAACAGGGCGGCAATCGTCCTGCTGGATTTAAGCGAGTTCTTCCTCAACATCACAAAAGGCGTGAGAAAACTGGCAGGCAAGTGGACAGGCATACCCGAGGAAAACATCATGGTCTGCGCCACTCATACCCATAATTCGGCAAAGATAATAGACCATGATGATCCATATGATACGGACGGTGTGATGATAGAAGACAAAAAATTGAGTGACGAAACACAGGCATACCTTGACATGCTCTACCGTTATGCGGCAAGCGCCGTATCCCTTGCGGACAGCCGCCGCAGGCCGGCGAGAGGGAAAATCGGCGAAATATCCGTACCGGGAATCGGGAGTCCGCGGATGCGAATGAAGGACGGAAGCGTGGCAAGTCTGACCCATGCGGAAACGATGGAGCACTACAATATGGAGGACGCTGAATCCGTATCTCCTTATGATGATGCGTTGCGCGTGGCGGTATTTGAGGATATGGACGGGAAACTCATATGCGGAATGGGGAACTTCGGGTGCCACAATGCGCTTGCCATGGGAAGCACGACACTGAACAGCGATTATTTCGGATGGGCGGCGGAAAAAATAGAGAAAGAGGCGGGAGACAGGTTTGTCTTCTCACTCATGGCAGGTCCTGAGGGAAACGTTCATCCCGCGGCATTTTTTGACCATGACGTCCCGGCAAGCGAAGCGGAATCCTTTGTTCCCGTGGCGGGCAGGATGCTCTATGACGCCATGAAGAAAACATGGGATAAACTTGAACCATTCAAAGCAGACGCCGTTGCCTCGGCGCGCAAGGAGGTATATTTCACCCTGCAGAAACCTCTGCCCTTGCGGGCCAGGAATTATCTCCAAAAACGCGGGATTACCGGCGGAAGGCAGGACGAAAAAGGCGTCTTCTCCGAACTGCAGATGATACGGGTGGGCGATTTTGCAGTACTCGGGCTCTGCGGAGAGGTCTTCCACGAAATCGCGGAGAACCTCAGAAAGAGAAGTCCGTTCAAATACACGTGGGTTAATTCCCTCTGCAACGACGAACTCTCATACCTGATGCCCGCCCACGAGCATAGAAGGGATAACGAATCCGGCAAGATGAACGTGCAGAAGGAGTTTGCCATCCCTGACGGAACCGCGGAAGGACTCATCTACGAGACATACAGGGAACTTTTTGCGCGCGCAGAATAGCATGGCACTGTTCCTCACAGGACAGGAAATACTGCATTTACCGGAAGGAAATGCGTTTCACTGGAGGGAAGAAGATGGCCAATATGATTTTTGTCCTGGCAGGGTTGGTAACCGGTATTTTCAGCGGTTTGATCGGTATAGGCGGCGGAGTGATCATCATCCCATTTCTGGTTTACATTATTGGATTTTCCCAGCACGCGGCACAGGGTACCACGCTCGCCATGATGGTCCCGCCCATCGGTTTTCTTGCAGCATGGCAGTATTATAGAAACGGGTATGTGGATCTGAAAGTGGCCGGCCTTATCTGTATTGGATTTTTCCTGGGCGGTCTTCTCGGGGCAAGGGTTGCCGCATATCTGCCGGACCTGCTCCTCAAGAAATTTTTCGGGGTTTTTCTCCTGGGTGTGGCTTTGAAGATGATACTGGGAAAATGAACAAAAGGGTGCTCGGGATAGACGAGAACGGACTGGGACCTGTCATGGGACCCCTTGTTGTCACCGGCACCCTGTTAAGGCAGTCAGGCGAAGGCTGGTTTGAAGACATTTCGGACAGCAAGTCGTTCTTCCCTGCAAGAAATGCGGACAACTTTTCAAAGATGGAGGAGACAGTCATATCAATCTTTCATCTCTGGAAGAAAGAGTTCCCCTCTTCCCCTGTTCAGATTCTGCATGAATTCTGCGGGAAACAGGATTGTCTGTCCGGAGCGGGCATCTGCCTGGAGAGCCTATCCGAAAGTTTTACCTGGGCGTCTCCGGAAAAAGCAAAGCGCAGATGCGGCGCATTCTCGGATTGGGCCGTCAAGAACAGCGTATCCATAGAGAGCATAAGGTCTTCCTGCGTCTGCACGAGGAGGATCAACGATTTTGTGGGCAAGGGCGATACGAAACTCTTCCTGGATTTTTTGACGTACTGCGGGATTGTAAGAGATGTTCCCGACAAGAAAGGACTTGAGGTCCATGCCGGCAAGATAGGCGGGCTGAAGTTCTACGCGAGGTACCTGCGGTACGGACTTCCTGATTTCCGGGTTGAGGTCATCGAGGAAAAGGAGGAACTCTCTTCTTACACGATGAAGGAAGGCAGCACTGGATTCCACATCGGCTTTATCATGGACGTTGAAAAGAAATCGTTCCCCGCCGCGCTCTCCTCCATCTCGGGCAAGTACGTAAGGGAGGTCATCATGGAAGGGATACGGAAGAAACTCGGGATAAAGGAGGATATATCCGGATACCGGGACGGCAGAACGAAGAGATGTATTGCTTCACTCAGTTTCGAAAAATTCCCTGTTGACTGCATCCTCCGTCGGAAATAATTACATCTCTTCCGGCAGGGAGATGTTGAGCAGTTCCAGCGCGAGAGAGAACACCTTCAGAAGGGCACTGACAAGAACGAGTCTTGCCTCCGTCAGTTCCCTGTCTTCCGTGACAACCCTGCGTTTATGGTAGTACGAGTGAAAAATCTTTGCGAGGTCAAGGAGGTATTCGGCGAGCAGGTGTACCCCGAAGGTATTCACGACGCTTTCTATGGTGTCGGGGAAAAATACAAGTTTTCTGGCTATTGAAAGCTCTTCCGGCTCCTTCAGAAGGGACATGTCAGGACGGAGATTGCCGATATCAATCCCCTTTTCCCCTGCAAATTTCAGTATGTGCTTCATCCTCACGTACGCATACTGGAGGTAATAAACCGGATTCTCAACGGACCTTTTCTTTGCAAGTTCAAGGTCAAAATCCAGGTGGCTCTCGGCCTTCCTGAAGATAAAGAAGAACTTGGACGCATCCGGTCCCACCTCGTCCATCAACTGCTTCAGCGAGACAAACTGCCCCTTCCTCGTGGACATTGAGAGTTTCTCTTTGCCCCTGTAGAGGGTGGTTAACTGGACGATGATGAATCTCAGGTTTCCGGGATTGAACCCGAAACTTTCCACAACCGCCTTTATCCGCGGGATGTATCCGTGGTGGTCCGGACCCACGATATTAACAAGGATGTCGTATCCCCTGTCAATCTTGTCCCTGTGGTAGGCGATGTCCGGCGCGAGGTAGGTATATGAACCGTCGCTCTTGACGACCACCCTGTCCTTTTCGTCCCCGAAAGCGCTGCTTTTGAACCACCTTGAGCCCTCAGCAGAATATACGAGCCCCCTGCCTTCCAGGACGCCGAGAAGTTCTTCAACCCTTCCGCCCGCAAGGAAATCGCTTTCCTTTGTCCACCTGTCAAACGTGACGTTGAACCTCGCCAGGTCATTCTTTATATCTTCAAGTATGCGATCCGCGGCAAACCTGTCAAAGGAGATATTGTCGTCCTTTATCTCCCTGGCCATATCAACGAGGTATTCCCCCTCGTAACCCTCCTCCGGTATGGCGCATTCCTTCTCCCCCTTCAACTGGCGGTAACGCGCCTTCAGCGACTCGCCGAGAAGTCTGATCTGCCTGCCGCTGTCGTTGAGATAATATTCTTTCGTCACCTCAAAACCGGCATATTTCAGTATGCGGGCAAGGGATTCGCCGAAGGCGGCCTGCCTGCCGTGCGCAATGGTCAGCGGTCCAGTGGGGTTGGCGCTGACAAACTCAATGAGGGCTTTCTTTCCTGCGGGTGGAAGAGGGGTCAGGCTTTTCCCCTCCGAAGAGGATATCCCAGAAAGCATCCGGAGATAGACATTCTTGTCCAGAAAAAAATTCAGGAAGCCGTTCCTCACCTCAACCTTCTCCATGAAATCCGGGGCGGAGGATATGATTTTCTCCTTCAGGGATAAAGCCACCTCCCCGGGAGTGGGATGCCGGGAGTCAACCGTCTTGAAGGCGATATTGGTGTAAAAATCCCCGAATTCCTCCCTTGCGGCAGGCATCACCTGTATCTCTTCCTCCGGCTGTTCCGGGAAGCCGGCATCCGCCAGCGCCGCCTTCACGACATCCCTAATCCGCTCCTTCACCCTCTTTTCCATCCCTTTCCCTTTTCAGTTCCGCAAGCAGTTCCTCAATGCGGAACTCCTTCCTTTCGTCATACACAAATTCTATCCTCGGCGTGTACCTGATGACCAGTTTTCCCGCGAGTTTATGCTGGATGTAGCCGGTTGACTGGTTGAGACGGTCAAACGTACGCCCCTTTTCTTCCTCGCTGCCCATGGCGCTGAGACCTATCCTGGCATGTTTGAGGTCCGGGGAGATGTCAACGTAGGTTATCGTGAAAAATCCGATGTCCGGGTCTGAAAGCTCCCTTCTTATTATCCCGTCAATCTCCTTCCTCAGGATGTTTTCTATCTGCTTTTGCCTTCTGTCAATGATTTGAGCCCTCCGCGTGCAATGCCTTATTATACTATGAGCCCAGCCCAAATCAAAAAGGCCTCCATAACTTGCCTTTTGCCGGTATTGGTGGTAAATTAAAGAAAATGGACAAGAAGACGCTGGACAGGTGGATAAAAGGGCTCTTCATATTCGCCGCATCCCTTTACCTGTTCTTCTGTCTCATCTCCTTCAACGCGCACGACCCCACATTCGCCTTCGCCAGAACCGGCTCACCGGTGAACACCGATATAGCAAACTTCGGCGGCAGGTTCGGAGCGTACCTTTCAGGCATCCTGTTTTATCTTATCGGAAAGACCGCCTACCTGCTGGTGATACTGCTGGTCATGGTAGGGTACAACATCGTCTGGGGCGAGAAAACCGGCGCATGGAGAAAAACCCTGAGCACGGCGGGGCTGGTTCTGACTGTCGCCGTATTGCTTGCCGTCAGGGGACGGGGACCGTCCGGCGGCATACTCGGGCTCATGCTCGGACCTCCGCTGCAGGACTATTTCGGGGAGAGAGGAATATACATGCTGCTGCTCCTTGCCGGGCTTGCCTCCCTGGGCGCGGGATACAAGATTTTCCTGATGCCCTTCAAGGAAACAGTGGATTATTATATAGACTCGCGGAAAGAAAGAATACCCCTTCCTGAAGAAGCATCCGCAGTCTCCGAGGTGAAACAGGAAAAACAGAGGAGAAAGATCAAGCCCGCGCCTGCGGAAAGGACCGAGATACCCGCACCTGAGCCGAAGGAAGAAAAACCCGCGGTGGAACAACCCAAAGCACCGCGGCCTTCCGGCAGGATAAAGGATTACAAACTGCCGCCGCTCTCCCTCCTCAAAGTGGGGACGCCGACACAGCAGGAGACAGCAGAGGACCTGGAAAGGTACGCCCAGGTAATAGAAGAAACGCTGATAGAATTCGGAATAGAGGGGGAGGTGGTCCAGTTAAACCAGGGGCCGCGGGTAACAATGTACGAGGTCCAGCTTGCTCCAGGGATACCCATACAGAAGGTGCACAATATACAGGACAACATAGCGATGAACTTGAAGACCACGACGATAAGGGTCGTGGCGCCCCTTCCAAACAAGTCAACGGTGGGGATAGAGGTTCCCAACAGGGACATCTCAATCGTGTACCTGCGGGATATACTTGCAAGCAAGGAATTCCAGAAGAGTTCCTCAAAACTCACGATAGCCATAGGGACAAGCATCATGGGCAAGCCGATAATCGCGGACATGAAACTTCTTCCGCACATACTTATCGCCGGGGCCACGGGCTCAGGTAAAACTGTGTGCCTCAACTCTTTCGTAACATCCATACTTTGCAAGGCGAGCCCGGAAGAGGTCAAGTTCATAATGATTGACCCGAAGATGGTGGAATTGACCCTTTACAACGACCTGCCACATCTTCTCTGCCCCGTGGTGGTGGAAACAAGGAAAGCCGTCAACACGCTCAAATGGCTCATAGCGGAGATGGGAAGAAGGTACAAGCTCTTTTCCGACGCCAGGGTGAGAAACATAGATGGTTTCAACTCGGCAAAAAGGGAGGAGCATCTCCCCTACATCGTCGTGGTTATAGACGAACTCGCTGACCTGATGATGATAGCCCGCAACGAGATAGAAAACAGCATCATACGGCTTGCCCAGCTTTCAAGGGCTGCAGGGCTGCACCTCATACTTGCGACACAGAGACCATCGGTAAACGTCATAACCGGTGTCATAAAGGCAAACCTCCCGTGCAGGATATCCTTCCAGGTGACATCAAAGTTTGACTCGCGCACGATCCTTGACAGGATAGGGGCTGAAAAACTTCTCGGCAGGGGCGACCTGCTTTTCATTCCGCCGGGGAGTTCCTCCCTGGTAAGGATTCAGGGCTGTTTCATCGCCGACGACGAGATAGAAACCGTATGCAAATTCATCAAGGCACAGAAGTCCCCGGATTACGAGATGGCGATAACCGAGGGCAAGCAGCCCGCGGAAAAAGAGGCGGACATGGCGGGAATAGGGCTCTTCGGAGAAGATACCGACGAGGAAACCCTGTACCAGGAGGCCAAAAGCATCGTCGTCACGACAAAGATAGCGTCAATTTCAATGCTGCAGCGCCGGCTCAAGATCGGATTCAACAAGGCGGCGCGGTTCATTGAGAAAATGGAGGAGGAAGGTTTGGTAGGCCCTTACAGGGAGGGTAAACCCAGACGGGTCATAACCCGGGGGGAGGGCGAAAATGGAGAATATGCCGATAAGTGAGGTATTGAAGGAAAAGAGAGAGAAAGAAGGCATCTCCACGGAAAAGATATTCAACGAGATACACATACCCTCAAAATTCATACGCATGATGGAAAACGGAGAGTGGGAAAATTTCCCAAGCAAACTCCACATGAAGGGATTCCTGAGGATATACGCGGATTACCTGAAGATACCGAAAGCACTGGTGGAGGAAGGGCTGAAGGATATATTGAATGCGCCTGTCAGTGACTACTGTTCAAAGGATGCCATCCCTGTCAAGGAAGAAAAGGAAAAAAACTCTGAGAGAAAATGCGAGAGGATGCTCAAGGTTGAAAAATCCATCTATTTCCTCCTGTTGCTTGCCGCTCTCCTGGTCATACTGTACCTTCTCATAATCTTCCTTCTTCCCGAATTATGAAAAAAATCTTCCTCGTAAGTCTGGGATGTCCCAAGAACCTTGTTGATTCGGAAACCCTGCTGGCGCTGCTCGGTGAAAAATCCTGCGCGCTCACCGATGCCGTGGAAGAAGCCGACTTTCTGATAGTGAACACCTGCGGGTTTCTGCGGGATGCAGTCCTGGAGTCAAAAGAGACGATAAGAAACCTCGCGCGGCAGAAGAGAAGAGGACAGAAGATAATCGTTTGCGGATGCCTTGTCCAGCGCTACGGGAAAAAGGTGCTGGATATCAGCGGGGTTGACGCCATCGCTGGCGTCGGAACCCCGGAAAGCGTGGTCTCTGCCGTGGAGACCGGAAGAACGGAATATCCCCTGCCCGGCCGTCGTTCAGTCGGCAGGAACTATCCCCGTCTTGTCTCCACCTATCCCTACGCCTACATAAAAATATCCGAAGGCTGTGAGAACTTCTGCAGTTACTGCCTCATTCCGGAAATACGGGGACCCCTGGCAAGCCGGCGTATGCAGGACATATGCGAGGAAGCACGCTGCCTGGAGAAGATGGGCATCCGGGAACTCATCCTTGTGGCGCAGGACACCGCAGGTTACGGCAAAGACCTCAGGGACGGGACAACGCTTGACCGTCTGCTCAAGAGACTCGCAGGGCTGAATTTCCACTGGCTTCGGCTCATGTACCTGCACCCTGCCCACCTGACGGAAAAACTGCTTGAGAGAATCGCCGCGGAACCGAAGATATGCAGGTACCTTGACATCCCCCTGCAGCACGTGCATCCGGATATACTGAAGAAGATGAACCGCCCGGTGCTGGACTACGGCAGGATTGTTGACAGGATAAGAGCCGCTGTCCCGGGCATAAGACTGCGAACCACGTTTATGGTCGGTTTCCCCGGGGAAACAGATATGCATTTCAGGATAATGGAGGATTTTGTCAGAGAGAAGGAGTTTGACCGTTTAGGTGTTTTCAGATACTCGCGTGAGGAGGGGACACCCGCATACAGCATGCCCGGACAGGTGCCTGAAAAGGCGAAGATGGAACGCGAACGGATGCTCATGGAACTCCAGAGGAAAATCTCCCGGAGGAAACTGAAAAAACTCAGGGGGACTGAAATGGAAATACTAGTGGAGGGGAGGAAAGGAAAATATTTCACGGGCAGGACCGAGTTTGATGCACCCGACATAGACGGCATCGTGTACGTGAAAACGACGAAACGGTTGAAAACAGGGGATTTCCGCAGGGTCAAAATCACGTCTTCCGACGACTACGACCTCTTCGCGGAAATTTGAAAGGCCAGGTTATTTCAGAAACAGAGATAACCAGGCGGGAATGGTCAACAGCGAGAAAAGGTGAGTGGTAAGCACGCATGAAGCCGCAAATTCCGTATCTGAATCGTACACTTCGCTAAGCACAACGCTGGCTATTGCGGAAGGCATGATTGCCACAACGAGAAGCACAAGCCGCGTCTCAAGAGGAAAAGGCAGAAGAAGCAGAATCGCGGCGGCAACTGCCGGAATGACAAGGAGTCGCAGGGCCACCACATACCCCTGAGTCGGAGTGAAGAGGTGGTGCGGCTTCAGTTCCGCCATCCTGCTGCCCGCGATAAACATCGCCAGCGGGATTGTTCCCTTGCCGAAAATATCAAGTACCGAAAAAAACGAGCCGCCCAGGTCTTTCAAAAAAGGGTTGACTGCAAAACCCGTACTGTTCCAGGCAAAATCGCGGAATATCATCACCGCCACGGACGTTAAAATGGCAATCATGGGCACGCTGAGCAGTTGTTTCAGGTTTTCTTTTCGAAACCGGTTGCCCGTCAGTCCGAATATGCCAAGCGTCCAGACGCAGAGTTCCGAACCCAGGGATGAAAAAATAAGTGCCGCCACACCGGGATTGCCCCATAACATCAGGACAATCGGCAGGGGCAGGAAAGAATAATTGTTTATCGTACACTGGAAGAAAAACTGGTTCTTTTCTCTTTCGCCGGAAAATCTTATGAACCGGTAAAAAACAAGGCCGAGGATATACCCTGTGGACATTATCACGACAGTACCTGCGGGGAGAACCCAGTTTTCCGCCAGTTCCCTGATGGTAAAACTGCTTACAAGCGTTGTGAATATGAGCGCCGGATAGAAGAAGTTGGTCACCGCCCTGGACATCTTGCCCGCGACATCCTTGTCAATCATATTAAGTCTGCGCGCAAGCATCCCCAGCCCCATCATGCAGAAAATCGCCAGTATCCTTATGAAAAGTTTTATGAACACGACTATTTTATTCCCTCCAGAACCTGTTTACCCGACTTGAGAGGATATTTCTTTTTACCGTAGACAAAAATACCGTCAAGCCCTTTCGGCAGTGTCACTTCCGCTGATATTTCGCCGGAGGACACTTTCTCAATTTTCACTTTTATCATACCTGCGGGATGGGGCATACTGCCTTCAATCCTCTCGAGCGGTCCCAGATGCGGCTCAATCCTGACCGACCTGAAACCCGGCCTTGCAGGCGAAATTCCGCATACAATTGCAAGCAGGTTCACGTTCGGGTGTGCGCTCCATGCATGACAGTCCGAACGGCTCGGTTCCGGCTTCTCGGAACAGGTTGTCAGTCCCATCTTCAGCATCTTCCTCCACGTATCAAGAAGAGAAATATAAGAGTCGCCCATGCCTGCCTTTTTTACCGCCCGGTGCAGGTAGAACTGGAAGTAGGAGGTGCACCGGACAAGGGAACGGCCCTCCAGCACTTTTTTCATGACAGGTTTCCATCTTCTGCGCGGCAGGGTTTCATTAAGAATTGCCAGGACATTTGCATGCTGGCTGAAGTGTTTCCCGGACGGCGTATCGGAAAGCAATCGCTTCCTGCCATCCCAGCATTGTTTCAGAACGGCTTTTTTTATCCCTTCTGCAAGTTTTTTATACCGCACCGCATAATAGGAATTGCCTGCCTCTTTTTCCATCTCAGAAGCGTCAAGCAGCGAGTCTATGAACTGCAGGGATACAACCGAGGAATTCCCTTCCTTCGCTCCGGGAGGCACCCCTCCGTCGTAGGACCAGTCAACAAAATTCCACCAGACCAGGGGACCCAGGAGCCCTGTCCTCGCATCAAGTCGTTCCTCAAACCAGCCGAGAACGCGCCTCGTGGCCGGCAGGAATTCCCTGACGAAGGCAGGGTCGTCCCTGAACCACCGGTAGTCGCTCAGCATGTTTATCCACAGGAGTGAATACGGCGGTATCACCTGCATGTAGAAAGAGGGGTACTGGCTTATCGTGAGCCCGTCGGGCAGAAGCGAATCGCCGAACTGCCGTATTGCCTTGCGCATCAGCCTGTCATCGCCGCTGACATAAAGGGAGATGAGCGCCTGGATGCGCGTATCTCCGACATACTGCAGCTGCTCGTAGTACGGACAGTCAAGGTATGTTTCGTGTGCGCAGAGCCTGGCCGTGCGCCACCCGATATTCCATATATCCTTCAATTCCGGGTCGTCGCTTTCAAAAGTTGCCTTCTCCTTGAAGGGATACACGGTATATGAAGAAGAAAATCTTTTTATCCTCAGGGGCTCTGCGCCGGTAACAATCCTCATCCGGACATAACGGAATGTCCGCCACCAGAGCGGACCGAAAATCCTGTTCTCACCGCCGTCAGGCAGGAAATAATCGCTCAACCCGCTGATTTCCTTTCCCTCCACCTCTCCCCTGTTTCCCTTGTCCCCTGCCCTGCGAAGGGATTCCGCGTAACAGAGTACTATGGATGAACCCTTCCCGCCGCCTACCTCAATCTCAGGGTATGCGGTGGTAAGAACCGACTGGTCAAGGATTACGGAAATCTCGCTGCCGTCCGGGATTGACAGTTCGGCTTTTCCGGAAAGGAATCCATCCGGTACCTCCACGCCTTCGGCCTTCGCCACCCTTTTGAAAAACTGCGGTTTTTCCTCCATCATGGGTATGGGCCTCGGAACCAGGTAGGAGACGCTCCCCCAGCTGTGTTCAGCGCGGGGCAGCGCCCTGGGCAAAGCATCCCTGACCCCTGACCAGCCGCTGTCGTCAAAACCCTCCCTTTCCCATCCCCACGGATAGAGACTGCCGTCAATCCGTTCTCCCGGACCCACGGCAAGATGGGCGGTGTCACCCCCTGCAAGATACGGCAGATAAGCTCTGCTGTAAAAGGATTTCCAGCCGCTTTCCGAACGCGTATCGGCTGCACGCTCCTTTTCGGAATTGCCCTGTACCACGAACCGGGTCTGGGAAGTTATCTGCGCAAGCGGTCTCAGAATGCCGAAATTCCATACGACAGCCGCAAGAATGTTATCTCCGACGCGAAGGAAATGTGCAATGTCAACCGTCTCAAAAAACCACCTGTTCATGTCTCCCCGGCACGGGCCCCGGCATACCGATTGCCCGTTGACAAAAAAACGGTAGCGGTTGTCCGCCGATATATGAAGGACAAAGGATTTCGGGACTCTCTCAAAGTGCAGTTTCCTGCGGAAATGGAAAACGCCGAAATCGCAAACCGGTCCGTCGGGATTGAAGACCCAGGCGGCTGTCCACGGCTTCTCAAGTATCTTCCGGTTTATCCTCATTAAAGATTCCCCCTTGCGAGATTGCCGCGAAACTTTCACCCCCTCCTTTTATCCTCCCCTCCGCCTTCGCCAGGCCTACGGCGGACAGGCCTCGAGGGGGAGGCGGGTACTCAGCCGAAGCTGGGTACGGTGGGGGGGCAGTATTTCGCGCTCGCAATGACAATCTGGCGCACAATTAACGGTATTTCTGGAATATTATACAGTTTTTCTGGTAATCGGGAAAAATTATCCGGTGGGTTGACTTGAAATTGAAATTGAAGTAAAATATTTTCTGCATCCATCGGAGGTTTCAAAAAGGACGTTTATGGAAAAAAGGATAAAGGTGCTTGTAACAGACCCTCTTGAACAGGAAGGCGTGCAGATATTGAAGGATGCCGGGTTTGAGGTGACCGAATCACGAAAACTTGCGCCTGAAAAACTATGCGAGATGATTGAGGGGTACGATGCGGTCATAGTGAGGAGCGCCACCAAAATAACGCGCGATGTGGTAGGAAAGGGGAAGAACCTGAAGATCATAGGACGGGCCGGGGTGGGGCTGGACAATATTGACATAGAGGCGGCCACGCTCGCCGGCATAATAGTAATGAACGCTCCGGAAGGCAACACCCTTTCAGTGGCCGAACACACAATCGCAATGATGATGGCGCTGGTCAGAAACGTTCCCGCAGCCAGCCAGTCACTGAAGAACGGGCAGTGGGAAAAGAAGAAATACACGGGAACGCAACTTTATGGAAAGACCCTGGGCGTAATCGGACTTGGCAGGATAGGCAGAAGGGTTGCGGCGATAGCGAACAGCCTGGGTATGAAGATACTGGGTTATGACCCGTATATTGACAGGTCCGTTCTGGACGGCACAGGGATTACCGTGGTGAGTCTTCCCGGTCTTCTGAAGCAGTCGGATTTGATAACGCTGCACATCCCGCACGATGATTCCACCCGGCATCTGATCGGAGAGGACGCTTTTGAAAGCATGAAGGACGGGGTGAGCATAGTAAACTGCTCCAGGGGCGGAATCGTTGACGAGGAAGCTCTCTCCAGGCATATCACGTCGGGAAAGGTCAAAGGGGCCGCTCTTGACGTGTTTGAGAAAGAGCCTCCCGATGCCGGCAACCCGCTTCTTAAGATGGAGCAGGTAATCGTCACACCCCACCTTGGCGCATCAACGAAAGAAGCGCAGGTAAGCGTGGCACAGCAACTCGCCGCACAGATAGTTTCAGCGCTGACATCGAAAGAGGTCCATAATGCCGTGAATATGCCTTCCCTGGACAAGAAGTCAATGGAAAAACTCCAGGGATATCTTTCTCTCGGCGAAAAACTGGGGGTTTTTCTGAAACAGATGGCGGACGGAGCCATAAAGGGGATAAAGGTAACCTACAGCGGGGACATCATCAACCATGACCTTTCCCTCCTGCGCGCGAACATAATAATCGGGATGCTCAAGGACGAGGAGAAGGTCAACCCGGTGAACGCGTCGCTCATACTGAAAGAGAAGGGCATAAGCATTGACGAAGAAAGGCAGGAAAGCGGTGGAGAATTTACAAACCTTATAACGGTCGCAGCGAAAAACGGCAGGGAGATATCGGCAGCCGGAACCATTATAAGGGAAGGAGAAGAACGCATTGTCAAGATAGACGGCTTTTCCGTGGAGGCGGCGCCCGAAGGTTATCTGCTTGTATGCTACAACGACGATAAGCCAGGCATAATGGGCCATATCGGAACCATACTTGGAGAAAAGGGCGTGAACATAGCATCCATGACCCTGGGGAGGAACAGAAAAGGCGGACAGGCGATAACGGTTCTGAACCTTGACCAGGGGATAGACAGGAAGGTTTTGGCAAGGATAGAGGAATTTCCGGCAATAGATTCGGTAAAACTTGTAAGGATATAAAAAGTGAAACAGACAAAACCACATATAACCATAAAAAATAGGATAACTATTTTTTTGAAGTTACTGATTACCCCTTACAGAAGACCTTACCGGATAATTCCTCTTTAATGCGGCAAAAAGACACGCGTTTCTTTTTGTCCCGCCACGACAGGGAGGTGATTATCAGATGCACGAAATCAGCACATTAAAACTCATCCTTCCATGGTTTGTCCTGTGGGGAGGTGTTTCCGTTCTCGCGGGATATCTCTGGAGAAAGTATATCGGTGAAAGAAGCGTAAAGGCCGCGGAAAGACGGGCCAGGGGGATTATAGAGGAAGCCGAGAACATCGCCCTCAGCAAGAAACGCGAGGTGGACATTGAATCAAAGGAATTGATTTACAGGCTGAAAAGCGAGTTTGAAAGAGAGACCAGGAACAAGAGGAAGGAAGCACAGTTTCAGGAAAAGAGGCTGCAGCAGAGGGAGATTAACCTTGAGAGAAAACTGGAGATACTTGACAAGAAGGAAAGCGACATATCACTGAGGGAAAAATCTATCGGGGACAAGGAGGCCGCCGCAAAGAACAAGGAAACAGAACTGTCCGCGATGCTGGAGGAGGTAAAGAAAGACCTGTCAAGAATATCCGGACTCTCTCCCGAAGAAGCGAAAAACCAGCTTCTCAAGGTCATGAAGGAAAGTGCGCGGAAGGATGCACTGGTGCTGCTCAAGAAACTTGAGGAGGAAGCCAAGCAGACAGCCGAGGAAAAATCAAGGGAAATACTTCTTTCCGCGATGCAGAAACTTGCGCCTGAAGAGGCATCGGAAAGCGTTGTATCCGTGGTAAGCCTGCCCAGCGATGAAATAAAGGGAAGGATCATCGGAAGGGAAGGGAGAAATATCCGCGCTTTTGAGATGGCGACAGGGGTTGACCTCATAGTTGACGACACGCCCGAGGCGGTAACCCTGTCTTCGTTCAACATGTACAGGAGGGAGATAGCGCGGCTGACGCTGGAAAGACTCATAGCGGACGGCAGGATACACCCGGGAAGGATTGAGGAAGTGGCTGAGAAGGTACAGAAGAAACTGGAGGAAGACATTATTGAGGTCGGCAAGAACACAATCTTTGAGGTGGGAATTGAGAACGTGCACCCGGAAATCGTGAAACTGCTCGGCCGCCTCAAGTACAGGACAAGTTACGGCCAGAACGCCCTGCAGCACATCAAGGAAAGCGCTTTCCTTGCAGGCATGATTGCGGCGGAGATAGGCCTTGACGTAAAAACGGCAAAGAGGGTGGCGCTGCTGCATGACATCGGAAAGGCGGTGGACCAGGAAACGGAGGGCTCGCATCCGGAAATAGGAGCCGACCTCCTGAAAAAATACGGGGAAGATGAAGTCATCGTGGCCGCATCAGCTGACCACCACCAGGATGCCGAGGTGAGCAGGCCATATACCCTGCTAACCCAGATTGCAGACGCAATATCCGCGACAAGGCCCGGGGCGAGAAGGGACACCCTTGAAAAATACATACGGCGAATTGACGACCTGGAAAAAATCGCTTCTTCATTTGAAGGGGTTGACAATGCGTTCGCCATATCCGCAGGGAGGGAAATCAGGGTCATAGTGAAGCCGGAAAAAACCTCGGACGAGGATGCAAGGAATCTTGCCAGGAGCATTGCAAAGAAGATAGAGGATACGATGCAGTACATAGGGCAGGTCAAGGTAACGGTTATAAGGGAAATGCGCGAAACTGAACTCGCAAAATAGGGGATCCCGTGACCGGTCCCTTATGTACCCGGAATTTTCCCTGACATGATCTTCAAGGTAATTAATATATGCGGATTTTTGAAAAATCATAACCCCTCACCGCTTGTCCCGAACAGAAGTGAGGGATGAAGATTTTTAAGAAAAATCTGAACTCTTCACCGTGAAAGCATAACGGGGAAGGGTTCAGCGTAAGAGGAGGTGAGAAATAGTGAATAAGGGACAACTGATAGAGGCCGTCGCAAAAACAAAGGGTGTCTGCTCAAAGAGGGAAGCGGCAACCGCGGTTGATGCTGTTCTGGATGCAATAAAGGGTTCTCTCAAGAAAGGGCAGGCGGTGACGCTGGTTGGATTCGGAACATTCAAGGTGGCCAGAAGGAAAGCAAGAGTGGGGCGAAATCCGAAAACAGGCAGGGAGATAAAGATTGCCGCGAAGAAGGTTCCGGTATTCAGAGCGGGCAGCGGCTTAAAGAAAGCGGTCAAATAAATACAGGGAAAGAAGCGGGCTTGTCGTCAAGAGAGTCCGCTTTTTTCTGAATATGGAATATTCTTCTCAATGACAGGGGGCGGTGGCTTCCTGTTCACACCCGCAGGGATGACAGGCAGCGTCATCTCTCAGTAAGGGCGGGAGAAAAACCTGACAAATATCCTGAAATCCTGGTACGGCCAGTACCTGCAAACGACCCTGCTCAATATGAAATCCTCCGCAACCGGGCCCCAGACACTGCTGTCCTCGCTTTCGTTCCTGTTATCGCCGAGAAGGAAATAACTCCTCTCCGGTATTTTCTTTGAGTTCAGTTCATACACGGGGGGTTCTTTTATATAACGTTCGTTGAGTCTCTCTCCGTTAATGAGAACCTTCCCGTCCTTCACCCGGATTGTCTCACCGGGCAGTCCGACTATCCTCTTGGTCAATTTTTCCTTTTGCCCGACCGGCGCATTGAGCAAGACAATATCATATCTTTCGAGTTTCTCCTTCCTGACGGTCACCACCCTGTCGCCCACTCTGAGCGTGGGATCCATTGAAGACGATATTATTTCAAAAAACCGCACCTCCTTTATCCCGAATAGATATCCCACAAGGAATATGAAACCCAGCATCATCAGGTTTTTTATCAATCTTATCATTATCTCTATTCTAATATCGGGGGAGGCAATAAGTCAATCCTCCCAGCCCGGAAATCCGCCGCAGACGAAAAGGAGATATGTCAATGCACGGGATGGCGGTTACCGGGGGAAAAGGCATTGCCAGGATTATTACTGTTGCAAAAAAAACTCATTTTTCAGATAACCACCTTCGGATACATATATGCACTCAGAAATGATATTGCACACGTAACCGCAATAAGAATACCGACGTCAAATGGAAGCCGCGAGACGTTACCCGTGACAAGCAGGGAGCGAATACCGTCAACCATGTAACTGAGTGGATTCATGACGGCAACCTTCTGAAGCCACGAGGGCATAATGGAGATGGGATACAGGGCATTGGAAGCAAAAAAGAGCGGAAGCGTGATGATCTGCCCTATCCCCATGAACCGCTCGCGGGTTTTTACGATGGAAGCGATAATCATTGACAGCCCGGTGAAGAAGCCGGCGCCGAGCATTGTGATGACAACCACTCCGATAATAGAGAATAGCGTGATATGAAGATGCACGTGCAGAATGAGCGTGAAAAGAAGGATTACGACCGCCTGGCTCAAGCCCCTTATACCAGCCGAAATCATTTTCCCCCAAACCAGCGCCAGGCGGGGCGTGGGCGTAACCAGAATCTTCTGAAGAAGGCCCATATCGCGTTCCCAGATAATTGACAGTCCGTAGAATATTGCAACAAATGTCACCGACTGGGTAAGAATGCCCGGAGTGATAAACTGCAGGTAGGTAAATCCCTGCGTCGGTATTGCACGGATCTTGCTCATCGCCTCTCCAAAAATGCCTATCCACAATATGGGCTGTACGGCCCTGGTGATGAGTTCCGTCGGGTCATGAAGGAGTTTTCGCACCTCCATCTCAGCCATAACGTATATTTTAATGAAAAGTTTCAAAATGTAATTGGGCATTGTCACCCCAGTCTTTGCTGTGTCTGCCTGGTTCTTCTTATTTCCCTGAAATTGCCTCCCCCCTGAATGGAACTGCCGGTAAAAAATATAAAAGCGTCTTCAAGGGTGGCCTCTTTCCTCCCGGTTTTTTCCTTCAGTTCGGAAACCGCTCCTATGGCGGCAATCTTTCCTGCATCCATGATCGCAACCCTGTCGCACACCTCCTCTGCCTCCTCCAGATTGTGGGTGGAAAAGAAGATTGTTGTATCAAGCGTGGAGCGGAGCTCCAGGAGATGATCCCAGACATTTCGTTTTGCCACAGGATCCAGTCCGGTGGTCGGCTCATCAAGAAAAAGTATGTGGGGATGGTGCAGCATTGCCTGCCCGACCTCCAGCTTCCGGATCATCCCGCCCGAAAGCGTCCGTACCAGGGACCGGCCGTAATTTTCCAGTTTGAGGAATGCGAGCATCTGCCTGATGCGTTCATTGCGTTCCCGCGACGGAACGTCGTAAAGGCGGGCCATGAGCATCAGGTTTTCCTCCACGGTAAGCGTCCCGTCAACGGAGATCATCTGTGGAACGTACCCGATGTTCCTGCGCACCTCGGACGGGTGGCGCAGAATGCTGTATCCGTTGATGAACGCATCGCCGTCCGCAGGCGCAAGAAGGGTGATGAGCATCTTTATTGTCGTGGTCTTACCGGCGCCGTTGGGCCCGAGAAATGCAAAAATCTCTCTTTTCCGGACGTTGAAAAATATACTGTCAACCGCCACAAGTTCCTTAAACCGCTTGGTAAGTCCTTCAACGCTTATAATGTCCATATTATGCATAAACGCCACAATTTACTCCCCGACGTTTGATTTGTCAAGAAATGGCCGTGTGTTTTTTTGCGACACGGGCTCCAACCTTCCCTTGACATATCAAAAAGCGGCGGGTATAACCTTTCAATTGCAGATATTGAGATTAAAGGTGGGATACGACCATATGGTGAAGGAGTTTATTTCATCCTCGCAGCTGGACAACATAACCGCTAAACTTGACATCGCAGAAGTCATATCAGAATACGTTTCCCTGAAAAAGTCGGGCAAGAACTTCAAGGCATTGTGTCCGTTCCACGAGGAGAAAACGCCCTCTTTTATCGTGAACAGGGAAAAACAGATTTTTCACTGTTTCGGTTGCGGAATCGGGGGCAATGTAATAAAGTTCCTCATGCTTGTTGAAAATCTGCCGTTCCCCCAGGCCGCCGCGATGGCAGCAGGCAAGGCAGGGATCAAGATAGATTTGTCGGGATACCGGCCCGCGGACGAGGAGAAAAGGGAAAGGCTGGTTGGAGCCAACGAATTTGCCGCTCGCTGCTACAGGGAGGCGCTTCTCTCCCAGCAGGGCAAGAGGGCTGCAGAATACCTCTCTGGAAGAAACATTACGGATTCGGAAATAAACCGTTTCGGCATCGGCTTTGCGCCGAACTCCAGGGATTTCCTGCTGAAAAAGACGGTTGAAAACAAACTTGACAGGGATGATTTTGTCAGGGCGGGACTGGTGAATACCGAAGGTGCTGACAGCTTCAGAAACAGGGTAATGTTCCCCATCTTTGATTTCCAGGGAAAGATTGCCGGGTTCGGAGGAAGGGCGCTTGACGACGAACACCTGCCCAAGTATCTGAACACGGGAGAAAACGCGGTGTTCAGCAAGGGCCGGTTGCTCTACGGGCTGAACTGGGCAAAATCCGCGGTGAAGGAGAAGAACTTCGTTCTTATCGTTGAGGGTTATTTTGACGTCCTCAGGATGCACATGAACGGCATTGAAAACTGCGTTGCGCCCATGGGCACATCCCTGACCGACATACACCTGCGGCTCCTGAGAAGATTCACCGAAAAGATACTCCTCGTCTTTGACTCCGACGAGGCCGGCATAAAAGCAAGTTTAAGGAACCTTGAAAATGTTCTCCGCAAGGGGTTTGAAACAAAGATATGCCTCTTGCCTGCAGGTTTTGACCCTGACAAATTTGTTGATGAGTACGGCATGGATGCTTTTAAGAAAGTGATGGGCAAGTCTGTGGATTTTCTTGATTTTGTGCTCGCCGTTGAATCCCGGAGAAACGATGTGAACACGCCGAAAGGCAAATCTTCAATCGCAAGAGAGGCCATGAAACTCATCTCCCTGATACCTGACGGGATTGAAAAATCCGAGTATATCAGGATACTCTCAAGGAAGATAGACCTGAAAGAATCCCTCATAGAGAGCTATATGCCCGATACCAGGGAAACCGCGGATGTTCCGGAAACCGAGAAGAAATCCTTTTCCCCGAACGCCCATGCGGAAAACCTTCTGCTGGAGATCCTGCTCTCCGGGAATGATTACTGGGAACCGTTTCTTGAATGGGAAGGATACCTGAGCCAGAGGATGGAGATTGTGTCACAGACATCAAAGGAACTGCTTAAGAACAACATAGAGATTACCCCGGCGAACCTCATCAGCAACGTTGACGAAGACACTGGCAGATGGATTTCATGGACATCGCTGAAAGAAAATTTTCCCGATGTCGAAAAAAAACAGCAGATCTTCCAGGACTGCCTCAGGAAGATTCACAAGTCATGCATATGCAGGCAGGTTGACGACATCAAGAAGAGGATAAGCGAGAAAAAGGATACGGGTGTTCCTTACAACGAAGAGGTTGAAAAGATACAGGATTTGCTGATTGAACTGAAAAAGGAGTGAACCGATGCGAAAGAAGATGAAAAAGGGAAGGCTTTCCAAGAATGAGAAAGGCCAGAAAATCCAGGAGATTATAGCGCTGGGGAAGAAGAAAAAGCATCTCTCGTGGGATGAAATCAACGATATCCTGCCCATGGAAATGACCAACCAGGAAGAAATAATAGGACTTTTTGACGAACTGGACTCATGGGATATAGACATAGACGAGGAAGAGCCGTTTCCCGTTGAAAAAGAGAAGAGGATAGATACCGACGAGGCAAGAAACCCGCTACGATCCTATCTGAAAGGCGCGGGCACATTTAACCTGCTGACGCACGCGGAAGAGGTTTCCATAGCCAAGGGAATTGAGTGTTGCAAGGGCAGGCTGCAACAATTCCACAGGCAAAAAACCATAAGCAGGAGATACTGCGAAAAATGCGAGATTGAACTCTATGAACTGAGGTCAAGACTGATAAGTTCCAACCTTCGCCTGGTGATAAACATCGCAAAGAGGTACAGCAACCCGAAACTTTCCATACTTGACCTCATACAGGAAGGGAATATCGGGCTTATGAAGGCGGTTGAGAAGTTCAAGTACAGGACAGGCTTCAAGTTCAGCACATACGCAACATGGTGGATAAGGCAGGCTATCACCAGGGCGATAGCAGACCATTCCTCCACCATAAGGATACCTGTGCATATGATTGAGAAGATAAACAAGGTGAAAAAGATAGAGGCAAACCTCTCCCAGGCAAGGCATGACGAGCCGACAAACGAGGACATAGCAAAGAAGATGCACCTGTCCGTGAACAAGGTGAAGACAATAAAGAAGTCAATGAGACCCGACCCTGTTTCCCTTGATATGCCTGTCGGCGATGACGAAAGAACCACCATAGGCGATTTTATTGAAGACATAGAGAATCCCGACCCTCTCAGGCATGCCAAGCACGCCCTGCTCAGGGAAGAACTTGAAAAAGCCCTCATGATTCTTGACGACCGGGAAGAGAAGATTATACGTCTGAGATTCGGACTGGACGATGAAGGTTTCCCGAGGACACTTGAAGAGGTGGGAAACTCGTTTCAACTCACCAGGGAAAGGATACGCCAGATAGAAGCGAAGGCCATCCAGAAACTCAAAAATTCCTGCCGCAGCGAGAAACTGAAACTCTTCATGGACGGCGTATTTGAAGCCGGCGTCTTCAGATAATCAGTTATAACCATCCTTGCAACATGGCAAGCAACCTTGAGTATTCTATGAAATTCTGCCAGGAAATATCCGGCGGAACGCCGTGGTCGCAGCCGGGGAGATACCCGCCGTCCTTGAGAAGAGGTGGGACAACCCTGTAAACCTCCTGCTCCATTATCTTTCCGCCCTTTGCTATGGCACGCTTGTCTATACCGCCGCCGTATGCCATCTTCCTGCCGTAGAGTTTCCTGTATTCCACTATATCGTTGCCGGCGGCAACCTCCAGGGGAACACAGCAGTTGATGCCCGATTCTATCCACAGGGGAATCAGTTCGCCTATGTACCCGTCGGAATCAACCATGACTATCCTGCAGCCGCTCGCCTTTATCTTTTCGGACCAGGCGCTCCATACGGGCATCAGGAATTTTCTTACCATGGCAGGGGAAATCATGCTCTTTTCCTTGTAGGCCATATCCTCGTTAAACAGAACAGAATCAAAGACTATATGCTCCGTTACCCTGTCCAGAAGAGTGAGAACAAAATTTTTCCAGAATTCAACCATCTCCATCACGAAATCCGGCTCCGTCGCCATGAGCATGCAGAGGTTTTCAAAACCGCACCAGTCGCGCAGCTGCCAGAAAGGACCGGAAAAACCTATTGACATCTCATAATCCCTGTTTTTCACCCTCTGCCCTATCTTCATGATGTTAGAAGCAGTTCTTGCAGGGTCATGCGGGTTATACCTTTTCTTCATCTCCTCCCAGTCCTTCGCATTTTCCACGGGAAACTTGTGCCACTTTCTCGTAACAAAATCCTTTGCAGCCCTGAGGTAGGTCAGATCAAAATTGTCGGCAATCTCAACAACCGCCCCCTGCCAGTCCTGAACCAGGTAATGCCCGTCCTTGTGCTCAAGCACTTTTTCTTCAAACTCCGGCATCATCCTGAAGGATATCTTTGGGTCCATCCTCTTCTGCCTGCTCTTCTCCCGCACAACTCCTATCTCCCTGCACAAATGTTCAAACCAGTCTCCTTTTTCCGGCAACCCTTCCGACCTCCACCTTTTCAGCGTTGACTCCCTCGGTCCGCCGGGCCAGAAGTGAACCCTGTCAACCTTCTCGAACAAGAGCCCCTTGACATACCTCTCTCTCTCAGTCATGTCCTCCTCTCCTTTTCCTCAACCACGTCTTCATTGCGAGTATTTTCTATCCCATGAGATTGCCACGCTCCCTCCGGTCGCTCGCAATGACAAAACTGTGTTTACTGATAATTTTTTCCGGACGGCTTTTTACTCATTAGGATATACAGCAATAACAGGAATGATATTATTTTCAGGCCGATTTGTCCAATCAATCCCAGAGGATTCTTGCCAGGAGGAGATCTCCGATGTACTGCATGTAATTGAAAAAGGAATCGCTGCCAAATTGCTCAGCCCAGAAGAACCTCCTTCCCGGTTCGGAGTGAGGAAAACATCCCTGAAGCCATTCCCCTGTCACAACGAACGTCTGGTTTTCGGAAACGTCGGCGATGCAGAAGTTGCCCATCCTCGCACCCTTTTCCGGGAAAACAATCACTTCCGTATCTCTCAGGACGGACAGTCCTTCCGTATCCACCTGCGCCATGAAAAGCGGCGCCCTGCTTCTCCACACTCCCCCCTCCAGTTTGTTCCTCCGGTTATAGACGAGATAAAGCCCATCCCCGTGGCTCAACCAGTGCTGCTGGGTGTTGTAATTGCCCAGATCCTTCCCGTCATCAAACCTCCAGGGTGTCAGTTCCCCGAAGTGCAGGCCGTCTTCGCTCACGGCGACGTATGCCCTGAGATTATGCCTGACTGTCAAGAAATACCTGCCGCGGAAACAAACCATGGACGGCTCGTGCAGTCCCGCTGATTCCCTCACCGTATGAACGCTTCCGTGTTCAACATAATGCAGGTCGGTACCGTCAAAGCGGCATCTCAGAACAGTTACCGCTGAATAAGATTCCTCTTCACCGCTCCTGAACGGCCCGCAATAATAGCCCGGAATAAGGATTGTTCCGTCTTCCATCTCGTGTTTCTGTCCGTTGTAGTAAATACCCAGGCAGAGGTTCCCGGGCAGTTCCATCCTTTTCCACGGCTCAAAGTCCTCCCTGTCAGGATTCCATAACGAATATCCGATGCACCCCTTCATCCCGGAATGCAGGACGTGCTCCTCGTTCTTCTGGTCCACGTCGGTATCCTTGTCCCGCACAAAATGTGTCTGGCAGATAGCGACAAGTCTGTCAGTCTTCCTGTGGTATTGAAGCCCGAACCACGGCTCTTCAAAGATGTGGTCCTGCA